>Ga0209542_10018760_pt1 | contig 11164 bp, 9 predicted proteins | sample RifCSPhighO2_01_FD_184028 | JGI IMG/M metagenome (GOLD analysis project Ga0209542, IMG submission 184028) | Soil microbial communities from Rifle, Colorado - Rifle CSP2_plank highO2_0.1 (SPAdes) (version 2) | ecosystem: Environmental > Terrestrial > Deep subsurface > Rock core/Sediment ...
AATTAACTGAATACGAGTTACAGGGTTCTCCGTTCCATTAAGTGGAATGAAAAATTAAAAACCCTGATTTTTATTTCAAAAAAAACCGCCTGAAAGCGAATCTCAAGGCGGTTGCCGAAATACTAGTTTTTAATAAGGTAGATTGTGTACTCTGGATACTTCTCCAGAATCATGGATAGGGGAACGAATAGCTCTTTCCCAGCCTGACACCCTTCGGTGAACTCAAAAAAGACCCAGACAGTGTCCAGCCCGTTAACGACTTCACGGCGTACACCATGAATAAGCATGCGCATACCGCGAACATCGGGATTGATGGTCGGATTGTAATCCTCCAGCCGGAGTGCAATAATCTTGGCATCAGAAACAAGCTCCTCCCGTGTCACCTGATGAAACGAGTAATTCGTAGCGAAAAACAGTTGTCCGTCAGAGCAAAACACATCAAATGCCATAGCATTACTCCTTTTACTTATGACAGAACAAGACGATTATTATAGATGTGAAGAAAAGAAAAATCAAACTATGGGGTCTTATTCAGCAGAGGGCTGAGCTTTACCGGATTTGGCGATAATGCCTTCAGCAATGTTACTGGGCACTTCTTCATAGTGTGATGGCTCCATAAAGAAGCTTGCGCGACCCTGGGAAATCGAACGAAGATTTGTTGCATAGCCACTCATTTCTGCTAAGGGCACAATCGCATTTACTGCAGTGAAGATTCCATGTTGGTCAGTTCCTTGAATTTGAGCACGCTTGCTGGAAAGATCTCCAATAATGTCGCCCATAAACTCATCAGGGGTTGAAACTTCCACCTTCATCATTGGCTCAAGAAGAACAAGCTGTGCTGCCCGGGCAGCTCTCTCTACCGCAAAAGAGCCTGCAATCTTGAAGGCCATTTCACTAGAGTCAACATCATGGTATGTTCCATCGTACACAACTACCTTGACATCAACGACAGGATAACCTGCCAAAATGCCATTCTCAAGCTTCTCGAGCGCTCCTTTGCCTATAGCTGGAACAAATTCAGATGGGATTGATCCTCCCTTGATTTCACTTTCAAAGCTAACGCCTTCTCCTCGGCCAACTGGCTCAACACGAAGGAAACAATGCCCATATTGTCCACGACCACCGCTTTGGCGAATATATTTGCCCTCACCTTTGGCGATGTTTTTAATTGTCTCTTTGTACGCAACCTGTGGAGCTCCAATGGTTGCTTCAACATTAAATTCTCGGCGCATTCGGTCAACCAAAATTTCAAGCTGGAGCTCTCCCATACCGGAAATAATTGTCTGAGCGGTTTCTTGATTTGTTTTAATTTTAAAAGTTGGATCCTCATCTGAAAGCTTATTTAGAGCATTGCCCATTTTTTCCTGATCAGACTTTGTTGCAGGCTCAATTGCAAGACTAATGACCGGCTCCGGAAACTCAATTGATTCAAGTAAAATCGGGTGTGCCGGATCGCAAAGTGAATCACCTGTTGACGTGTCTTTAATCCCCACTACCGCAACGATTTCTCCTGCATAAGCTTCTTCAACCAATTCACGTTGATCAGCATGCATCAAAACAAGCTTCCCAATTCGCTCCGTTGTCTGCTTTGAAGCGTTGTATACCGTTTGCCCGGCTTTGAGTATTCCCGAATAAACACGTACATAGACCAAGCGTCCAACGTGAGGATCGGTGACTACCTTAAATCCAAGTGCACTGACAGGAGCAGTCCGATCAGCAGGACGCTCTTCTTCTGCACCAGTTTTGGGGTTCACACCTTTCATGGGTGGCACATCTACTGGGGAGGGAAGATACTCAACAACTCCATCAAGCATATGGCGAACAGTTGCGGTTCTATTGTCTCCTCCAAAGATCGGGAAGAACTTTACTGCGACAACTCCCTTGCGGATTGCACGCTTAATTTCAGCTTCTGATAATTCTTTTCCCTCCAAATATTTTTCAAGAACTTCGTCATCAAACTCCGCAACTGCTTCAATAAGCTTTTCACGGTGCTCCATTGCCGAATCTTTCATATCAGCGGGGACCTCTTCTTCTGTAAGCTTGTTGTCTTCGATGGATTTGTAGGTATAGGCTTTCATACGGACAAGATCAACAATTCCCCGATGTGCATGCTCAACACCAATTGGCAGAATAACCGGCTGTGCATTCGCGCCCAGTCGATTGTGAATCGATTTAATACTTGCTTCAAAATCTGCACCGATAAGATTTAACTTATTAAGGACGCAAATCCGCGGAACATTGTAGCGGTCAGCCTGACGCCAAACAGTTTCTGATTGGCTCTCTACTCCAGTTCTTCCGTCAAATACCATGACTGCTCCGTCAAGCACACGAAGTGAACGCTCCACTTCTGCGGTAAAGTCTATGTGCCCTGGAGTGTCAATGATGTTTACTCGATAATGGCCATTTTCTACACTCGAAGCAGTTTGAAGATCCCAGAATGTAGTGATAGCTGCAGACACAATAGTAATGCCGCGCTCCCGTTCCTGAACCATCCAATCAGTAACAGTTGTGCCTTCATCCACAGAGCCGTGCTTATAGGTTTTTCCTGTTTCAAAAAGAATACGTTCAGTCGTTGTGGTTTTACCTGCATCGATATGGGCGATAATACCGATATTTCTGATTTTTTCAAACGGGACATCACGATCCTTAGTAACCGTTGAAACAATTGCGCTTTTTTTTGTTTGGGCTTGTGCTGCCATAAATAATAATAGAAAATTTTGTGGGCAAAATAAAACTACTTCTCTCGAAGCAGTTACAAATTGTAACAAGTGAGCTTGATAAAAGCAATGATATTATAACTCGCGTCTCCAAATCACCTTATACAAGACTGCCTGGTTATCTTCATGTAGTTCGGCAAGCATCCGTATGCGGCGTGATAATCGAAAAGAGACAACCCTCTCACCATTAGGTCCCTCCACCGCCTTAAGCATTTTCATACGACCAAGCCCTCTATTAATCTGGGCAATTTTTGTCTCTATAGTTTGCATTTCTACTGCAGTAAATCGCCCTTCAAGATCTTCCCTCCTTTGCTGACTAAGAACAAGTTGAGGCCGATACCGTTGTTGCTCTACTTCCTCCACTAATTCAGAGTCAACAAAGGACCCTTCAGAGGAGGCAGGGCTACGTGTTTTGTCTTTTTTCCCTTGAGTTTTCTCAGGACCTTTACTCCTAACTTCAGGAACAATAATTTTCGGCTTTGTTTCATCATTATGAGTTTCTTCTAAATATCGATCAAATATACGGCCAACAATAAGAGAAAGACGCTGGTTGGTTATACCATCTATATTTTCGGGATCAACAACAATCGGCGTAATGTGTACTTCACCTTCATGGACAGAAACTAATAAATCAAACCGCTTACCTAGTTCTAAAGATGTGTTTTGTAAATACCTATCGAGTACTGATAATGGTTCGTACAAGCCTGAAACTCTAATTTGCATACCCTCAGAAGTAGCCAAGATTCTCGCAGCAACAACCATAAACTTGGACTCGTGCCCGATACCAATTTCCTCTGGCGTAAAAGCTACGCCGCTAATTGCCTTATCTCTAGGCAAAGCATCTTGTAGTTGCACATAAGCCTCCATAATTTCTTTACTATCAGCGACTTTATCCTGTTCACCTACTACCAAATAGTGTTCGTATGAAAGGCTATCAATTACCCAAGATGGAAATCGACGCAATAGTGTGTGCTCAACTGCGATCGCTTTTTGCATAAACCAATCATCTTCACCATATAGCCCTTGCTCACGAATGCCTTTGAAAAACTGAATTAAGCTAAAAGAGTGGTCCCTCTCATAGCGGGAAATTGCACCCTGAATTAAAGGATCTACTTCCTCATCTGATCTTTGATTTAATGCATCTATATAGCGCATAGCTGCCTCCTGATCAGGACTGTTTGGATCCATCAGTGACATTAATGTGTGCATTTGGTAGTCATCCATTATCTTCAAGATTCGCTCTGCGACCCGAGATTGTGAATCTTTCCTTCTGTTTCGTTGGTAAGCTTCCTTTACAGTTGTTCGAGTCAATGTCATAAAACTTTGAAGAACCACTTGGGTTTGAGCATCGGGATTATCCGATTCAGTAGTCATCTGGTCGATGAATGCGCGTGTAAGCAGAGCATATTCACCACTATCCATCTCACGTCTTTGCCTTCTCATATTGAGGCTAATCTTGTCCAGCAATTCAAAGACTCTCACCTGCGGCGCATTTACACCTAATAAATTCTGTTCTTCTGGGGTAATTTCATGACTAAATGTAAGCCAGTCCTGCGGAAAAGCATACAAAGCGGTCTCTATATTTATATCCCATTTCCCTTTGCTCTGAAGGAGTGGTTTTGCTCTGTTTGCCACAATATCCGCCAGACGTATCCCCGCGACTAGAGATCGCATCACAAGATTCCGCTCACTCTCTTCACTATCAGCTAAATTCTGATGAGCCTGCATAACAGCTACACGCTCCTGGGTCAGTTTTTTAATTTCACCAGCTATCTGAGAAAATCCTTTTACATTCTTACTTACGTCATCTAGCCTTTCAAAAACAAATGGGAGACCAACTTCAAGTTTTTGAAGCGATTCAAAATACTCCACAGGGTCAACAGGTTGACTTTCATTGTGGGCATCAAATTTTGGGGCTTCTTTTTTGATAGGACGATTGTACCTTATCAGTCAAGTTTTCACTTACTTATAAATCCCCCAGAGCTTATTGTTTGCTCCTTCGCGGGAATAAATATACTCGTCTGATTCTGAGATGTCTCCACAGACGTGATCCACAATAAGGAGCACTTCGCCATCTTTTTTCTCTTTTGGATCAATACAACCCATAAAAAGTACTTGTTCATCATATAAAATCATGTTTGCAGCTTTATAGGTACTCAGTGCTATTTGGGATTGCACCGGATCAAGATGTCCATAGAAAAAGTACTGCATAAACGTGTCTTTCACTTCTGGAGTCGAAACCACAGTGAGTTTTGCAGGGTTATCAATAATAAACTGGGAAACCTGCTTCTCACTATCAAACCAAATTTCTTTGGCGTAAACGGGATAGCGTACATGATATTGATACAGGAATCCTAAAACAGAAAACACATACGCAAACGAGAACATAATAACCAAAAATCTCGGTAGCACTGCTGGTGTTTTTGAAAGCCCACTTAAAACTTTGTATGCACCGTATCCCGCAAATACAAGCAAAGTTGGAAATAGAAGTGCTGCGCGGGCAACGTAAGTACGATCGCTAATTGCGACTGTGAAGGGAGAAATTATCACGAAACCAAAAAGCAAAAGTGCCTCTTTACGTCTTTTTTTGTAAAGCTGATACCCTCCTATTATGATCAGTGGAAAATCAAGCAAATACAAAAAGCCCCATTGCCGCAGACTCAAAATTTCTGACGCCTCACCAAATGAAAAGAGGATTTCTGGATTAAAAGCACTCAAATAATTTCCCATTGTCTCAGTAAAAATTACCGTTGACTTGTTAATAAAAAGCCGATCCATTAAGCTATTTAGGGTTTGTTGCCGCGCAAGGTCAACAGTATTAGAAATTCGACTTTGTTGGGAAAAAATTATTTCACTCCTTCTTGCTCCTGAAAGATCATTGTGTCCTTGGCGGCTGATCATAAGAACCAAGGTTGCAACAAAAATCATAGAAATAGCAACTATCCAAAAAGATGTGGTCCTCATCTTTACTAAATCTTTAGAGCGGTAGCAAAAAAGAAGAATTAATAGCGGTGGAATTACAAAAAGAAAACCGTAGTAACTGATTAATCCAAGCCCTAAAAACACAGTAGCCAACATATATGTCGACTTTTGCTCGGCTGACAAAAATCTTTCAATTCCAAATAACATAAAGAAAAATGCAATTGGAGGATCATACATCATTCGCGAAAAGTGGATTCCCCAGGGGGAAATTGCTAACAACAAGGCACTCAAGATACCACTTCGTTTCGATCCCGTCAGAAGATAAGCAATTTTATAGACTAAATAGATATTTATTGTTCCCAGTAGCACTGGGAGGATTCGCACTCCTAAGGGAGTAAGCCCAAAAATGGTAGCTCCAATTCCTGCAATAATGGCTGGAGCCACAACAAGACCTGTTCCACCAGTTGTCAGAGGTAACCTTTCCCCAAAAAGATCATTCCCTGTTTGAATAATTGCATAGCCATTATTTACCATGTCCAATTCGTCATGACTCATACCAGAGGGGACTGTCTCCACGCCAGTGATCCGAAGAAATAATCCAAGACAAAGCACCAAAAGAAGCCACTTCATTAGTTAGGATTATACACTGTATGATATTCTTCAATTGAGATTATGAAAAGTAAAAGTGAGACAATTGTCATTATTGGCGCAGGTCCTTCAGGGCTTGGTGCAGCATACGAACTGACCAAAAATAAACGTAACAATAATCTTAAAATCATCGTCCTTGATAAAAACGACCTTGTTGGAGGACTTGCCAGAACCCACTCCAAGAATGGATACCGTTTTGATGTTGGCCCTCATCGTTTTTTTACCAAAAATCGTGAGGTGCTTAATCTCTGGAAAGAAATACTCGGTAAAGATTTTATCAAAGTCTCAAGACTCACAAGAATGTATTACAAGGGAATATTCTTTCTTTATCCTATTGAATTCTCTGACATCATAAAGAAGTTTGGGCTAAAAGACCTCATAGAGAGTGCTTTCAGTTACTTTTATGCAAAAGTTTTTTATCGAAATCTGGAGCCGAATACATTTGAAGAGTGGATCACTAAATATTTCGGTAAAAAGCTTTATACTGTTTTCTTTAAATCCTATACTGAAAAGCTTTGGGGGGTTCCTTGCAGCGAAATTGGCGCAGAATGGGCGGCACAGCGAATCAAAAACGCAAACTTTACTGAAGTAATCAAGAATGCTCTATTAAAAAATGATAAACCAAAAGCAAAAAGTTGGGTCGATAAATTCTACTATCCAATAAAGGGAGCCGGTTACATGTATGAAACTCTTGCAAAGAAATTAAAGCGAAAAGGTGTAATCATTAAACTAAACAGCAAGGTAATAAAAGTCAACCACAGAAATAACAGAATAATTTCTGTGCAATATATGGAAGGGAAAAAGAAGAAAACAATAAAAGCAGATGCAGTATTCTCAAGTATGCCCATTACTCATCTTGTTCAATCTTTTTTTCCTTCTCCCCCTAAACAAGTCTTGCATGCAAGCCGGAAGTTAACATTCAGAGATCATATCACCGTTAACTTCATGGTCAAAGGTACAAGTGCCTTTCCAGATAACTGGATTTACATACACGACCCCGGATACTTTATGACTCGCGTCGCAAACTTTAGTAATTTCACTCCCAAAATGGCCAAGGATAAAAAACATATGGCAATTGCTGTCGAATATTTTGCTTTTCAGACAGATAAGCTTTGGCAAAAGACCGATAATGAGCTTATTGATTTGGCTAAAAGCGAACTAGAACGTTCAAAGCTCCTTGACGAAGGGCAAATTGAAGATGGATTTGTAGTCAGAGAGACTGAAAGTTATCCTACATATTATTTAAAACAAAAAAAATATTTTGAAACCATCAAAAGCTATTTGAATGACTTCAGAAATCTCTATTTAATAGGTCGAGGAGGAATGTTCAAATACAACAATATGGACCACGCGATTTACACCGGAATGCTCGCTGCAAGAAATTTTCTGGCAGGAAAAAACAAATACAATGTTTGGTCCGTTAATATCGATGCAGAATATCTCGAAGATGGCTCTTCTGATAGTTAAATTTCTTTGACAAAAGTAACATTTTGCAGTCTTGTTAACTCATCCAATAGTGTGATGTAGTTGATATAGTGCTCACGGATATAAGCGCTGGGGTACAAGATAATGACACAAACTTGATCACTTCTGAAAGCAGCGCTACATTGGTTCAGCACTTTGTCGTTTGAAACAAGCTTCTGAGCATAAAAATCATAAGTTGTAACTCCTCTTATGGATTTATAGGATCCCTCCACTAAAATGCTGTCATAGCCTGCGTTTGATAGTCCTTGAGTTGTCTGCCAGTTGTACCAATTTTGTGGAGGTACAAAGGCGTTAATCGGGAGTCCGAAGGCAGCTTCCAGTTTTTGCTTCCCACTGAGAGCCAATTCCTCCACCTCAATGGAATTTAAGCCTTTGAATTCTGGTGTTTCTCCTGGATTTGTACCTTGCTGAGCAAGAGTAATATTGCATGATTGCTCTTTTAAATATATAACGAGCTTTTCATCCTCTTCGATTTTGTCAGGAATGACTGAAACAATAACAGGAATGTCACGAAGTACCGCGTCATGAAGCATATATGAAGCCGTATCACTCCAGCCATATGCTTGCACATCACTAATCCTGAGTGCGATTTTATTTTCACCTCTCTGTGGAACAACTGGTGCGCACGGTGTTTCCTTGATAATTGGCTCAGGGGCAAAGGTTGGCTCTGGGGCACTTTGTACAACAAATTGACCTGGGTTTACAACAGATGTTACAACGAGTACAACAACCCAAAATATAATAAATGATGAGATAATGTTTCTTATTTTCATCGCTTTATACGTTCTTTAATAAAATAAATACCTAAAACTGTCAGGTGAATAATAAGTGAAAAACCAAACGGCGAGTAAAACATGGCAGTTTAAGCTATCGCTCTCCTTTCTGGGTGAAACCACACAAGATTTTTCTTTCTTAATACAATTTCTTTTACAAACTGTTCAAGAAAAATAAATGCCTGTACATAAATCAAAAAGGGCATAAAGACAATCGCTTGAAGCAGGTCCCACCGTTGACTTCTCCTCACTGCATAGAGAGTGAAAAGCACAACCGTACTGAAATAGACTGCAAAAAGTGTCACATACAAATGAACATTGATAAATGGCATAAGAAAGAGTGAACTTGCGAAAAGTAACCCCTCTAGATAAACAAGTGAGAGCTCAAGTGCAGTTTGAGGACGGTCAAAGGGGAGATCTTTGTGCTTCAGCAGATTTTGCCAACCACCTGAGTACCATCGACGTATTTGATTAACGTAAGAATAAAGAGTTGATGGATCCTGAGTGTAAACTATTGCATTTCTCTCAAACACAATTTTCTTCCCAAGCTTGTGCAGTTTGTAGGTAAAATCAAGATCTTCTGTGAGTGTATCGTGGTCAAAACTAATGTTTCTTTTAAATAAATTGGTGCGAAATGCTCCTGCACAGCCAGGAATTACGTATATATAGTTTAGGTGACCCTGCGCTTGTTTATGAATATTTTGGCCAATAACATAGTCAAGCTCTCGACAAGCTGTCAACCAGTTATGTTTCATACTTTTGACGTAACCAGCAAATGCCGCCACATGAGAGTTTTTAAAAGCTTTTTCCACTTGAGCCACAAATTCCTTATCTAAAATAGTATCTGCATCCACTGTGATAAATACGTCTCCTGTGATAAAGCGCATGCCATATTGTTGAACAAAACTTTTGTTTCCACCTTTTTGTGGCATCTGAACAAGTTTTATCTTTTTACCAAATGTTTTGAGAATGGAAAATGTTTTATCTGTTGAAGCATCGTCGACCACAATAATCTGATCCGGTTTGCGGGTCTGGTTCATACAAGACTCAACGCATTTACGGATTCCTTTTTCCTCGTTGTAACACGGTATTAGGATAGAAATCTTCATGGTGGAAATACTATCGGACGTATACTATATCGTGAAGAAGAGCTTTAGTCAAGCTCAAATACCGAAACTAGAGGATTACCATCTGAAGTGGGAGAATGCGCGATTTGCCTCTGCAACACGTTCCATTTCCTGTTTCTTTTTCACTGCTCCACCTTCTTCTTTCATTGCTTCAATAATTTCTGCTGAGAGCTTTTTGGCAAAGGTATGATATTGAGCATTACTACGTGCACGAGCAGATTCTATAAGCCACCTGATTGCCAAACTATCTTGACGTGAGCCACGCACTGGGATTGGTACCTGATAAGCGGCCCCTCCAATACGACGTGGGCGAACTTCCATCGTGGGGCGGATATTTGCTAAGGCTTTTTCAAATACTTTGTCCGGTTCCTCTTTCAACTCTTCCTTGATCATTTCAAAGGCCTGATAAACCTGTTTCTCAGAAGCACTCTTTTTTCCATCTTTCATCGCACCATTAACCAACTTTGTGATCATAAGATTCCCGTAAATTGGGTCTGGCTGGATTTTAATTCGTTTTGCTGGTCCTCGTCTTGGCATAGTTTTATCTTTACGCTGCTGCATCAGCACTTACCGATGCTCCACCTGAATACTTAGTTCCATATCTGGATCGTGATGTTTTTCTCCCTACAACGCCTTTTGTATCGAATTTTCCACGAACAACGGTGTATTGCACACCGGCAAGGTCTTTTACTTTCCCAGAGCGCACTAATACAATCGAATGCTCGGCCAAAGAATGTCCTTCACCTGGGATATAGGCTGTCACTTCCTGTTTGTTGGAAAGTCGCACACGAGCCACTTTACGAAGTGCTGAGTTTGGTTTGCGGGGTGTCATAGTACGCACAGCAATCACTACACCACGTTTAAACGGCGCTGAAAGAGATTTATATTTGCGGTCTTTTGCATTGAACCAACGCTTAAGAGCCGTGCTTTTGGCTTTTTTAGTTGGTGTCTTGCGACCTTTGCGTACAAGTTGAGATATTGTTGGCATAATATTTAGCTATGCTTAGTCTGTGTATATGCCAAAAGGGAAGCCCTTTGAGCATCAACAGGGATCAAGCGGCCAATGATAACATTTTCTTTGAGCCCCAACAACTTGTCCCTCCTGCCCATGAGCGCAGCTGTTGAAAGAACATCTGTTGTTTGTTCAAAGCTAGCTGCTGATAACCAGGACCCGGTATAGAGCGCACGGCGCGTGATTCCCAGTACAACCTGACGAGCGGTCGCTGGTTCTCCACCTTCTGCCAACACTGCCTCATTTTCTTCTTCAAACTTACCTTTTTCTACTTGCTCACCTGGAAGAAGATTGGCATCTCCTGCAGTTGTTACTACCACTTCATCACTCATTTTTCTCACAATAACCTCAAAATGACGGTCATTGATAGAAATACCTTGCGATTCATAGACACTTTGCAGCTCCTTTACCAAGTATTCCTGTGCTGCCCGAAGGCCACGAATGGTAAGTACCTCTTTCAGATCAAGAAATCCAGTTGAA
>Ga0209542_10018761_pt1 | contig 11164 bp, 14 predicted proteins | sample RifCSPhighO2_01_FD_184028 | JGI IMG/M metagenome (GOLD analysis project Ga0209542, IMG submission 184028) | Soil microbial communities from Rifle, Colorado - Rifle CSP2_plank highO2_0.1 (SPAdes) (version 2) | ecosystem: Environmental > Terrestrial > Deep subsurface > Rock core/Sediment ...
CTGCGCCACCTGTTCCTATAACTCTAATTGTTGCCTGACCAACAGTTTTGTTAGGCTTGATTTGGTCATTCCTCAAAGCCGATTCCACGATAAAATCCATTTATATCAACCCCTCTTTGTTTTTTTATTTTTAAAGGCTTTACTACTAATCGAAAAGTTTAAATAGTAGTTCACTCACTATCTTCTTAGAAAAAGTTTTACTTCATTCCCGCCAAGGATTGATTTAAACGAACGATACAAAAATAACTAGTACGGATTGAAATTCGCCAAAATTTCAAACGACTTAAATTCAAACAAACACACTCAAAATCCGTTTTCGCCAAAAAACGGTATTAATATACTTTTTTCTATAGTGTGGTAGTATATAAATATTTCGCTTATAAAATATATAGTTTCTAGTATATACGTTTAAAAGTGTCAAGAACCACCAATCAGAGGTGGATGACATGATGCAGAACTTGGTTCACCAACAAATAAAGTGGTGGTTCTTGAGCATGATCAGAAATTTTCCATTAACCTAGGAGTAACAGCTGAACACACTATTTATTTGATAGGGAAAATTTCTGACATTTTTAGAATTTGTATAGGAAAATAAGTTGTTTCAAATTTTCTGATAGGTTTAATCGGGTATATACTTAAGAATATGGAATGTTGAAAATCCAAAATATTCAACATCATTTATGACATCTTTAAACCTTAATTTTATTTCATCAATCAAAGAAATCAGATTCTTCAAATCTTTAACAGTCACTTCTATCTCAAAATCAGCTCCACCAATGCTTTTGTTTACTTGATAGATATTCTTGTGCTGCTTACAGTATTCAAACAATTCCTTATTTCTTTCAGTGGATATCAACTGCAGATCAACTCTGTAAGATACAAATCCTAGTTTCTCAAGATTAAGGCCTATCTTGTAGCCAACAATAATTTCTTTTTCAGCAAGTTTTCTAATCCGGTAACGAACAGTGTCAGCTGAAACACTAAGCTTTTTTGCAATTTCCAAAGATGACTGCCTGACATTTGATGCATAGTTTTCAATCAGTTTCCAGTCAAGCTTATCTATTGATTCAGAATATCCTCTTCCATAAATTCTTTCAATAGACTCTGTATCAGCATCCAGGAAAAATTTTCTGTTGAAGTTATAGATCGGTGCATAAACTGCAACATTATAAGATTTTATCTTTTTCTTGTATTGAAGCATTATAGAGTCCCAGATATCATGAAATTCCGATATATTTTTGACACCAAGAAACAAAGCATAATCCCATTTGCCATGCATTGATGTGATTGTCCAAACCTGCTTTAGGTTTTTTCTAACATGACCAACAAACTGTTTTCCTTCATCTTCAGTTGTCTGTTGAAACTTGAAGTAGACTCTGAAAGTAAAGTAGCCAAGCTTTGACATATCAACAATAGCATGATAACCAGTTATTATTCCATCATCTTCAAGTTTTTTCATCCTATATAATATGAATTGTTTTGAGCGTTTGAGCTTTTTGGAAAGGATAGGAAGGCTTATTGCTGAATTCTTGTCTAATTCGTATAATAATTTCCTGTCATAAAGGTCTATATTTCTTGCCATATTTTTTATAATTACTAGTTTATATATAAATTTTACTGTTTTATTAAAAATATATGTCAAATATTTTATAAATATATATGAAAATAATTATCACTGTTAAGTTAAAGGTGATGAAAATTAAAATAATTGACTCATTAGAAAAAATAATTGGAAGAGAAAGAATTGAGAAACTGGCTAATAATTGGGCTTATAAGACTTCAGCAGATGCAATTGCAATGAATTTATTTTCTCTAATTTATGTGCTGAATGACAAATTTATGGGAAATAAGGACTGGGGCGAAGCATGGGCAACAAGGCTTACTGCTGCAATTGGCAACACAATTACCGGAAGGCCTTATGGACTTTTCAGGGATTACATGCATAAAAAATTTAATATTGATGACAAAAGCTATTGGCTAAAAAAATATCTTGTTGAGACATTGACATTTGCCCTTGGACAAAGCCCTTTATACGCTGTATATCTTGCAGGAGGAGATATGGCACCAGATATCTTAAACGGAATAAAAAACATGGATCTTCATCAGATAATAAACTCTTATCAGAATATAAATCCAGAAGGAGTTTACAGTGCTGCTACTTCATTAACACTTGTGGCACCAGTATTTGGAACACCTCAAGGTTGGACTTATGATGTGGTGAGGGATCAGTTTGGTGTGAAAGAAGAGAACCAAATCTAAAAGTATAGATTAAACCTAGAATAGTGATGAATATTCAAAAGGTATATATACTAGTATGTTTATTAATCTAAACACATGTTCAATAATATAAACATAGATAAGGTTGCCTTAAACGTTTTCAGGAAGCCGACAACAGAAAGGACAATAAGGCAGATTGCTAAAGAGGTAAATCTTTCACCTGCCACAGCAGCTAAATGTGTAAAAGCATTGGAGCAAAAGAATATCATTAAAGCCAGAAAGATTGCGAAATCACATCTGATAACCGGAAATATTGATTCAGATACCTACAAATTTTACAAAAAAATCGCAAATATGATTAGCTTAGAAGAGCTAAACATAAGAATCAAGCAACAAAATCCTCAAGCTGTTGTGCTTTACGGAAGCTACAGCAGAGGAGAAGATATGGAAAAAAGTGATGTTGATATTGCCATAATTGGTGAAAAATTTGATATTGATCTGCAAAAGATAGAAGAAAAGATCGGAAGAAATATACACCTCTTATTTTTTGATTCATTCAAAGAAATACCTCCTCAGCTTAAGAAAAACCTATACAATGGTGTGAAGCTGCAAGGAGTATTGCCATGATAAGATTTGAGGAATTTCTTAGCCATGGCAAAGTATTCAGGCGGGAAAAGGACCTATTCTTAAAGGAATCGCTAATAGCTAGCGCATTTGAAAGAATGCTGGAAGTCCAAAAGAAAAATATGTCTTTCAGCTTACAGTTTGAAAACAGTTATGAAAGTTTAAGGCAGCTTGCTGACGCCCTTCTTGCAGCTGAAGGATATAAAACCTATTCCCATGAAGCAGCAATCTCATTTTTATATGCAAACAGGTTAATTGATGAAATAGAATTAGAGCAGATAAATCTTTGCAGAAAGATCAGGCATGACTCAAAATACTATGGAAAAACCATTGCAAACTTAAATCAAGAGCTGTTAAATGTAATGCAGAGAATATTTAAGAAGATTTACCAGAAATTAAAACAAAAACCATTTTAAACTCAAGTATATTCTAGGTTATATATGACGCTGTATATAATCGGCCTTGGATTATGGGATGAGAAGGACATTACTGTGAAAGGCTTAGAGGCAGTTAAGAAATGTGAAACAGTTTACCTGGAAAGCTATACTTCACAGCTTGGCTGCAAGATTAGTGATCTGGAAAAGTTCTATGGCAAAAAGGTCATTTTGTGTGAAAGGGAATTTATTGAAAGCAAGACAGATGTAATTGTTAATGATGCAAAACAAAAGGATATTGCTTTATTAATCATAGGAGATCCATTTGGAGCAACAACACACATTGATTATCTGATAACTGCAAAAAAAAAAGGTGTTTTAGTTAAGATAATACATAATGCATCCATATTGAACGCGATTGGCGAAATCGGGCTTGAATTGTATAAGTTTGGGAAAACGGTTTCCATACCATTCAATAATAAAGATATGACTAGCCCTGTGGAGAATATCAAGAAGAATCTTGAGAATAACATGCATACACTAGCATTGCTTGACCTAGATCCAAAAAATAACAAGTTCATGCAGATAAAAGAAGCGGCAGAATATATGATCGGAAAAGGCCTGGATCCAGAGCTTAGCGCAATCGGGATAGCTGGGCTTGGCAGCGAGAAGCCAGAGATTAAAGCCCAAAAACTTCAAAAGATGAAAACAGAAGAATTCTCAGCAGTTCCGCAGTGCATTATCATACCAGGAATAGAACTTCATTTCAAGGAAGAAGAGGCTATAAGTTTGTATGAATGATGTTACCACTTAATAATAGTTAAAATAGAAAGATTTATATATTTAGGGTTTCTTAATAGCAAATATGAAACAATTCAAGCATGAGCCGACAGGAAGGCAAAGATTTATGGGCTACAGTACAAATGATAAAGATGTTTCTATAATATTTTACGGCACAGATAAAATTCAAGGTGAAATACCTCATTTCCATCAGGATAGCAATGAAGTATACTTAACCACAAATGGCCAAGGAGCAATATGGATAAATGGCAAAGTGTACAGGATGAGACCTGGCCAACCAATTAAGGTTGAGAAAGGTGAACCACACATGGTTCTTTCTGTTATTAGAGGCCCATTAGAGTATTATGTTATCAAGACACCAGATACATCTGATGATAGAATTCAAATAGAAACTCCTGCTGAATTGACAGACCTTTTGAAAAAACATAATATTTAATAAGATTTTCTAAAAAATACTTGGTTTATTTTAGATGTTAATAATTAATAAAAGTTTATAAATTGGTATTCACTTCAGACTTTTATGAGACTTATCAAAGGCGATGAAGATAATCTGGAAGGAAGAGTTGTTATATTTACTAGGTATATTGGCGAGGATAAGTTTGCTGCAGATCCCAGATCTGGCTTAAATCGAGCAGCTATTTCTAAAGGACAGATTTTTGCGGTTTATGCTTCATCAGACATTCTGGATTTCAGGGCAAAAACAGGAGTGGATATTGTAGATATCGAGGACTTGCTAATAAAGGCTGCAGAGGAGCAACAATCCATGCACATAAACAAAGAATTAATTCCATTTTATTGTGCTTCATATCCTGCAAGTGAAGAAGAAATAAATTATGGAGAATCAGACATATTGTTTTTGGGAAAATTTCATACTATACATAGCTGCATAGCTGTTTTACATGAAGGTTTTCAAATATACGGCCTTTTGTACATTGACCAAATGTCTCACAAACATAAATTTGAATCTTTCAAATCCGAAGAAGAATTCATAACTTACAAAGACCTAAAAAAAGAGGAAATTCATGATCATATGATGAAGGAATATGTCACTACCTTAATTGATGCTTCAATCAATAGGGAGCAGGCAAGATTTGAACAGATCCAGCAAAGATTCATACAATTTAGCGCAGGCTCACCATTTGTTAAAGATGTCATTAAGTTATGCGAACTTGTGAAATCTGATGGAAAATATCAAAGAAATGAATTGCTTGAAGCATATGTGCAAAAAATAAGCGCTATAATAAATGAAGATTATCTGCTAGCAGCACAAAAAAGGGATGAAATACTACAATTGAGCAAATCTTAAGTGTTAAGATAGTGATTTCTTCTCTTTTCATCAAACCTTTCAATAGCATATCTCAACATAGTCCTTGGCATAATCTTATAGTGTTTTTTTAGGAATTGCTCTTCTTTGGATTGATCTCTTTTGCCAATTTCCCTCAGCATCCAGCCAACAGCCCTGTGGATAAGATCATGCTTATCCTTTAGAAGCAATTCAGCAATCTTGAAAGTGTCGGAAAACTGGTTTTGTCTGATGAACGCAAGAGTTGACAAAATTGAAATCCTTTTTTCCCACAAATCATCTGATTTCGCCAATCTGTAAAGGATTGGCTTTTGAGCTGGATCATTAAATAGGTAATCTCCCAGAATATTTGGAGCAGATAGATCAACCAGATCCCAGTTGTTTATATTCTTAGCATTTTTTAGATAGAAATCAAAAATTTGCTTTTTTCCTTTATCATCAGATTTCTTATATTTGTCAATGAGAATGAATAAAGAGATAAGCCTGTGTTCATGGATCTTGCTTGTTAGAAGCTCTTTTATATCAAGCAAAGAGAGATTAAAGAATTTCTTTGCAACTTTTCTTTGAACTGGAACTTTGATGCCGAGAAAAACATCCCCTTCAGCATATTGGCCATGGCCTGTCTTGAAGAAGTGCTGGAGTATTTTTGCTTGGACAGGATCACGAAGATTAGCCAATTCCCCTTTCAATTTATTCAGTACATTCATTAGAAACCAAGAGGAACTTCAATTATAAATGTCTTTTGGTAGGTTAATTGATATTCAGAAAGCGTAGAAAAGTTTAAATATAATTACTAAATAGTGATTAACTTATGCAAGAATTATTGATAAACTCCCTCGAAAGAGCTGCATCTTATTTTAGGTCACAGGAAATAAATATAGAGAAGTTGCCATCATTTATCTATGTTGATCAATACTCTCCAGTATCTAAACAGATAATTGCACAGGCAAAGGGAGAACTAAAACAGATTAGGGCCATCAATGAAGATTTTAGCCGCGGTTCATTGTGGAAGAATCTTCCAATTTGGTATTCTCAGCTTGGCTTGAAAGTAAGCTCTGATGCAGTAGGTCAATATGCAAATAACTATCTGAGAAGATTGAGAAAAGTTACGGGTTTGACAGACGAGGACATTGCAAGCATTGAAAGTTATGGAAAAGAAATTATTTTCTTTAAGCCTGTAATGGATCTTCTGGAAAAAAATCCTAAAAATGGTTCAAACCTGCTGGATTCGATTGTTGCGCATGAATTCTGGCATGTTATTGAGATGAGGAGTGGCTTGCTAAATTCCACGATTGTTGAAGGAACAGCAGAATATGCAAGAATAGAATTTGAGAAATTTGCAAGGATAAATGAGCCTGCAAAATATGCTCTGCAAGATTATTCTGACGAAAATCCCGGCATAACTGTAATAATAAAACTTATGGGTGAACAAGTCTATAGTAAAGGCCTAGAAATAGTAAGTAAGAATGTTTCATCGCTTTCTGAAGTTTTGGTTTTAGATTTAAGGCAAAGAATGCAAAAAGAATTTCAAGACTATATTGAAGGATGGATTGCAGAAAGAACTGAAAAGAATGATGTTCCATATGAGCAGAGGGGTGCAATTACCAGGCTGCTTTGGCCTGAATTCGATGCATTGGACTATGGATTGACAACCTTAAACCTGTTTACAATGCTCAATGCAGCTGGTTTAGATAGGATGGCAAAAGAGCTGCAACATCAAGATTGCACAAAACTTCTTGAGGAATATAGAAAATCCGGTTACGGTCCAAAGCAATCAATTTCACCTAAGCAAACTTTATAAAGTAACCAAATTCTACTGTTAATCGCAGCCCGGTAGTGTAGCGGTCCATCATACAAGGCTCTGGTCTTTTAGCATTGAGAGATACCTTGTGACCCAGGTTCGAATCCTGGCCGGGCTATTTTTTCCACAAGATTTATATATAATTGTCATTAGTTTTATTCTAGTGATAATATGGCAAAAAAGAGTGTGAAACAAAAAAAATCTGCAAAACGTGCTTCTAGAAAGCATTCTAAAATTAAGGTGGTAAAGCAAAAAAAGTCATTATTAAAGGCACCTATTGAATATAAAGAGCAAGGTGTAATGACACTTCCTCAGCAAAGAGTGGAGGTTTCACATCAAATTTCGGAATCAAAGGAAAAAACTTATTTCTCTGAAGATTTCATAAAAGGGATTCTTGTCGGCATTATTTTGACCATAGCATTAGTCATCATCTATGTCATGGTATTTATGTAAAGACTTTACTCATTTCAACCAATCACAATATTTATAAAATCTGGATATTAGCCTTTTTTCTATGGAAGATGATGAAGATGAGGATATGTTTGACGATCTGGACCTATCCAGAAAGCCAAGAAGACCAGCAAAAGAAGACAATCAGCTTAATATAATTATAGTCTGCTGTGAAGAAGATCCTGCTTCTATGAATATAAGGGAAAACCTTATCCAGAAATATAATTTCTCAAAGCAAAAGCTATCATTCAAAAACAAGCCCATTTACAACAAGGGATTTATCTGGCTAATCACAGTAGACAAAAGTTTTCTATTTGAGGACCATATTGATGAGCAGATTGATGCTGAACTCTACATTTTTGCTTCAAAGCACCAGTCAAAAGAAGGTGTTCCTTCATTGACAGTCCATTGCCCAGGAAATTGGGGCATTGCAGAGCATGGCGGTGTTGACAAGGAGGTTTCTATGTGTTCTGCATCTTCTCTTAAGGACGCATTTGTTGAATTGAATAATTTGGCTGTTGAAAAAAAGCTTGGAATCCAGGTAACATTAGAAGTTACCCATCACGGCCCACTTATGGCCAAGAGGCCATGTTTCTTTATTGAGATAGGTTCAACTATTGATCAATGGGTGAACCAGGAGCTGGGAAGAGCAATGGCAGAAGCAATCATCCGGATTTGTGAGCATTTGACAGCAAAAGCTACAGGGAAAAAGAGTTCATCTGAATATGAAATTGCATTAGGAATTGGCGGCCCTCATTATGCAAATAATTTCAACAAGATCCAGCTTAACAGCAATGTTGCTATAGGCCATATCTGCCCAAAATACCAGCTTGGGAACCTTGACGAAGAAACACTAAGAAAAGCTGTTCAAATGACAAAGGAAAAAGTAAATTTTATTCTTGCAGACTGGAAAGGGCTTGGAGAACATAAAGAAAAAATCAAGTCTATTGTTGAGAAGCTAGGATATAAACTAAAAAAGACTAATGAGATTGATAAAAGCCAAGGAAATGATAATTCTGATAGTGAGTCTGATAATTCAGATGACTACTAATCTTGATTATTTCTTTGAATTATAACAAATGACTTTAATAATCGTAGCTCTGTTAGATATTGTTTAATCTTCGAGACCTATGCAAAGATGTATCAAATTCAGTAAACGGTATCTTTGTGGAAGGTTGATTTTTATTCCTGCTCGTTGGGCTGGAGTTCTATATTCTTTTTCATCTTTGAGTTTTTGCTCGTCTATAAAATTATAACAGATGTCGAAAAAATTAATGATTTCATCTGCAGAATTTAATTCCTTGAAATGTCTCATTGTTTTGATTCTGTCTTTCGAGTATTGATGATCTCGTTCAATGCAGTTGTTGTTATGTGTATAACCGTATTTTCTTTGTTGCTTTATTGACACGCCAAATTTTAAAATTGCAACGTCGCGAAAGAATTTATTGAATCCTTTCCTGTAATTTTCTAGTTTGTCAGAAACAAATTTAATTTTCTTACTTGATCTTTTTGCTTCTAAGAATTGATAATAATATTTTTGTTTTAACGTCGAAAAAAGCAATTTTGCACCTGTATCATGTTCTTTAGTTTCTCCTAATTTTCCATAAAGTCTAAACTTTGTTTTTCTATACTTGGATACCCATCTACATTTTAGTTTTTTTTGACGTGCACAAAAAATTCATCATTGTGCAAAGGACCTTTGATTTTCGGAGTTAATTTACTTGTTGAAATATTCAACAGTTTCGAGTACTTTTTAACCCAATTCAAAATTGTGGGTCGAGAAATAGTAGTTTCTCGATATTCACGCAAGTGATCTTTAACATTTTTTAAAGACATTCCTCTCTTATAACTAGAACACGCTTCAGTAATTATTTCTGGTTTATTTTTCATTTTCCAAAATCCATCGTCGAGAGTGAATCTTCTTTTGCAGCCATTGCACCACCAAGTTTGTTTTTTACCTGATTTATTATAACGCCAACCTTTACACCAAACCTGTCCCGCAGACTTACAATATGAACACTTCACAACCATAAATATCACCTCAAAGAGAGAATAAGTAGAACTTATTTATATAGGTATCGGAGAAGTAACAATATCGCTCTGTTATCTCCAAAAAGTCATTTGCTTACATAGAAATGCTTTGGCATTTCTTGTACTAGAAATTGCATTGCAATTTTTATGTATTAGGAAAAGAGATTACTATAATCAAAATATTATACGAATATTAAAGTCTTTTCCTATAGTTTATTGTTAATTCTAAATCCTGGTTAAGATTAATATCAAAAAACAAGAATTTATTTTTTTGCTTCCTTCTTATCTGTTTTCTTTTCAGGCTCTTTCTTTGCTTCTTCTGCCTTGCCTTCTTTCTTTTCTGCTCCAGAAGCACCTGTGGCTCCAGCAGCTCCTTCAACAGGCAGTAATTCTTTGATTAGCTTGTCAGGCAGTCCAGCTTCTATCATCTTAGCTTTTATGAAGCTTCTTTCTTTGCCGGCATTCTCTGCAATAATCTTCTTTGCCAATGCTTCAAACTCAGCTTTTCTCTTTTCGATCTCTTCTGCCAGTTTTCTTCTTTCTTCTTCCATCTGCTTTAGCTCTTCTGCAGTCAATTCTGTCTTCTCTTCTCTTATCTCTTTGTCAAATTTGCCTTCATTAACTAGTTTTATAGCGTCTCTTCCAGAGACCCCTTCGATCATTACTCCCATTGAATTACACGTTCCCATGACTTCTTTGACTTTTTCTTTTAGAGTTTTGCCCATAATGTTGCTTTCTTTCATCTTTGCGATCTTTATGATATTCTCTATTCTCAGGTCAGCCACTTTATCCGCTAATGGGTTTCCTGAGCCTTTTTCAAGTCCTGCTTCTTTCTTGATAAGAGCGCTTGCTGGAGGAGTTCCAATTTCAATATTGAATTCCTTTGTTTCTTTATCGATAATGATCTTGACTGGCACCTGCATTCCCTTGAAGCTTGCAGTTTTCTCATTGATTTTAGAAATAACTTGGCCTATATTGACTCCCATTGGTCCTAAAGAAGGCCCTAATGGCGGTGCAGCTGTTGCTTTTCCACCTTCTATCAACGCTTCCACAGTATCAGTTGCCATATTGTACTAAGGATTTGGGTTTCATTTAAAAACGTTTTGGTATTTAAGCCAGATAATTGAAAAACTGAAGAAAAATTAGGATTCTGATTCTAGATAAAACATGCCAATAAATAAAAAGTAAAAATAAAAGTGGATAATGGCAGCTGTTTAGCTGAACAGATTATAAAACTTGTCTGAAGCCCATCTAAACAATCTTCCGGTTGCAGTCTCAGGCATTGTCAATTTTTGGTAGCTTGAAGTTACAGATCCCCCTTTTTCTGCCATCTGAAGAAGCAATTCATCATATTGTGGTAGCTTTTCTGGATTGTATTGACCAAGAAGCGCTCTTGCAACCTCTACTGAACCATGAGTATACCTATCTATACCATCTTTAGTTAAATCACCAAGATTAAATCCTTCCATATCTTTTAATATTCGGAATCTGGAGCTTGGATCTATAATAAGATTGGTATTAGGTATTGTAAATCTTGCCACATTGAAGTCAAAATCTCTCTTG
>Ga0209542_10018762_pt1 | contig 11164 bp, 11 predicted proteins | sample RifCSPhighO2_01_FD_184028 | JGI IMG/M metagenome (GOLD analysis project Ga0209542, IMG submission 184028) | Soil microbial communities from Rifle, Colorado - Rifle CSP2_plank highO2_0.1 (SPAdes) (version 2) | ecosystem: Environmental > Terrestrial > Deep subsurface > Rock core/Sediment ...
TCTGGGAGTTTTGGTTACAGAAGCCGCAGCGGATAGTGGATCACTAATCACTGCAAGGCTTGCAACTGAGCAGGGAAGAGAAGTTTTTGCAATTCCCGGGCCAATTACATCTGATTTGTCCAGGGGAACTGGAGATTTAATAAGGGAGGGAGCGAGATTAGTTTTTGAGGCGAGTGAAATTATGGATGAGCTGGGAATAGAAAATGTATTAAGTATTAAGCATAAAGTATTAAGGGAAAATCTGGAAAAAATTTCTGAAGAAGGAAAAAATATTATGGAAATTCTCCAAAATGAAAGTAAGCATATAGATGAGATTGGAAGAGAGCTAAATTTGCATTCAGCTAAAATTTCGGCGGAGCTTCTTAAAATGGAAATAACTGGACTTGTTAAAAATTTAGGAGGTGGAATCTACTCTAAAACTTAAGTTATGATTATATAAGATGAAGTACCTGCTCATTCCGATACATCTGCTTAAATTCTGGTATCTTGAAGCCTTAGAGTTTTTTTTAAGGACCTGGAAGAATTTGATTTTATATTTGGAAGAAGATTTGGCTGTTAGTTTAATGTGGAAACTTCTTTTTGTCCCACTTTTTCATGACTTATCAATTATTGGTAAAGTTTTAAGCTTTATATTCAGGATTTTGCGGATTTTAACTGGACTTTTTGCATTTGCAATTGCATCTGTTGGATTACTCTGTTTAGCGGTTATTTGGTTTACTCTTCCAGTTGGAGTAATCTGGGGAGTTTGGGGATTGTGGGGATTTGTTTTACTTTTAGCAGGTATTGGGCTTTTTGTAATTCATATTGTTATACATCCGCATAAAACTATATGGCAAATCAATTCAGTAAACTTAAATTCGGAGATCTGGAAAGCATCTTTGATTAAAAAAGATAAATTAGATTTTCAAAATCTACTAAAATCAAGAGAAATAATAACTTTTTTATCGCTGCTTGAGGTAACTCCGGATATTTTTAGTCAGTTTCAATTTTCAAATGTTGACGAAGCAGGTAAATTAGCGTTTGAACTTACTAAAAAAACTGGCAGTAAATATATCGGCCCGGAGCATTTTTTTGTAGCTGGAGTTAAATTAATACCTGATATAGAAAATTTTCTATATAGTAAAACACTTAACTTAAAATTATTTGATCTGTGCCTGGAGTTTACTGAAAAAAAGAAGAATCGCTGGAGAAGATTTTACATATGGGATAGTGATTTCGCAGTACATCATTTAAAAGGGATTAATAGAGGATGGTTGGGTGCTCCTACTCCGGTATTAGACTTAGTTTCAGATGATTTAACAAAAGCTGCATCCGTACATAATTTTCCGGATTTTGTGGGTAGAAAAATTCAACTACTTGAAGTTATTAATTTACTTTCTCAGGAGGGAAGAAGAAATGTAATTTTAGTGGGATCAGCTGGTTCCGGCAGGTCAGCTTTAATAAATTTTCTCGCAAAACAAATTTTATCAGGTGATTCACCTCCCTCTCTTGCAACAAAGAGGTTGGTTAAACTGGATACAACCAGACTACTTTCAGGTATGAATACACAAGGAGAGCTGGCAAGCAGAGTAAAACTTATTTTTGACGAAGTTGCATTTTCAACAAATGTAATTTTAGTAGTTGAAGAGATACACAATTTAGGAATTGGCGAGGCCGGAACTTCAATGAATTTATATTCTCTGATGTTGCCATACCTTGAATCTGCTTCGTTTCAATTTATTGCAACAACTGAAGAGTCAAATTATACAAAGATCTTAGAAAAAAATGAAAGTTTTGCAAGACTTTTTTCAAAAGTAGAAATTCCCCCGTCAACAATTGATGAAACACTGGAAATTCTACAGGATAAAGTAATAGATATTGAAAGGAGATCAAAAAAAAGATTTAGTTTTTTAAGTTTAGTAAAGATTGTTGAACTATCACACCTCGTACACACAAGAGTTTTACCAGACAGTGCAATTTCTATTTTAGATCAGGCACAAACTGCTGGAGATTTAATAACAAGTCAAATTGTCAGAGAAGTAGTTTCAAGAACTGTTAAAATTCCGGTTTTAGGACTTGGGAATACTGATAAAGAAAAACTTCTAAATCTTGAGGGAGAAATTCATAAAAGGTTAATAGATCAGGAGGAAGCAGTGAAAGCTATTGCTGATTCTCTTCGAAGGAGCGCTACAGGAATTAGAGAAGAAAAAAGACCGATTGGATCATTTTTGTTTGTTGGTCCGACAGGAGTTGGAAAAACAGAAACTGCAAAAACTCTGGCAGATGTGTACTTCAATAGAGGAGATGCGTTTATTCGTTTTGATATGTCTGAGTATCAAAACCCTGAGTCTATAACCAGATTAATTGGCGGGGTGGATGGAAACGGGCTTTTAACCCAGGCGATAAAAAATAAACAATACTGCCTTTTGCTTTTGGATGAGTTTGAAAAAGCTGATCCAAAAATATTAACTCTTTTCCTGCAAGTTTTAGATGATGGGAGATTAACAGATGGTGCAGGGGAGACAATTGATTTTACCCAGACAATAATAATTGCTACATCAAATGTTGCATCTCTAATAATTGCACACGGGTTGGAAGAAGGGAAAACTCTGGATCAGATAGATAAACAAGTCAGTGATGAGCTTCTTCAAAAATTTAGCCCGGAACTTATAAATAGATTTGATGATGTAGTTTTATTTAAGCCGCTCTCCCCAGAGGATTTACAAAAAATTGTTAAATTAAAACTAAATGAATTACAAACTCAAATGAAAGTTCAGGGATATTTAATAGAATTTTCAGATGAAATTGTTGTTAAGTTAGCTGAGAGAGGCTTTGATCCGGTTTTAGGAGCAAGGCCTCTTAGAAGATTAGTTCAAGATACAATAGAGGCAAATTTATCTAAATTAATTTTGGAAGAAAAAATCAAAAAAGGTGAAACTTTTAAGATAGGGCCTGAGTTTGTCCAGAGTGATTGACTGGAACTCCTGATCTCATTCATTGACAAATTTTTAGGTTTATTTTAAACTTACGATTATTATGTTAACTAAAGCTGACATTAAATTACTTGTAGATACATTTCCAACAAGAGCTGAGTTTGATCAAAAGATAGAAGAAATAAAGAGAGAAATGGCAACAAAGGAGGAATTAAGAGAGTTAAAAGATATACTTCTGGATAGGTCAGATTCTCTTTTCACTGAACTTAAAAAGATAAGAGAGGAACAGGCAATGCATATAGGAATACATCAGAGAGTGGATGATGATATTAACTCTTTAAAAAAGAGAGTTGGTAAACTTGAAACTTCACCTGTTTCTGTTCCTCATTGAGGTGAAATTTTTAGGATTGAGGTTGATTTGCTGGGGGTGACTTAAAACCCTCTGAAATAGTTCTGAAATAAGTCTCTTTTATTTTTTCATCAATTTTCCTTAATTTTATATTTTCACTAGCAGCTCTGACCGTCATATATCCTCCACTTACAGCGGTAAAAGTACCAAACAATCCCCAGATAATAAGCCGGATAGCTGGATCATATGGAGTTTCTCCTGATACTCCATATATCAAACTACCCATAATTCCAGCTGTTCCTCCCAAAACGCCGATATTTAGTTGTACATCTCTCCAAACTCTTTGAACACCAATATGGCTGATTAAATCTTTAGCAGAAGGGTACTTTCTTTTCTCAAGGGTTTCTTTAAAAGGTAAACTATTAGGATCTTTTTTTTGTAGTTCCTGGATTTTTAAAATCCATCCTCCCTGAGATTCCTCATCTGGGTCAATGTTAACTTCGTATTCTTTATGTGCAATCATAGCTAAATCCCATGAGATTATTATACAAACTCATATTTAAAATACAAGGGGTAGATGAAAGAGTTGAATTTTGTGTTAAACTAAAAATTAATGCCAAAGATAAGTATTAAGTATTATGTATTAAGTATTATTGGGATGTTTTTTGCATTATACATACTACATTATACATACTTCATAAAACCTGTTTTTGCCCAAGTTAACCTTGATTCAATAAATCAAAAAGTTTGTGATAGATTTGAGGAAGATGTAGCAAGGATGGCTGCAATAATGGAAGAATACCGTGACCGACAGGGTATTAAAGAAACAAGAGTAGCTTTTGGAGGTATAGATACAAAGATAAAATCAGCTGATTATTGGATAACATATGCAGCTGAAGCTATTGCTTTTCAGAGAGCAAAAAAACCAGCCAGTGTTTCCGGATTAAAATCCAACTTACAAGTTTTAGCGGGAAAAGTAATTAGAGCTAAACAGGAAGTTGGAAAGGCAATAGAATAAAGCATGAAAAAACTTATTTTTGGTTTAGTTTTCTTAGGTTTATCATTAGTCATTTATTTGACGATCGTCAATAATTTGTCGACCAGAAATTTAGTTATGCCACTAATTAGTCCATGGGGATCTGAAAAAGATCCAGTATCTAATGAGATTCCTGTTGCACCTCCAGTAAGTCCAAAAACTTTTAAATTTGACAGGAGTACAAATTTAAAAGCAGAACTTGAAAAAGTCAATCCGGAGATTTTCGATAGTGATTTTGAATAATTGATAAAGCTGTTAGTAACTTCTCGATTTCTGAAAGTCAGACTTCCCTTCGCTCGATGAATAATATATAGTAACTTCAATATGCAAAATTTAGTTATAGTTGAGTCTCCGACAAAAGCGAAAACTCTTTCTTCCTTTTTGGGAGAAGATTTTCAAATTGTAGCCTCTATGGGGCATGTTCGGGACTTGCCTAAATCCGAACTGGGGGTGGATATCGAGAATAACTTTGATCCACTCTACATTATTCCAAGAGACAAAAGGAAAACTGTTAATCAGCTTAAAAAAGATGCAAGCAATGCAAAAACTTTATATCTTGCAACAGATCCGGATAGAGAAGGCGAGGCAATTGCGTGGCACATAGCCGAATTGCTACGCAATTCGGAAATTTCAAAATCCAAATTACAAATTTCAAATAAAACTAAAAGTTCTAATGACCAAAATATAAAGAGGGTGGTTTTTCATGAAATAACTGAAGAAGCAATTAAAGATGCATTTAAACACCCAAGGGATTTGGATTTGAAATTAATTGATGCGCAACAGGCAAGGCGTGTACTGGACAGACTCGTAGGCTATAAACTCTCACCCCTTCTTTGGCAAAAGGTTAAAAGAGGACTTTCAGCTGGTAGGGTACAATCTGTGGCACTTCGTTTGATTGTGGAAAGAGAAAGAGAGGTTTTAGCATTTAAACCTGTTGAATATTGGTCAATTCAGGCTGATCTGGAGAGTAGAGAACAGAAAGTAGAGAGTAGATTTACTGCCACTCTAATTGAGCAAAATGGAAAAAAACTGGAGATTACAAATCAAAAGCAGGCAGATGAACATGTTAAAAACTTAAAGAGGGCAGATTACTCTGTTTCTAAAGTAGCAAAAAAAGAGGTTAGGCGTTACCCGGCTCCACCATTCACAACTTCAACTCTGCAACAGGCAGCTGCAAACAGACTAGGTTTTACTTCAAAAAGGACAATGATGCTTGCGCAAAATTTGTATGAGCGGGGATTAATTACTTATATGAGGACTGATTCTGTAAATTTGGCCTCATCTGCAATTTCTTCTGTTAGAGATTATATAGGAAAAAGTTTTGGAGGAAAATATTTGCCGGGTAAACCTAACTTTTTTAAATCAAAATCAAAAAATGCGCAGGAGGCACATGAGGCAATAAGGCCGACTACAGTTGGAACTAGGAATGAGGAACTAGGAACTAGGAGTGGTTTAAATAAGGATCATGTGAGGCTTTATGATTTGATATGGAAAAGGTTTGTTGCTTGTCAGATGGCTGAGGCAGTTTTGGATCAGACAACTGTGGATGTAGCGGCTAATGGGAGTCTCGCTCGATCGGATGTGCTCGGTTCTCAAAATCGCTTCGCTCTGAGAACCTCGACATCTCGATCTTCGCTCGACTCTTCTCCTGACTTCGCCACCCCCTCCTATCTGTTTCGTGCTACAGGTTCCATTGTCAAGTTTGATGGTTGGATGAAGTTATATGGAAAAAGTCAGGAAGAAGGAAAAGATGAAGACAAAGAGAAAATATTGCCAGAACTTTCGGAAGGTGAACTATTGAAACTACTACAACTTTTACCTGAGCAGCATTTTACTGAACCGCCACCAAGATATAATGAGGCATCCCTAATTAAAAAGCTGGAAGAACTTGGAATTGGAAGACCTTCAACTTATGCCCCTATTATCTCTACAATTCAGGAGAGATTTTATGTTGAAAGAGTTGAGAGAAGATTTACCCCCACCCCTTTAGGATTTACAGTTGTTGATTTTTTAGTAAAATATTTTCCCGATGTTTTTGATTATCAATTTACAGCTAAACTTGAAGATGAACTGGATGAGATATCCAGAGGAGAGAGGGATTGGGTCCCGACAATAAAAAATTTCTATATTCCTTTTGAGAAAAAACTGGAAGGAACAGAAAGAGAAGCAGAGAAAGTAAAACTGGAGGTAGAGCTTGCCGGTAAAAAGTGTCCGGATTGCGGTAAAGAGCTGGTTGTAAGAACCGGAAGATTTGGAAAATTTTTTGCATGCTCCGGATTTCCGGATTGTAAACATACTGAAAGCACGGAACAAATTACAGATGTAAAATGTCCGGAGGATGGTGGAGAAATTGTAGTCAGAAGAACTAGAAGAGGAAAAACTTTTTACGGATGTAAAAACTGGCCGGGATGTAAATATGCAAGCTGGACAAAACCAAAGGCTCCCTCCGACGTCATTGCGAGCCCTGAAGGGGCGAAGCAATCACCTGAATGAGACAATCTTACATCTATATAATGACAAATAAAGTGGATACAGTTTTGTATGTAGGTGTAACGGATAACTTGATAAAGAGAGTTTATCAACATAAAAATCATTTAGTAGAAGGTTTTACATCTAAATATATCCCTCTCTTTTCTAACCGTCATCCTGAACTTGTTTCAGGATCTCTTTGTTTGAGATTCCGAAATAAATTCGGAATGACGTTTATGAATTGTAGTTTTTAATAGAAGAAATACTTAAGATGTTTCACTCATTGATATCCATTTTGAAGAGATAAATGACGGAAGGAATCTAAACCTTGGGACTTTTATAGGGATAGCAGTAACATTAAATCTTTGGTTAAAGGTCGCAGATTGAGTTTCATTTCCTGATATGTTCAGTGATAATAAGTGTAATAAATCTCCTCTTAATTCTTCTGGATAAGCCATACCCTCTTCTAAAAATCTAATTACATTAACATGCACTCCCGCTTTTGATGCTAGCTCATATCTAGATAAACCTTCATTTTCTCGGGCTTCCCTCCAATAATCTCCTACCTCTTTGAACCATTCCGAAGAACCAAACTGTCCAGCAGGAATCGCTCCCGCTCTTTCAGTGATCTTAGAAAGCCGTTTTGGAAGCACATCCATATATGCCAACATGTCTTGTTTATCTTGTTCTGGTGTAACCACAGATTAATTATACTCCTAGGTGTCAAATAAAAACTGTAACCTGTTTCCTAAAACCTGTAACCTTAAAAGTGCCACTTGAAATTTATTTTTTACTTGATATTATATAAAGGGCCCCAAAAATCCCCCGGGCCTATGAAATATATTTTTGTTAGCGGTGGAGTTATATCTGGAATTGGTAAGGGGATTGCCACCTCTTCAATTGCACTTCTTTTAAAATCTGCAGGATTCAAAGTTGCTCCACTTAAAATTGATCCTTATTTAAATGTTGATGCTGGAACCATGAATCCAATCCATCATGGTGAAGTTTTTGTTCTGGATGATGGATCTGAAACTGATCAGGATCTTGGAAATTATGAAAGATTTCTGAATGAGGATTTAAATAAGCACAACTATACAACTTCCGGCCAGGTTTATTTATCAGTGATTCAGCGTGAGAGGGCACTGGAATATGATGGTGAATGTGTTGAAGCAGTGCCGCATATTCCCGAGGAGATTCTAAAAAGAGTCGAAATGGCAGGGAAAAGTATGGGTGCAGATATTGTAGTGGTAGAGATCGGTGGGACAGTTGGAGAACTTCAAAACGTTTTTATATTTGAAGCAAATAGACTCATTAAACAAAAAAAGCCGGAAGATGTATTACATATTCATTTAAGTTACCTGCCAATTCCTCCATCTATCGGGGAAATGAAATCCAAACCGGTTCAAATGTCAGTTAAGGAATTAAACTCAATGGGGATAAGCCCGGATATTTTGCTTGCACGTTCGGAAGTTTCTCTTGATGAAAGAAGAAAGAAAAAACTTGCACTTTTTTGTTCTGTAGAACCAGAAGATATTATTTCAGCGCCAGATGTTAAAAGCATTTATGAGGTGCCTATAAATTATGCAGATGAAGGATTGACAGAGAGAATTTTGGGTAAACTTAATTTGAAAAAGAAAAAGAAAGATTTAAATGAATGGAGAAATTTTGTAGAAAAAATCCATCAAGCTAAAAAAGTCATAAAAATTGGTATTGTTGGAAAATACTTTACAACAGGGGATTTTACTCTTTCTGACTCATATGTTTCAGTGATTGAAGCAATAAAACATACCTCATTTACACAAGATTTAGTACCTGAAATAACCTGGATAGATAGCGGAAAAATTATCCCGGTAATTGATCGGTTAAAAGAATTTGATGGGATAATAGTTCCTGGGGGGTTTGGGTCAAGAGATATTGAAGGAAAAATTGCAACAATAGAATATGTAAGGAAAAATAAAATTCCATATTTAGGTCTTTGTTATGGTATGCAAATGGCAGTTATTGAATATGCAAGAAATGTATTAAGGCTCCAAAATGCTAACACAACGGAAATTGATCCAAAAACAAAATTTCCGGTAATACATATAATGCCGGATCAGGAAAAGAAAATGTTAGAGAGAGATTATGGGGCAACCATGAGGCTTGGGGCATGGGATTGTAAGTTAAAAGAGAATACTCTGGTAAGAAAGTTGTACGGAAAACAATCAATTTCTGAAAGACACCGACACAGATATGAGTTTAATATCAAATTTCTTAAGGAATTAACAGGTCATGGTATGGAGATTTCCGGAACCACGCCGGATGGAAAATTAGTTGAAATAATAGAATTAAAAGATCACCCATTTTTTATTGGAACCCAGTTTCATCCGGAACTCAAATCAAGACCTCTAAATCCTCATCCGCTTTTTATGGGATTTATAAAAGCTGCAAGTAAAGAGAATAGAAAACAGTAATCAGAGTACAGGACTAACACTTTTACCCCCTTGAAAAAGATCGCTGTTTTGTTTAAATTGGGTTACTATGCCAAGAAGTTCAAATTTAATTGGTACTCTTCCAGATTGGGCGATCAAGGAATATATAAAGAAAAAAATAATTAAGATAGATCCGCTGCCAAAGGATTGGGAAACTCAAGTTGATGAAGTTACAATTGATTTTCATCTTGGGAATATCTTGCGGGTTTTTACTTTTGGCGGTTTAAACACAATAGACACTCTGCATACATCTAAAGAGGAAATGGAGGCTATGATGCAAACGGTTAAGTTAAAACCGGGGCAGCCTTTTATTTTGACTGAAAATGATTTTGTTATTGCTACAACAAAAGAACGTTTAACTATCCCCGATGATATTATCGGGCACCTGCACGGAAAATCTTCCCTTGCAAGACTTGGAATAGTTGTTCACTCAACAGCTGCAAGGTTTGATCCGGGTTGGGATGGACACCCGGTTTTGGAATTCGGTACATTTTTAAAAGGAAAAAAAATTGTAATTTATGAAGGTAATCCTATTTGTGCATTTTCATTTGAAAAAATGATGTCAGGTGTAAAAAGACCGCACAGTAAAAACCCCAGGTCTTATGGCGGCAGCAAAATGCCAGAAGTTTCCCATATTTCAAGGTATGCAAAAAGGAGGTAAATTTGTCCGTTGTGGGCTTAAATACAATTTTAGAACTGGTTAAACTGGAAGAGAAATTGATTGAAGATTTGGGAGAGAGAGAGTTACAAAATCCTGAAGGTGTTGGGGTGGATTTAAGATTAGGAGCACTTTTTAAAATCGTTAAAGGTGGGGCATTCATAGAAGTAGATGGAAAAGAAGGATTAGGGAAAAGGAAGGGAGTAAAAACACAGGAGATTGCGAGTTATGTGAAAGCTTCAAAGAAACAGAAAGAAGTAGTTATTAAACCTGGAGATTATTTTTTAGCACAAACTGTTGAAACAATAAATACCCCAATTAATCTTATGCCGTTAGTATTTCCAAGAACTTCTCTTTTTAGGGCGGGGCTTTTACTGCTTAACTCTAAAACAGATCCTGGATATAAAGGAAAGCTAATAATGGGTTTAACAAATTTATCAAAATTTCCTGTTAAGCTCCAAATGGGGGCTAGAATATGTAATGTAGTTTTTTTTAAGATAGAAGGGAAGTCTGTGGAATACCGTGGACAGCATCAAGGAGGTAGGGTTACACCGGAGAAAGAAGAACAACAGGTATAATGGATCTAGGAACTAGGTAACGTAATCCCAGTTCTTAGTTCCTAGCTCCTAGTTCTAACCATATGAATACAACACGCAGTAACCATCCTGAATATCAATATCTTGATCTTTTGGAGGAGGCCTTGAAACATGGGATAAAAAAAGTAGATCGCGGGACAAATGTTGTACTTTACTCTCTTTTTGGAAGACAGACAAGGTATGATCTTTCCAAAGGTTTACCACTTTTAACTACAAAAAAAGTTTACTGGAATGGTGTATTGCAAGAGTTATACTGGTTTCTTTCAGGACAAACAAACATTAAATACTTGGTAGATAATAATGTCCATATCTGGGATGATTACCCATACAAGAGATACAAGTTAAAAGTTAAAAGTCAAAAGTCAAAAGTTATTAGTAAAGAAGAGTTTATAGAGAAAATTGTAAATGATAAGAAATTTGCGAAAAAGTGGGGAGAGTTACCAAGAATTTATGGAGAAATGTGGAGATCCTGGCCTACAAGAAAAAAGGGGAGGACTGTTGATCAGTTAAAATGGGTAATGCAGGAGCTAAAAGATGATCCTGATGTAAAAAATTTGATTGTTACTTCCTGGAATCCGGAGTATTTATATACAATGGCAGAAAAAGAAGACGCATCGCTTTTTCCGATTTGTCACAATATGTATCAAATATCAAACAGAGACGGAAAATTATC
>Ga0209542_10018765_pt1 | contig 11162 bp, 8 predicted proteins | sample RifCSPhighO2_01_FD_184028 | JGI IMG/M metagenome (GOLD analysis project Ga0209542, IMG submission 184028) | Soil microbial communities from Rifle, Colorado - Rifle CSP2_plank highO2_0.1 (SPAdes) (version 2) | ecosystem: Environmental > Terrestrial > Deep subsurface > Rock core/Sediment ...
GTGAGATAAAAAGAAGATTAAAGTGGTTTAGCACATTCCAAAGCATAAAAGGTGCTAAAGCGTTCTTTGGAATGTGGTTTTATAATTTTAATAAAAGGAAGTCAGCACACATAACTTGACTTTACCTCTTGGGGGATAGTTTTAAATATTCAATTTAGTAACTTACGCACGTAAAATGACTAATCAAAAAGATTTTCCTGTAGTTGATGCCTACGATTCGATGTTCGGCGAGCAGAGGGCGGAAACTGCTGATTTCTTGCCGAGCATGCTTCCAATGAAATTAAACGGGCCCTTGATAGAGTCAGTAATGGAAAAAGCCAAGAAGGAAAAAAAATGGGTCCTGGCCTTTGTAATCGGAACAAAGCCCTGCTTCTATAAGTTTTATGGCTCGGTTGTTGCAGCCAACAAAGCTAACATCCCAAGCTTTGTAATAAATTCTAACCAGCATTATGACGAAATTTTAACCCATGGCCTGACAGAATTTAACCTGCAAAATCAGGTAGCCTGCAATCTTGCAATAAGGGGGGATTTAGCCCAGAAATCAGCTGAGCTCATGATGAAAATGAGCTGGCTTGCGCGATATTTAAAAAAGAAATGGCCGGGCGTTACAGTAGTGCCTGTGGTACTGGGCGATACAATTATGACAGCCATTGTTCCGGCTGCGTGGATGTTTTCAAGAATTGAAAAGGCAATTCAGGTTGAAGCCGGCTTGAGATCAATGACTCCGGAGGTAATAAAAAGATACAAAGAAGTTGATATCCAGACTTTTATTGACCAGCAGTTTTATGGCAAATGGAACCTGCTGAGAAACGAGCCATTCCCTGAACAATGGGATACTTATACATCCGCGGCAGGCAGTGAATTTTTATTTGCGCCAGTCACCCTTAACAGGGAGCATCTCCTGAGGGAAGGTTATTCAGAAAAAAACATCTGGACTGTCGGAGGAGTTGTAGTTGATGCGTTGGAATTAAAAAGAAAGGAAAAATCGGAAAAAAGTGTTTTTGATTTGTATCCACAGCTTGAAAAAGGAAGCTGGATTAGGATGGACATTCACAGAAGAGAAAATTTAACGCCGGTAAGGTTTAAGGCAATAATGGGCTCCGTTGCAGGTCTTTTAAAAAACGGCTACAAAGTAAACTTCATTGAGATGAGTGCCACTAGAAATGCACTTGATTATTACAATCTTAGGCCCATGATAAATAAATTGAAAAAAAACAGGAATTTTCTTCATACAAGCGTATGGCCAGAGTACTCTCACGTCGTTGAGTTTTTCGAGTCGGAAAAATGCCTTGCGGCTTTGACTGATTCCGGCGGCGTTCAGGAAGAGCTGAATTTAATTGGCAAGCCTTGCCTGACATGCAGGTTCAGCACAGACAGGCCTGAAAGTGTCTTTGATGCAAAAGGCAACATACTTGTTCCCCCGGTCGGCAGCGAATACATCCTCAGTGTTATAAAGCACATAACCAATAATACAAATTTGCTTAAAAAAATGGGCAATGCAAAAAAATTATACGGGAATAATGTTGGTAATAAAGTAATATCTGTCCTGTCAAGGCTTATCAAAAAGGGCGAAAGGCCTTTCAAATGGGCGCATGAGGAGCTTGGCCTGTGGAAAGAAACATCTAAAGGCGTAGAATATTTATGAAAAAGATTAACCTGCACATTATTTTTATTGCCGCACTTTTTGTCCTGAGCTTATTTTATTTGAACAGCGTTTTGCACAAAGGAGTAATTCTCAGCAATATACATTACGTAAATGATTTGACATTTCTTTCTTATAATACGCTGTCAGCATTAAAGAATAATGAGTTGCCGTTGTGGACTCCATATTTTTATTCCGGGCAGCCTCTGCTTGCAATTCCTGAAAGTTTTATGTTTGACCTGAATTTCATGTTTATTTACCTGTTTAGGGATATCTATGCTGCAATGAACCTCTCGCTGGTGCTTTATTTTTTCTTTGCAGGCCTAGGGATGTATATTTTAGCGTGGAATATTACCAGCAATAAAAAAGCAGCATTTATTTCTGCATTAGTTTATATGTTCAACGGCTTTGTGCAGACTTTTATAATAAGCGGCCACATAAATATACTAGAGGGCTATGCATTAATCCCTTTCATTTTTCTTTTTGTTTACAGGGCAATGAAAAGCGCAAGCTGGGTATTTTACAGCATATTGGCAGGCGTATTTTTTGCACTGCAAATTTTTGCGGGAAGCATGATACTATTTTTCTATACCGCGCTTATTGTGCTCATTTATTTGGCCATAAACCTGATAGGCAAAAACTTTAAAGCCGTCATGATTAAGTCGTTTTTTGTCGGAATTATTTTGGCTGTTGTTTGCCTAAGCTTGGCATCTGTAAAGCTTTTGCCCGTTCTTGAGTTTACAAAATTATCAAGCAGGTCTGATAAAATATCTTACTCGGAGTTCATCGGCGAGCCGATAAGCTTCAGGGATTTTTCAGGAACTTTTATTGGAGATTTTGGCTATGCCGGAATTTCCGGGGCCGTTGGATTTATAGGGCTGGTGCTTCTTGCTTCCGGCTTTTCCAGCTACAAAAAAAGGACGGTCTTATTTTCAATTTTTATAATTATATTCGCCTTATTATTTGCTTCGGCAACATTTATTGCACATTTCATGTATAAGGTCCCAGGATTTGACAGGCTCAGGCACGTTGAAAGATCATTGCTGCTTTTCGTCTTTTCAGCGTCTGTTTTAACCGCTTATGGATTCGACTATTTGTCAAAAAAAATGGAGAAGCTTAAATTTTATCAGGGGTATAAAAACTTAATATTTGCGGGAATAGTACTTGTCATTTTGTTGGAGCTGGTTTTTATTCAGAAAGTGCCACAGTCCGAAAAGGTCATTGAGCCGAAAGATATACAGCTGCTTGATTACATGAACAAAGACAATTCCGATTTCAGGGTAATAAACCTTGCGCAGAAAGAGGTAATAGGGGCTGCGGGCTACAACTATTATGCCCAGAGAGGAATCCCTGAAGTTAAAGGAGGGGGAGGCATCTGGATAAATGACTACGTTGAATTTGTCGGGATTGCGCAACAATATTTAAATTCAAAAATGCTGGGGATATTAAACGTGAAATATATCATTGCAGAAAATAAATTTGAGGCAAACAATTTTTCTTTAATTGGAAGGTTTAATCCATGCAAAGAATGTGCGGTATGGAATGCATTTGGGCCTTATCTTTATAAAAATGAGCACTTCCTCCCGAGATATTATGTTGTTCCAAACAGTGTGTTAATAGTTGGTGATAATGCTGCAATAAGGCAACTCAGTTACAGCCTGATGTTTCAGACCTTTGAGCCAAAAAATATTGTGCTTTTGGAAGGAACAAAGATAAATGACTACGATATTGATTTCCTCAAAAAATTTGAATTTATTTTCCTTTTAACAGGATCTGTAGATGAAAACAGCATTGATAAATTGAAATCTTACGCGTCGCAGGGCGGGAAGATAGTTCCGGATATTCTAAAAGGCCAGAACACCATTTCAAACGATGAAATAAATTCAGTTTTTAACAGCACGCAGGGAAATATGGTCGAAATAAAAATAAAAGAGCATACCAACAATAAAGTCACTCTTGAGTTACATGGCGAGAAAGGCTGGCTTGTTGCGTCGGAAAGGTTTGCGCATTTCCCAGGGTGGGCCGCCAAGCTCAATGGCAAGGAAATTCCTCTATACAAGGCAGATGGAGTGATAACCTCCTTATATTTAGAAGGACAAAGTGGAAGCCTTGATTTTGAATATAATCCCGACTCATACAGGACGGGAAAATTAATTTCAGCAATTTCTTTGATTTTAATTTTCGCTTACATTGGATATTTTATTTATTCCAAAAAAGGTGGTTCAAATAAAGCTTGATTTTGAAAAGATTGTGTTGGCTGTTTTTTTCGGGATTTTGATATTCATAGGCCCTGGCAATTTATTCGGGCACAGGATTATGCATGAGTTTCCCTATGGTTATTATGCTTCCGACACATTTCAGCATCAAGTGAGGGCAGACGCGATAAAGGATGCCGGCAATTTCAGATACGAGGCTTTTTACATCTCAAGGGGTTTGGATAATATTGTCGGGAGATACCCACCCATAATTTACCATATTGCTGTTATTTTTTCATATGCCTCAGGAATTGAGGTATATGACGCAATTTATTTTATTGTTTTATTTTTTGCAGTTATTGCCGCCCTGGTCATGTATTTTATAATAAGGGACTTTAACAAAAGCGTCGCTTTAATTTCCATGCCACTGACAGTGCTTATGATTTCACATCCGGTCAATTCCTTAATCCCTTTTTCTTCGCTTAATTCGGAGTTTTCTACAGGATTTATTTTCGGCCATTGGCCGTCAATGCTGGCGCAGTTTTTTCTCGTAGTTTTTGCCTGGAGCATGATGAAATTAGAGCTGGAAAAATCCTATATTTTTATTTCTATAATTTTAATATCGATATTGCTTACCCACACATCAGAAGCGGTATTTGCAGGAATTTTCCTTGTCATTCTTGTTCTCGCAAAATGGCTTAGCAAAAATTTATCGTGGCAGGATTTGAAGAAAATCGGAATTTTTCTTGCAGTATCGGCCACAGTTGCGGCTTATTACCTAATTATATTCAATTACACATGGGCAAGAGGCCAGCCTTACACATTCAGCGTTGATCCGGTCTGGAATGGAAATCCGGGCTTCTATATTTTTGGATTTGGAATTTTATTAATTTTTATAATAATGGGATTAATTGCCTCTTTAACCCGGCTAAAGAAAATGCACACTTCATTGATTTTCGGGTTTTCAATGCTGCTGGCCGGCTTTATGAATTACGCTGGCTTCGAGCTGCGTTCATTTCAAATAAGGTTTTTCTGGCCAGTCTATCTGTCAGTATTCTTTGGGTTTGGAATTTATTTTATATTAAGATTGGTTATTAAAAATTGGAAAATGGTTTACAGCCTTGCATTATTTGCAGTTTTTTCAATACTAATTCTTGGAATAATAAAAATCCCGGGCATTGCGCATTATAACAATTATCCAAACTCTGCAGGCTTAATGGACCAGTACCATTGGGAATCGCTCAAATGGATTAGCAGTAATACTGAAAAAAATTCGAAAATTCTGTTCTTCTACGGCGACATTTACAGCCAGGACGCATTGCTCAGGAATACCAAAAGATTTCATTATCAGGTAGACACTGACGAATTTGTAAAAGCGCTACAGGAAAAAAAGATTTTAAGGGATTATATAAGCGAAATACCGGGCGACACGGGAGGAAGCACAATGCAGAGGACCGGGCTGTTCAGCTTCCATGACACATCGCAGGACAAGCCTAAGGAACATTTTTTCGGGCCGCATGACATATGCCAGTTTGATTTTCTTGTATTTGACAAAGTCTCAGGCTCGCCGGCGCTTGCGCAATATGATTTATTAATAGCGAATGATTTGCTGAAAAAAGATTTTATAAAAATCGCTTTTGATAACCAGGTTGTTGTTGTTTTAAAGAATAATAAAATCGGAGCTGATTGCATTGAAGAAAGAAGTTTATGATTTAATAAAAAAAGAAAGTGTGTATCTTATTTACCTGATTTCACTTTTTGTTGTGCTGTTCAAAATAGCATTTTATAATGACAGTTTTATGGTAATCTTGAGAAGCATATTTTCAATATTCTGGCTTTTTATAATTCCGGGCTATTTTGGCATGCTATACTGGCATAATAAGCTAGATTTCATTCAAAGGGCGCTTATCGGGAGTGCGGTGGCGGCAGGATTGATTGGAACAATAAGCTATTACTTTGGCTTGGCCGGATTAAATTTAAAATATCATATTTTTATATTGCCGCCATTAATTATCATATTGGGATTTTTATTGGTAAATATGAAAAACAAAGAATAAAATAAAAATAATTTTAATTATTGCTATCTGTTACGAATTATTTATTTTTTCTTGAATTTTGACATAATAAATGCCGCAATCAACAAAAAAATAAACACAACAACAATTGAAATTCTGAATGAAAGAATAAATCCAAGCGCATAAACTAACGACGGGAAAATCGTTATTCCTAATACAAGTGAAAATACAAATTTTTCCCCGTGCTCCAAATCAAAATTATTCAGCATAAAATAAAATGGCAGCGACACAAAAATTATTCCCAAAACAATTCTTACTCCGGTAATTCCAAAAATGAAATACGAGAAAAGCAAAACTGCAAGGGCGCAAGCCAGCAAAAATGCAGCAAACCCCCTGTCTTTTATTTTAAATTCCATTTGGCTTGTAGATTCTTATATTGTTTTTATCATAGGCAATCTCATGCCAGGTAAGATTTTTTTCGAATGACTGCATGTCATTAAATAATTTTTCATCGCCCGTCGGGCCGACCATTGTGTAATCCAGCATGACATAATTAACTTTTGTGAAAGTATCCCTGTTGTCAATCAGATAATAAAACCGGCTTACATGCTGTGACACAGCCATAGACCATCTCATTTTATATGCTGTTGCAGGCAAAAAGTTTGGCTCATGAGGGATCCCCAGCACAGATATATTATATCCAACCGGGACATTATCAAGAATCCATTGGGCCGCATCAAACTGCTGCTGCGTCAATGTCTTCAAAAAGTCGTAGGTCAGCTTGCCGTCAATAGGATTCGGATTGTAAGTGCCTTTATTTAAGATTGTGGCAGCAGCCCCCAAGTTTACTGTAACAACAAAATAAACAAAAACAGCTGCAATTGCATATTTCAAATAAGTGTTAAGGTTGTTCGGCAACTTTACAAGAGAAGCCAGATAAACTGCCCCGACCGCAGTCAAAGGCGCGAATATGTGGGCGCTTGCTGACAATGACCTGTGCAGAAAATTCGCTTTGCCGATTAAGTCCCTGTGCAGCACAAAGTAAAGGGCAATAAGCCACGCAAGCAAAAACAAGTCTCTCTCTTCCCTTCTCCATACAAGAATAAAAATTCCAATCAGCAAAAAAGGCAATGTCCACAGGCCGTGCATATCCCTAAATGAAAAATAACTTTCAGGCACGCTGCCTGCATAATCTGCCGGGTTTAAAGACCATTGAAATATTCTTGAAAAATTAAATTGGCTGCTTTTTTCACTTGGAGCGCCCCTTCCAAATTGTGAAAAAATATTAAATGTTTGGTAAGGGAAAGCCATAAATAAAATAAGAAATATAAGCGCGGAAACAGCTATGTGCTTCCAATTTAGGGCTAATTTTTTCTGTTTTACCGCTAAAAAAACATAAAGCACCGCAATGCCCAATACAGAATGAAAAAAAGAAAGGGGATGCACGAGAAGCTGTATCGCCAAAAACAGCGCAGCCAAATAAATATATCTTGGCTTTGAATTTTCTTTCTTATAAGATATGAAATACATGTAAAAGCAATACATCACTAAGGGAATGAAAGCATATCCAAATCTTTCAGGCCACTGCCCCCACAGGTACGGAAGAAAATCCCTTGGAGAAAAAATCAGCAAAATCGAAGACAGTATAGCCGGCAGGAAGCCAAACAGCGAATTTATGGCAAAATAAACTGTGATCATGACAAATGTGGCTAAAATTGTATTCATTAGGTAAACGGGAACTGCCCTTCCCCCGCCTACCACTTCCATCACTGCAAGGCTTGAATGAAATGTAGGCGGATACCACAAAGTATGCGGCTTGAAGTCATTGTCATTGCCGTACCTTGTGTCAATATAGTCCGGCAATTTTAAAAATGACCTGTCATTATAAGCAATATAATCAGCCACTTCAAAATGTGACATTGCGTCATATTCACCATAAGGAATTTTTATTTCCCGTAACGGCTGCGACCAGAAGTAAATTGCAAACAGATACACCAAAACAAAAATAAAAGTCTGCAGGTAATTTTTGTTTAATTTCATATTATAGATAATTTAAAAGAGCTTTATAAATATTGTCTTATTTTAAAAAAATTAAGAATATAACTTAATAACAATAAGGGCAGGCAAACACGGCTTTTCTTTGTGAAAAGCCTACTCACAAAGGAAATTTGCGAACTTCGTAACGTAAATTTCCTCTGCATTCGGTTTGCCGCCACGGTTGCAAATAAAAAGCTTTAAAATAAGCCCGGAATTAATGGATATAATGGAGATGCTAATCATAAAGCTCGGGGCAATTGGGGATGTTATTAGAACAACTTCTATTATTCAGGGATTGAAATCAAAATATAAGAATGCGAAAATTGATTGGGTGACAAAAAAAGAATCCTTTGATGTTCTGAAAAACAATAAATCCATTGAAAAAATTTATCTTGTTAATTCTGATTTTGATAAATTAAAAAACATCAATTATGATTTTGTAATAAGCCTTGACGATGATGAAGATGCATGCAGGCTCGCTTCCGCTATTAAATACAAAAAAATAATCGGAGCATTCATTGATAATGGGAAAAGGGTTTACACCCAAGATTCCTCAGCATGGTTTGATATGGGCTTGATTTCAAGATTTGGAAAGCAAAAAGCAGACGATTTGAAAGCCAAAAACAAAAAAACTTATCAGGAACTTATTTATTTGATTCTTGATTTAAGATATGAAAAGCAAGAGCCGATTTTAATATTATCCAATGATGAAAATGAATTTGGAAAAAATTTTGCATCTAAAAATAATATTGGAAAGAATGATTTAGTTATTGGAATAAACACAGGAGCCGGAGGGAGATGGGAAGACAAGAGATTAAGCATTCTAGAGACAGCAGAACTTATTGATAATATCAATAATCAAATTAAAAATGTGAAGGTCATCTTATTCGGCGGCCCTGAGGAAAAAGTAAGGAATGGAAATATAAAAAAATCTGTGAAATCAAAAATCATTGATGCCGGCTGTGATAATTCATTGATGGAATTCGCATCGCTTGTCAATTTATGCAATGTTTTAGTTACAAGCGACAGCCTCGCACTTCATATTGGAACGGCTTTAAAGAAGAAGATTGTCTGCTTTTTTTATCCGACAAGTGCATCTGAAATTGAACTATACAACCGCGGAGTAAAAATCATTGGAAAAGGAAATGATTACTGTTCTTATAAGCCAAAATGTGATTATCCCCCGAAGTGGAATGTTGATGAGATTGGGGATGGTGTTAAGAAATTAGCTTGAGTGTCACTTATGATTTATTTAACCAAAATTTTAAATAAAAATAATTAAAAAATTATGTGCAAATTGGATATAGTGGGCTTTTCTTGAAGCCTTCATTCTGCACGCAAGTGTTTCCTATGCAAATTTTAGGAGGTGAAACTGTAGATGATTGCCTATACATTTCAAAGAATTGTTTTGTTCCGGAATCCGGTTTATTACATGCAAAAACTTTTATGCTATTCGCAGCGCTATTACATACTAATGTCCTGCAGTTACCGCTCTTAGTATCTTGTGTTATTGTACCTGTGCAGTTTGCAGGGATAGTCCTTACATCAAAAGAGCATATTGGAGTAGCTGAATTTAGGTTTAGTTTTACTTGAACAGATAAATTCTGGCTAGAATTAATTCGGATCTGTGTTACATTAGTTGTATAATTCAGTTTTTCAACTCGCAGAAGATAATCGCTTGGCGCTAGATTCGGAATATAAATTTGGCCTGAATTACTTGAGTTGCCAATAAAAGAGCTGTTCAGGAAAATGCTTGAGTTAACGGGGTTTGTGATTACCAAAAGACTGCCATTTTGAGGAGGTGAAATGGCCGTTGGAATGTCATCGTTCACAATTATGCACATTTTGTTTTGTTTTGGTTCTAGGGCAATATTGCCATTTGAATCGCAATCGCCCAAAAAGGTGGCAGCATAATGTAAATCTTGCACCTCGTTGACGTTGTAATAGCCGGGCCTTAATTTATTTTGATCTCCGCTCCTTACAACAGTTTCATTTACTTTTAAAGTAAAATTTTGATTGGTTAAAGTGCATGTGTCATTATTTACAACAATTTTAATCACAGTCAGTGTTGCAATTTCAAATGGGAATTCTGTTCCGTTATACATCGTAAGATTGTCAGCATTTATGGAGCAATGATCCCCTTCATATTGGAAACTCATAGAATCTGTGTCAAAACTTTCGGGAATCTGTATATTTGCTTTGTTAGTTCCATTTATTGCTATTGAAACTGAATGTATCGACGAGGTATTAGCATAAAAAGTAGCCTTATAATGCTGCCAAGTATTGTCTGGATACACATCACCTATAGTTTTCACAGTGGCATCCTCCATATTCCTTAATTCTATAGAATCTACATAGTCATTATAATGTATTGATACAGTTTTAACACCCGTATTGGATGTTCCCCACAAAGTAGGATAGTACTCATGCTCACAACTTGATAGAATTTGCATATCCCACTCTATTGTAAAGTTATTTGTGTTAGTGTTTAAGTTTGGCAGAGTGCTGCCATCTGGATTTGGTTGAGGCGCATAAGTAACTCCGGAATTTGCAGGACAATTGAGCTGGTTGTTTATTATCGAACATCCATCACCTTGTTTGGAGAAATTAGCTAATGTGTCAAAAGTTTCATTACCAACACGACTTACGCTGAACCCTGTTGAACTCCAAAAGTGTGTTGCAATAGATTCTGGAATTAATAGTATTAGAAAGCTCAAAATAACAACAAAATTTAATATAAAATATTTATGTTTCAAAGCCATCCCCAGTAAGCAAGCAATCAAGGTGTATTTTTAAACTTACCTATAGTATTTTCCTTTGTGCTTAATTCTATAAATGATAAATCCAAATGCTGCTGCAAGTACAACCGCCACAATTCCAATTTCTGTCAATGCCTTTGGATTTGCTGTAATTTTAGTAATAGCTCCGCCGGTAATTGAGTTCGAATTTTCTTTTTTTGTCTGATTTGCATTTGCGGATTGTGATGATTCTGATTCAACTGTTTTTGTTGAATTTGCTGCGCTTGCGGAAGATTCTGTTTTGAGTTCACATTTTTGTGTTGTGGCTGGAACTTTTGTTTCATCCGCACATTCTGCATCCTGAACATGCTGCGGAACTTTTGCAAAATTGCATTCTCTCGTCTGGAATCCATTTGCGCATGCAGACCATTCACCACATTGCCATTCATAGTTACATACATTTCCTAATGCACCGCCACCTCCCCCTCCGCCCCCGCCGCCGCCTCCAGAGCCACCACCTCCGCTTGATGGTGCA
>Ga0209542_10018766_pt1 | contig 11162 bp, 14 predicted proteins | sample RifCSPhighO2_01_FD_184028 | JGI IMG/M metagenome (GOLD analysis project Ga0209542, IMG submission 184028) | Soil microbial communities from Rifle, Colorado - Rifle CSP2_plank highO2_0.1 (SPAdes) (version 2) | ecosystem: Environmental > Terrestrial > Deep subsurface > Rock core/Sediment ...
ACCGCGTTAGCCGCGGCCAAAGGCGAGGGAATAATGTCGTCAATTTGCAGTTTTGCGTTTAAAACCGCGTGAGTCAAATTTATAAAGTACGATTGAAAATAACACAGCAACAACACCTTGGCCTCAAGCCTCACGCCCACCAGCCCCAACGGTTGCTTAATACCCTTTTGGTCATCAATAATATACTCGCGCACGAACACATCTAAAATTTCCTCGTTAGAAGGAATATTAATTGAACGCGTAGCCTGCTGAACCCGGTCAATATCTTCTTGTGAAATAATGTGGTCAGCCCTGGAAACAGAAATCAATCCGTCAGAAGGAACCACATACAAATGGCTGCCGGAAATATTCACAAACACCGAATTTATTTTCCGGCCGATTTCTTTTTCAACGCCCGCGATTAACTGCTGAATGTTTTTGGCCGTTTCTTCCGGATTGGTAATAGCGCCTCGCCGAAGGCCAAAGGAAGCCATTTTGGCATAGTGGACTAATTCCCATTCGTTGCCGATTTTTTGAGCCACCACTATTTTAATAGTGTGGGTGCCAATATCCAATGCTGTGACGATGTGACCTTTAGCCATGATAATAATTTAAAATGATAAATTTAAAAACAATTTTTGAATTTAAAATTTTAAATTGTTTTTGAATTTTTAATTGAGAATTTCAAATTTTTGAAAAATAGTATTCTTGCCTCTCAAACATCCGTTTTTCCTCCGCGGCAGATCTCTCGTGATCATACCCTAACACATGCAAAATTCCGTGGATCAGCCGGAAAGCCAGTTCTTTTTTTAAAGGCAACTTTGATTCTTTCGCCTGCTCCCTTATGTATTCAGGGCAAATAATTACTTCCGCGTACTCATCTTTAAAGTCTGAAACTTTTTCAAATGCCAACACATCCGTCGGCTTGTCTTTGTGGCGATACTTTTTATTTAGTTTCTGGATTTCAGCAGGAACAACAAAAGCAATAGACAGGTTTTCCCTTTCTCTATGTTCGCCTTTTAACACCTTTTTTGCAACCCCCATAAAAAAGGTTTTATCCACACGGAAATTGGTGAGATTATTGATCTCGATCACGATTAACTATTGTACACCGTTTGGAGAAAAATAAAAAAGCCCCGCGTGTCCTGCCGCGGAGCTTGTGCATTAGGTGCAAATGTCGAGATGGTCGGAGGAGCGGACACCTCCCTTCCAGGAGAATCCATGGGAATCTTCTTCTTTCGCCATTTCCTTGAATTTTGGCGCGACCTCTCCTGACCATCGCGCCAAGCAGAGGAGATCCACGAAGTGGAATTCCCGTAGAAGCTGCGTTTTAACCGTACGCTCTTCTCCCTTCTCCTGACGAACCACCAGCCAGTCCCTGCGATGGTAATCAGTATCAGCAACTGCGCCGCAACCACAATCACATGTCCATTGTTTGGTTTCCACGACATACCTCCTTAAGATTGGAAGATTGGGCAAAATTGGTAGTACCCACATGTTACTTTTTTCTAGAGTTTAGTCAACACAAAAAACGGCGTAGCCGTTTTTTTGTTCATATATCCTAAATTGTAAATCCTAAATCGCGCCTTTTAGTCGCTTTAAATCCTCATACATCAAATAGACATAAATCATAGCGAATGGCGCGGTAAAAAATAAATTGATCATGAATCCAACTGAAGAAATAGACGATAGTATCATTGCCATGGCTACCAGCAAAGCTATTCTTCCCAATACCGGCCAGAAGTTTCCCTTTACCAATGATTTACTGTATTTTAAGGCTTCAGCACCCTTTTTACCGTCCAAAATAGCAGCATACTTGGCCAAACCAAACCATACCGCAAAGATAATCCCGGGAACAATAAAAAGAATGAACCCTGCCATAATAACCAGCCCAGTCAACACGGAAACCCACGCGTAGGGCCACACCAATGGCTTTGACCAATTGAAATAATCCTTGATGGTACCGACAAAATTTCTGTCTTTAATAGAAAGTAGCATGGCAATATGCAAACCGAGGCAAACTACAATAACTGCCAGCAACACCGTTAAAAAGATAATCAAGGCAAAGGCTATGGCGTAAAACCGATTGGTAGCCGTGGCAAGCGCAAGCAGTAATCCGGCTGGAACCATGCATAAAAAGGCGAGTAGATTAAAACCCATCAGTTTGGCAAAAAACCAAAAACCCTCTTTGTATAACGCCCAACTTCTTTTGAAGAGATCTGGAATAGAAATAAGGTTTCCCATGATATTAAGAAATAAATTCTTTGACGATTTTGCTGACCTCGGCGTTGTCAGCCTTACCTTTAATGGCGGGCTGCAAATCAGCCATGACTTTACCCATGTCTTTTATGCTTGCCGCACCCACCTTCTTAATTGAAGCTTCCACTAATTTTCTTAATTCTTCTGCTGAAAGCTGCTCGGGCAAATACTTTTGCAGTATAGCAATTTCCTGTTTTTCATTTTCTGCCAGTTCTGGCCGGCCGCCCTGTTCGTACAAAGCAATGGCATCGCGCCGTTTTTTTACTTCAGATGAAATGACGGAAATAATTTCATCTTCTGAAAGCACAGCATCTGCCTGCCCGGAAGCAAGGCGCTTGTCTTTTTCTTTAGCAGCAATAACTGAAAGCGCTCCGCGTAAAACCGTCAAAGCGGCAGCGTTTTGAGCCTTCATCATTTCCCTCATGTCGTCTTTGATCTTTTGATGCAAAGCCATAATTGAATGCCTAATTAATCTTAATATCTTCCGACTTTTGGCTTCGGTTTCTCCAATTTCTCTTGCATTCGCTTTTCGGCTCTCAACGTTACCCGGCGTAAAGCCGAGCGTTTTTTAGCCAAGGCTGATTTCGCTCGCTTGCGGAATTGCTTGCTGCGCACCTGCAACAAGGTGCCTGACTGCCTTACGGTTTTGGTAAACCGATACACCAAGTTCTGCGATGTTTCACGATCTTTACGTTGTACTTTTACTGGCATATTAGTGAAATTTCTAATTTCTAATTACTAATTTCTAAATAATTCCCAAATTTTTGAATTTCTAAAGTTTAAAAATTGGGATTTGATTAGGTCAATTATAAATTAGGTTAATTCTTTTTTACTTTCGCTGCCATTTCTTCTACAACCTTGTTAAGTGGGATTTCCTTTTGCGCCCCCGTTTCCATGTCGCGCAGGGTGATAAAATCTTCTAAGGCTTCTTTTTGGCCAAAAATCAGCACCCACTTCACTCCTAATTTATTAGCTGCGCCCAACTGACTGCGCAGAGAATCTTTGGAAAATGATTCGGCCACAGGAATTTTAGCGTCGCGGAATTCTTCGAATAATTTCAAGCTTTTACGCTTAGCCGCCTGCCCTAGCTGTGCCAAAAATATTTTGGGACTTTCCTGCTTTTTATCCAATTTTACTTCGCGCAACTTCATCAAGTTAACAATGCGATCGATCCCCCCGGCCGCGCCGCACGCGGGTGTGTCGCGCCCGCCCAACAACTTCACCAAGCCGTCGTACCTGCCCCCGCCCACCAGACTGCCCTGATTTTCTCCAGTTTCACTCTTTTCAATAATTTCAAAAACAGTTTTAGTGTAGTAATCAAATCCTCGCACCAAATAGGGGTTTAAGGTGTAGGGTAACTCCAACTCATCTAAAAATTCCAACACATCTTTAAAGTGCTTATGGCAACCTTCGCACAAGTGGTCAATAATTTGCGGCGCCCCGGCTCGTATTCGCTGGCATTTTTCTTCCTTGCAATCTAACAAGCGTAGCGGATTCTCTTTTAGCCGGCGCTGGCAGTCTGAACATAGCGAAGATCTACGCGATTTGAAGTAATTAGCCAACTGCTTTTTAAAATGCGGCCGGCATTCGCTGTCTCCAATAGAATTTACTTCAATGCTGATATTTTTAAACTGCAGGTCTTTTAAAATATCATAACACATCTGGATAATCTGGCCATCAATAGAAGGGCTTTTGTCGCCCAAGGCTTCAAAATTAAACTGATGTAGTTGACGGTACCTGCCCGTCTGCGGTCGTTCGTGGCGAAACAATGGCCCAACGCTCCATAACTTTACGGGTTGGGGCAAGGTAAACATGCCATGTTCTATGTAGCTGCGCACCACGCCGGCGGTAAATTCTGGCCTTAAAGCAACCAAGTCACCTCCTTTGGTGCGAAAGGTGTACATTTCTTTTTCCACAATGTCAGTGGCGGCTCCCGCGCCCTTCATGAAAACTTCAGCGTTTTCTATAATCGGCGTGTCAATTTTTTCGAAGCTGTAATAGTTGGCAACGCTTTCAGCAGATTTTTGCACCTTTTTGAAGTATGGCTGATCTTGAGGCAAAATATCATGCATGCCCGACAGTGCTTGTAGTTTTATTTTTTGTGTCATTGGTTAATGGGCCCAATATTGGTAAGAGGCAAAACACGGAATGCGGCCTTCCCTACAATGTCGTATTTTGGCAAAATACCCCAACTGCGTGAATCATATGAAAAATCCCGGTTGTCACCCATAACAAAATACTCGTCTTCTTTTAAAGTTACTCGTACATTACCAGCGGTTTTAAGAGAGTCGGGCAAGTAGGCTTCATCTAGGGAAACTTCTTTACCATTGCTGGTAACAGAAACAGTACCGTTGCCAATAGTAACGGTTTCGCCCGGCAGGCCGATGATTCGCTTGATGAATTTTTGCGCGGGGTCGGGCGGATATTTCAGGACTACCACGTCGCCACGTTTGGGCTCGCCAAAACGATATGAAATTTCATCAATGATTAAATAATCTCCAGAATGAAAATTAGGCACCATGCTGTCGCCCTTTACAATAAACGGCTGAAACAAAAAATAACGAATGGGCAGCACAATGACCAGCGCAATGATGATAATTTTTAAAAACTCCCACGCTGCCGAAAGCGCGTTGTTGAGAACGGTTTTTTGGGGCTTTGGCGGCGCGGGCGCCATTTCGGGCTGGGCTTGATTTGGTACTTCTTCGGACATAATAGCACCAATGTATCACGTTTTTTTAGGTAATGCAAGCGCCTCGCCCAGGCGAGGCGCTTGCAAAAAAAGAAGGCCATGGTTCAAGAAACCATGACCCTGGGGTAAGATTGTTAGAAGCGAGCTATGCGGCAGGCATGAGTTCTTCGACGAACTCATCGACGACTTGGGGTTCCACCCGCTTGTGGTACTTGATCTGGAAATACCGGCAGATGTCTTGGATCACGCCGGATTTTCGCACCTCCTTCCTGAGATCGTCCCAGAAGCGGAAGATCAAAAAGATGATGAAGCCCTTTTGATCTTTTTCCAAACAACGCCGTGCCTTGTACCTCGACATACATCACTCTCCTAGAAATGGATGCGGAAAGAACCCTTGCCCATTCTCTGTTCCAGCCTCACACGCTGTGACAGGACCATCGCTACCTTTTTTTCATGAGCGCCTCCTTTCAATGTTCTTCTTGTGTTAGATTATATGCCTTTAAAAATGCCTGTCAATACTATATAAGCCCAGTTCAATAATCAATTGCAACATCCTGTAGTAAAATACAGGTATGAAACACAAATTCAAGCAATTCACTTTGGTCGACCGGATTAACATTCAGCTGCAGTTTCGGGATGGTCTGGGCATTCGTGCCATTGCCAGAAAGATGAACCGTAGCCCGAGTTCGGTTAGCCGAGAGCTTGACGGACGCCCATCACGAGGTGTTGGCAAGTATCAGGCCTACGGCAATCACCAGCGAAAATTGAAAGGAAGGTTGAGCAAAAAGTCAGTTCGATTGAAAAATGAATTCATTAAGAATTATGTCGTTGAAAAGATGACCCAGAAGGGCTGGACACCCGAGCAAATTTCCCTCCGATTACCCATTGATTATCCCGGCAACACCATTTCATATGAAGCTATTTACCAATTTGTGTACGCACAAGTGCGACGGGGTGGAAATGGGAAAATTCGTAACGGCTGCCTGGATTTAAGGCCATATTTGATTCGCCGGCATAAACGGAGGCAGAAAAAGGGCTTCAGACAAGCGCAAAAAACCGAAAAGGTAGTTTTACCCTCAATTGAAAATCGACCAATGATTGTTAATGAAAGAAAGCGTTTCGGAGACTGGGAGGACGACACCATGGTATCACGTCAAAGTTCATCTCGTTTAAAAACCATCAATGAGCGGGTGTCGGGGGTGGTGTTGATTGGAAAAATGAAGGATGGTACGATTACAGAATCAAACCGAGTGGTGCAAGAACGATTGGGTGCCATCCCTGAAAGTATTAGATTAACCCTCACCCGAGACCGCGGCACAGAAAACCTTGGCTGGCAGGAACTTGAAAAAAAGCTTGGCATCCATTGTTACTTTGCTCGGGCCTATTGTTCACAGGATCGGGGATCAAACGAAAATACGAACGGCTTGATTCGCAGACCATTTCCAAAGAAGACAGATTTCTCGAAAGTGTCTGATGACCAAATTCGCCAAACTGAATATCGATTGAATACGACACCTCGTAAGCGCCACGGCGGGAAAACGCCGCTAGAAATATTATTCGAACGCACGGGCGTTGCAATTACTTATTGAATTCAGCTAATCCACTTATGATCATCATTATAAGCCTTGGTAATCCCGGCAAAAAATTTGAACGCACGCGCCATAACGCCGGCTTTGAAGCGGCAGACTTTTTGGCTGCAAAATATGAATTCCCAGAGTTTGCCTTCAATAAAAAATATAACGCCCTGCTCACAGAAAAGAGTGATGTTATTTTGGTAAAACCACAAACGTTTATGAATGAATCCGGTAGTACAGTCAAAAAATTAACTAAAACCTACCCGCCTGTCGGCGGGGCAGGTAACTCAAAAGCTAACACCTACGTCGTGGTGCATGATGACATGGATGTGCCGTTAGGGAAAATAAAAGTTTCAAAAGCAAGCGGAGCAGGTGGACACAAGGGAGTAGACTCTATTATCACCGCACTGGGTACCAAAGAATTCATGAGAATAAAAATTGGCGTTGAAATTGACCCTGCCCAAAAAGCTGAAGATGTAGTTTTAAAAAAATTCACTAAAGAGCAATACGAAAAATTGCAGTCGGTATTCCCGGAAGTAGCAAAAACACTGGAAGCCATAGAATAATCACGTTGCGTGGAAAAATTAGATAACATTTTAATTGTCTCAATCACCCCATATTTCCTAGAAAAGGAAATTTTTTGGTTTCAGGAAAATTTAGACAAAATCCTTGAATCAGCCAAAACGCAGAACTTTTTCCAGGATGATACGGCTTTTTTAAAGCAGGGTGGAAATTATAATCTCTCGGAATTGCTACGCAAGCTAGACGAAATGGGATACGAACGAGTTTTTTCCGTAGCCGATCCTGGAGAATTTTCCCAAAAAGGCGGGGTTATCGATATTTTTCCGGTAAATACATTGCAAGCGGTGCGTTTAGATTTTTTAGGGAATATCCTAGAAAGTATACAACTTCTCAATACTAAAGTAGATGACGAAAAGAAATCTCGCGAGGTTCTACAAAAAAAACTAAAATCTCAAAAACTATTTTCCGACCTTAAAAATCTGAAGCCTGGAGGTTATTTAGTGCATCTAGACCACGGAGTAGCTCAATTCCGCGGAATTGAGAAGATACAAGATACAAGAAGCAATAACCAAACCGAAGATTACTACGTTTTAGAGTACGCCCACCAAGATAAATTATTTGTGCCCGTTGGCCTTGAACGCAAACTGTCAAAATATGTGGGATTTACCGACCCGGCCATCGCCCGTCTTGGCTCTTCCATTTGGCAAAAAACCAAGCGAGCCATCAAAGAAAATGTCGAAAAACTGGCCAAAGAACTGCTGGCTTTATACGCCCATAAAGAAATTATTACCCGTAAGCCTTACCAAATAGATAAAGAAATGCAGACACAGTTAGTGGCCGGGTTTGAATACGAAGAAACTCCTGATCAGTTGCAGGCATTAGCAGATATTGAAGCAGACCTGCAAAAAGAAAAACTGATGGACAGAATTGTGTGCGGAGACGTGGGTTTTGGCAAAACAGAAATTGCCATGCGCGCCGCTTTTTTAGCCGCTAGCAATGGCTACCAAGCGGCTATTATTTGCCCCACCACCATTTTGGCCAACCAGCACTTCAATAACTTTAAAAAAAGATTTGCCAAACTGCCCATTAAAGTGGTGCAACTTTCACGTCTTCAAACCGTCGTCGAACAGAAAAAAATTGTTGCCGAAATTGCCGCGGGGAAAATTGATATTGTTATTGGCACGCACCGTGTGTTATCTAACGACATTACTTTTAAGCGGCTGCAACTTTTAATTATTGATGATGAACAACGCTTTGGCGTAAAGCAAAAAGAAAAGTTACGGCAAAAAAACCCTGCCCTGGATTTATTGAGCCTTTCGGCCACGCCCATTCCTCGCACCATTTATTTGGCTCTTTCCAGTTTTAAAAATATTTCTTTAATGCAAACTCCCCCACAAGGCCGCAGCGCCATTCATACCAACATTTCGCCCTACAGCAAGCTGACAATAAAAAAAGCTATTGAAACCGAACTGGCGCGCGGCGGCCAAGTGTATTTTTTGCACAACCGGGTGCAAACTATTCACACTACTATGGAAAATTTACGCAAATTAGTGCCTAACGCAAAGTTTTCCGCCATTCACGGACGCATGCCAGAAAAAGAATTATTGAAAGTGATGGAAGAATTTTCCGCCGCTAAGACAAAAGTACTAGTTGCCACTACTATCATAGAAAACGGCATTGACCTGCCAAATGTGAATACAATTATAATAGAAGATGCCAGCCGGCTTGGTTTAGCGCAGGCATATCAAATTCGCGGACGCGTGGGCAGAAGCCATATCAAGAGCTTCGCTTACTTGTTCTATCCAAAAAATATGACTGACGTGGCAAAAGAAAGATTGCGAGCACTGGGCGAAGCCAAAGAATTGGGGGCGGGCTACCAAATTGCATTAAGAGACTTAGAAATCCGCGGAGCGGGAAACATTCTAGGCAAAGAACAATCAGGCAGTATCAACAAAATCGGTTTGAATTTGTACTGCCAGATGCTCGCGGAATCCGTAGAAAAAATGAGAGAATGAAAAAGCCGGCGAAAAAATTCCCGCCGGCCCAATTGGTGCGAATCCTAAAACCGCATATTTTGCGTAATGAGTGTGGCAAAATCGCATCTTCGCTGTCTTTCATCTTCTATTTGGTCAAGACACCATTTGCGTAGTTTGCCATAGGTATCCACCTCTTTGGGAACAACTACGATAGTGCCACAATCCTTGCACGTAACACGATAATGCGTCTCCATTCTGGAGATTTTCAGAGGACAACAGCTCCTGTTGTGCCAAATGATACCTGTGCCCACCAAATCTTCTTCGGTAATACCACTGCCAGTATCAAGGCGCAAAGTATCCCCGAATTCAGTTAGTGTAATCGGCGCAAAACCCATGATGAGGTTCTCCTAAAACAAAGAGTGAATTTTGGATTGCTTCAATACTATATGTTACCACCCCAAAATGCAAGCCGGGGCGTCGGATATCTGCCTGAACCTGGGCAGTCCAAATGAAATTTCCAAAAAATAATATATACAAGTTACAGTGTGGTTTTTTATTCTGTAATTTTTGAGAGAGCATTTTTAAGAGCCTTCTCTCTGTCTTCTTCATTGTTTCTTTCACTTTCTTCTATCTTTCTTACAAATTCTCTAACATGATCGGCTTGCTCCTTATTTAGACCATGTCCATATGCTGTATTATTCTTCTCCCATTCTATTTCTTTAGGAGTCATGGGGACGCTTTTCATCACCAATTTTTTCCATTTCCCATCTGAGCCCTTTCTAGCATTCTCATCACCCTCTTTAGCATCTTCATATTCAAATTCATTTTTTGACCCAAGACCCTTATCTCTAACTGCTTGCTTTAAATACCAATACTTTTTTCCGTATAATTTTTCAATTCCCAAAATTGCAGTAACTATTTCCGCTTTTTTATCTTGATACTGCTTTTCAATCACATCTTTGGCATCATCATATTCAAGCTCTTTCGGAGTCAATTCAATGGCATCGGGAATTTCTTCTTGTGGTTGTTGCTCGGGTGAGGCACCTTCTTTAAATGGCATGATTTTTTATTTTAATGTTATTGCTCCATTGTACCCCCCCCGCGGCAGAGTCAAGACAAATAGCTCATTTTCAGGTATCATTGAAAAATGCAAGACGGAAACAGACCAGTAAAACTCACATAGCTCACTTGTCGTATATTTTAAAAGCTTTTAAAGTATACGATGATCAGTTAAGCGAGTTTCTCGATCAAGAATATATGAATATAATCATCTAAAGAATACCGCTGCAGTAATTCTTCAGTTTTTTCGGAAACATCAAATGGCGTTACCCAGACGCTGTGTTGGAACATTTTATACCCCAAATTTTCCAAAATACTTCTCAATAAATTTCGTGCTTTATTGTGGCGCTGGGGAATATCAAAAATAATCATAATCCATTTACCGTCTTTTCTTTTTTTGGCCTTTCCGTGGCTCATTTTCAAAAAAACTTTAGCAGCTTTGTTCCTCCCCTTTTCCGTAAGCATTACTGCTGTCTTGCTTTGTAATTGCCTAACCTGAATATAATTACTTTTCTTCAAATGATATACCATGTCGGCAAACTGCTTTCTGCCCCTTGCCTTGCGGTACCTTTCAAAGATAGGATTTTGGATGGCCCAAAGTCGATTCCATTTGACAGCGCGGGGATTTAATAAAAAACTAGTCACATCTCCTGCTTCTTCAAATATGCCATACAAGTCCCAAAGAAACTGATCGGTAACGGGAATTTTCATATGAGTGAACGGTTTATATATAACTATTATACTACGGACATCGTATCTTTTAAAAGCTTTTAAAGTATACTATGGCAAGACAAAAATAAACCAGGCGGATCGATGAGAGGTCATGCGATAAAAAAACCAGCAGGGCGAATTGCTGGTTACTGTTGCGACTTCATACTCTCCAGGATAGCAGCGACAGGATAGCAGCGACAGCCTCTTTGTGTGGCTGATCGGGGAACTGGTTCACCATTGCCTCTTCCACGGCCAATTGGAGCTCTTGGCGCTGAATCCGAGCTTTGCACCACTGACGTAGCTTGCCGTAGGTATCAACAGACTTCGGGATTTCTACCCGCAGAACTGCCTCTTGGCAAATGATCACGTTACAACCCGATAGCTCCAGGAGGA
>Ga0209542_10018767_pt1 | contig 11161 bp, 20 predicted proteins | sample RifCSPhighO2_01_FD_184028 | JGI IMG/M metagenome (GOLD analysis project Ga0209542, IMG submission 184028) | Soil microbial communities from Rifle, Colorado - Rifle CSP2_plank highO2_0.1 (SPAdes) (version 2) | ecosystem: Environmental > Terrestrial > Deep subsurface > Rock core/Sediment ...
TTTTTTGTACATAAAACTTTGGCTTATGAACTTCGGTTTTACATTGACTTTTTTTAGTTCTTCTATAAATATATTCTCAAAATACTCAGTATATTTTCCTTTGCCGAAAGGATTTGGGATTTCACTTACAGGCATTCCGATGTAGTTTTCAAATTCTTTTCTTCTTTTTTCTGGAATGTTTGCAGGAACTTTTCTGAATCTGTCAAAATTATCCAAGGAATATATGAATCTTGCTTTTTTTCCTTTGTTTTTCAAGGCTCTGACAACCAAATCAGTTGTGATAGCATCCCTGAAATTTCCTATATGCAACGTTCCTGAAACGCCTATTCCAGATGCGCATATATAAACTTCTTTTTCTTTTCTGTTTTTTATTATTTCCTCAGCAATTTTGTCAGCCCAGAAAAATTTTTCCTTTTCTGATTTATTTTTTTCCATTTTCATTTTATTATTTGTCTATTCTATCAAGTATTATTCTCCCTTTAAATCCACCTTTATTTTTCTTTTTATTTAGTCTGATTTTTTCAATTTCTTTCTTGCTAATCTTTTTAAAATCACAAATTTCATAAATTACTTCCAAAATATCAGCAAGCTCCTCTTCTTCATCGCTTATAAAAAATTCATCAACCTCTTCTTTAAGTTTTCTGTAATATTCTTTTTTATCTGCCTTGTGAGTTACGGCTTTTTTCCCGTCATTATTAATTATTTTAGGTATTTTATCTCTGACTAATTTGTTGTATTTCATCTTTATTAATTCATTTTCCATCAAGTTCCATGTTAAGAAGAGCGTCAGCCATCTGCTGGAATTTGTCGTTCCTTCTAACATGAACATATTTAATTTTATTAAAATTATCCTGAAGTTTCTGAACTTTTAAGAATAATTTCATAAGCCTTTGATTTTTTATTCTATATTCCCCCATAAGTTGTCTGACAATTAATTCAGAGTCTAAAACACAAGTAAGCTCGTCTTTTGTGTAAGTTGTTGCGATTTGTAATGCCCTTACCAAAGCGATATATTCTGCTTCGTTGTTCGTCGCCTTTCCGATTAATTCACTATGTAACTCAAGAATGCTTTCTTCATTTCTTATAAGAACACCTATTGCGGCTTTTCCTGGATTTCCTCTGCTTCCACCGTCAGAATTTGTGTATATCATAAACCTCTTTTAATATTTAAATATGCAAAACCTTGAAGTCCTTAAAGCCCTGGAAAGTTTCTGGTTTTATTTGCATATTTTTTATTTGGGAATATTTAGGTCCTTTTTTGCAGATTTCAATCATCTTATCAACATTGTTAGTGTCACCTTCGATAAATACTTCAACTCTTCCGTCTTCTAAATTTCTCGTGAATCCTTTCACATTTTGCTTCTCCGCATTCTCTTTTATGAAACTCCTAAAAAGAATTCCCTGAACATTGCCTTCAATGTATAACCTCACAGATTTTTTCATATTAAATATAGAAGAAATGGCTTTTTATTTTTTATTAATCACAATCCAAAAGTCTTCTCAAATTCTCTCATCTGAATGTATTTAACAAGGAAATTCATCCCTTTTTTCGTTATCCTAACAGAATAATTCTCGCTTGACAAATCTCCTTCAATAAGCCCGTTTTTAAACAATTCATCAAGATACGATTTCATTTGTTTGTGTGAGAGGTTTGCCTTATACATCAAGTGCGTTTTTTTTGTGTTCCTTCCTCTATCTTGAACTATTCTAAGAATGTCGTTCATAATCTCCATCTTACTTCTCTTTCGTTCCATTTTTCAAAATTCTAATAACGAGGACTAACAATATTACATAACCTACAAGTTGTATATTCTGGGAAATGACATAAATTGGTCCTAATTTAGAAAACATAAATGTAAAATTGGCGACGGCCAAGATAATAAATGATGTTAAAAGCATCCTTGTTGTTACAAGCTTTTCTTTTTTGTAAACCTTCGAGTATTCAAAAATTATCATTAAAAGTATTACAAATGCTGTCAAATAATACAAATAATAAAAACTGTGGCTTAATAATGAAACTACTAATATCAAGAAAATTGTGAGGAAAAATTCAGATGATATTTTGTTCTTCGCAGGAGGTATTTTGTAAATCGCATACAAACCTAAAAGTGTTAGAAGCCTATGAAAGAAAAAACCAATGTAGTAGAATATGTCGACCGTGCTGACGATTTGTGAGGTTATTATAGCCTGTCCGATTTCGCTGGTTATTCCTGTATCATAATAAAGCACGAGTTTTGTAAATATTGATGCAAGGTCACCAAGAGCTATCACAAGAAACCCAATTCCAAGATAGAGGACACTTCTTTTTTTACTTAAATTGTAAGCTTTTAACGCGAAAAGAAAAAACAAAAAAAGTATCAAAAAGCTGAAGGCCTCAATCAGTACGTCATTATTAATAAACCAGTCCGGTGTGAAGACAATCTTCATCTCGAGGGAAATTATTTTTGATTTAAAAAGCTTGTGAATTCCTATTCTGTATCGCTTTTCTGGGTGACATTTTCATAATTCATTTATAAAGCAAAATATTAGGTTTTTCAAGATACGTCGTCCAATTTTAACCACCTTAGCCCTCTGAAAAGAGGGCTCATACTTACAGTTTCACACTAACAATTAAAAAAGATGTTACGAAATAAATATTTTTCAGAAATTGGAAATATTCCTGAAAGTTTAAAAGAAGAATTTGAAACCTTATGCGAACTAGGAGTTGATACAGATGAAGCTAAATTTGTAGTTTATAAAAAAACAAGTCGTTAAATATTTCTCACATCAAGTTCATTGTTCACAATTGCTACAACTTGAGAGGCAAAATACATCTTATTGCCGATGGAAACAGACTCTGAAATTGATTTTAATCTTCTCAATTCTTTTTTAGGCAAGCCTTCGTGGTCTCCCAAAACAAAAACACTTTCATTTGGAATTTTGATTTTTCTTATACTCTCCCCATTTTTATCTAGGATAAAAATCTTCTTTCCTTCATTTTGTAATTCTTCTATTACTTTCAGAAAACTTTTTTTCTCAATAAAGCATCCTGGGAAAACTTCTGTTTTTTTGCCTTCTTTGTATTTGTAAAGAATTTTTTTTATCAAATTTCCAACGTCTTTTTTGCTTATATCTAGCTTGTCGGTAACTTGAATTTCAATATGTCTTGGAGGATTTGGCTGCCCATAAAATAAGAGATGTATCTTCACATCTTTCCTGAAGCCATGCGAAAGGAAAAACGCTGAAATTAATGTGTGAATGGCAATGTCCATTCTTCCTGCCCTCATCAAATCATTTGTATCAAAATTTCCAGATGTCTGCGCCGATTTTGAAAAATAAACAAAGTGCCTCATTTGAAGTTTAGTATAATTAATCTTTTAAAGTTTGTTTTTATGGTATTGATATGATTACTGATGAAGATTTAGAAGTATATCATTCTTATCTTAAAAGGCACCCGAATAAAAAGAAAGTGCTATTTCCTCCAAGCAAGAGAATGTTCAGAGAATATAAGCTAAAAACAGGAGATATGTCTCTAGCAAGATACTGGACAGAAGTTATCGCAGATTGTATAGGTCTAGGGGGAATTGTAAGGTATTTAAGTTTGCAGGATTATGATGATGAAATAGAAGGTTCAACTTATAGAGCAATTTTTATGACAGATTACGGAAGATAATTAATTATTTACATCTTGCAAAACAAAGTCAGCTTTTGCAAAAATCTCATTTTCATTAACTACTTTGTAAACTCCTATAAATATCTCGTCGCTGAATACACAGATAATTTCATCTTTTTGCATCCTTATTTCATTTTTCAAATCTTTGTAATAAATTGGCTTTCCTGTAAGTGTTTGCTTGACTGAATTGCTTTTAATTTCAACTGCTTCGTGCAATTCACTTATGATTTCTCCTGGAATTAAGATTTTTCTTAAAAATTCTTCATTCCCATTCTTGAATTCTTCTACAGCTTTCTCTAAGTCATATAAATTTACGCTCGGGTAATTTTTATCTTCTTCACTGAAAATCCCGGCACGAACCCTGCGCAATTCTAGCATGTGCATTCCAATTTTCATATATTCTCCTAAATCATGAACTAACTTTCTTATGTAAGTACCACCTTGAACTTCTGTTTTGAACAGGATTTCATTCTTGTTTTTTTCCAAAAGCTCAAATAATTTAATCTCTCTTTGTCTTTCCTGTCTTTTAACGCGAGATTTTTTCGGCGGCTTTTGAATTATTTTGCCGAGAAATTTTTCTTTGATTGCTTTTTCAATTTCCTTAATTGAAACATCTTCATGAACTTTCATAATTCCAAAGTATTCTTTATTTTCTCCTAGAAAATATCCTGTTAGTTTGCAAGCCCTATTTAATGCAATAGGCAAAACTCCTGTAACCTTTGGGTCGAGAGTTCCGAAATGGCTCGTCTTCCTGATGCCTAAATCTTTCAGTGTTTTTCTAACAAAATCAGAAACATTAAAGCTTGTTGGTCCTGAAGGTTTGTCTATATTTATTATTGAAAATTCTAGCAATTTCTGAATTGTTTTATTTTTTTTGATTTCCTCTATTTCTATTTTCATTTTTTGCTTACGAACTTGTTATTTTTTATGTAAAACCTTAATTTTTTAGGCAAATCCTTTCTTAAGCCAATTCTATTTGTGCTAAATATTTCAAATTTATCTTCTTTTTCATTGTTTCTGATCCATAAATCTCTTTGATTAAAAATGCTTTTCTTATGAAAATTTTTGTTTATCTGAATTGCTTTTGTTAATAATCCGGGACCAGAACAATTTGAGTTAAAATTTAGCGGTTCTAAAGCTCTTAATAAAACAGCCTCTGCTTTCCCTTCTTTATTAGTAACAAAATTTACAAGCCAGTTGTTATGAACACCATAAACCAAAATTGTGCCGGCAGACATTAACATAGTCTTTCTCAAATCACCCGTTTGTCTTGCCCTTGATCCCGGGTCATTTTCATCAAAATATGCTTCTGTTTCAACTATCTTAGACATTAAAATCTTGCGTCCTAGTTTTCTAACTAAAATCTTACCCAACAATTCTTTTGCAACGTGCCTTGCATCCCTCAAGAAAAAGTCTTTACTTAATTTATTCAAACTCATAATCTATAAACATTTAAACTATTTAAAATTCTTTTCAGCATGAAATTTAGATTTGATTTTATTGGATTAATAGTTCTTATCATTACCCTCGGTGTTGCGGCATATTTGATGTATCAAGAAGGGCTTTTTTCAGATCCAGAAGCAATTGTAAATTTTATGGGTGGTTTCGAGGGGAGTTCTATATTCCTATATTTTATTTTAGTCCTCGTTGAGGTCATTGTTGCTCCGATTCCAGGAGGTATTATTTATGCAATAGGGGGTGCGCTTTTCGGCACTTTTAAAGGTTGGGTTGTTGGTATGATTGGAAATGTTTTAGGTGCGGCAATTGCATTTTACATAGGGAAAAAGATAGTGATGGGTGAAGATTCTAAAAAACTAAGAGATAAGCTTGCTGTAATGTTGGAAAAATACGGTGCATATGCAATTTTTCTTTTAAGGGTAAACCCTTTTACTTCTACAGACTTTATAAGTTACTTAGCAGGGTTTTTTAGGATGCACTTCTCTAAATTTATAGTTGCAACAACTCTCGGTCTTGCTCCTTTTATCTATATACAATCTTATCTCGGAGGGGAGATTCTGAAACAAAACACTTTGGTTTATTCAATATTTGTCTTCGCTTCAATAATTTATTTAATTATATTCTTTTATCTTATAATACATTTTGGTTTATTAAGATGGATAAAAAAAAGGCACTTAAGCAACTGAGAATTTTAGAAAAAAAAAGCTCTGACATGCGCTTAGCTGCAGAGTCCTGGAACAACGATTTTGAGATATTAATTTCTACTATATTATCTGCACGAACAAGAGATGAAGTTACTATCCCAACTGCGGAAAAGTTGTTCAAAATTTATCCTAACTCAAAAAGTCTTGCTAAAGCAAAATTATCTTCTGTAAAAAAGATAATAAAACCAATTAATTTTTACAACAACAAATCAAAAAACATAATTGCCTGTGCTAAGGCCCTTAACGAGAATTACAGCGGAAAAATCCCAATGAATATTGATGAATTAATAAAATTACCAGGAGTCGGCCGAAAGACAGCGAATGTTTTTCTTTCAGAACTGAATCATGATGCTCTTGGCGTAGATACACATGTTTCATATATCTCTCAGAAATTAGGGTGGACTAAAAACAAAAATCCATATAAAATAGAAGAAGATCTAAAGAAGCTTTTTCCGAAAAAATACTGGAGTAAAGTTAATTCAATCCTTGTCCGTTTCGGAAAAACACACACAAGCAGAAGAAAAAAAGATAAAATACTTGAAAGGATTAAGAGGATAGAATGAAAATTCAGAACTTATTTAATACAAATATTGAAGAAATTGCATCGAGGAAATTTAATATTCTAATAGCAATAAGTATAGGAAATAAATGGTTCTTATCAACAGAAAATTTGGAGGAATATTTACGTTGGGCTTTAAAACATACTAAAGATAAAGTTTTGGTCTTGATAGCAGATAAAATTCAAATTATAAATTATAACGTTAGAAATATGGGCTCTAAAGAATATAATTTAAGGAGAGCATTAAAGGAGGGCCAGAAAATCAAGGAGTTAATTGAGGATGTAATATCAAAATTTACAAGTGAGCAAAAAGAAAAGATTGAAATTTTAAAATGGGATGATTATAAGGCTAGAGATAAATTTTACCCTAAAATTCTTCCTCTTATTAACAGAGAATTTAAAAAAAATCATTTATTTAAAAGCGATATTTTAAATTTAATAAAAAGTTCCATAAAAGATAAAGAATTTTCAGAAGAAGAGTACTTTGAACTATCGAAATATTTAATAGAAGAATTTGCTTTATGTTATTCTGGAGTTTATTTAGATAACAATTATTATGGGCTTTATCTTTATCCAACTTTATTTCCAATTTCCCTTTTTATTGAAAAAATTCAACAAGGAAAGATTTTTTCAGAGTTAACAAAAAAACTTCCAAGGGAAAAAGTAGCCTTGGTAATTTTGAACTAAAATGAAATCTCTAATAAAAATTGTTGAAACCTTGAAGTATGAATCAATCCACGATACAATCCAATACAAAATGTTTGAATTTGAAGAGCTTGGCAAAAAGAATTCAAACGATATTTTCAAGGAACTTTGTTTTTGCTTGCTCACAGCAAATTTCAGTGCTGAAGGTGGGATAAAAATCCAGAATTCAATTCAAAATGGTTTCATGGGACTTTCTTTAGAACAATTATCATCTGAACTCTCAAGATTAGGCCATAGATTCCCAAACGCTCGTGCAAATTTCATATTTGAAGCAAGAAAATATAAAGACGATATAAAAAACATTTTGAGTTCATTCAGCGAAGATAAACAAGCAAGGGAGTGGCTTGCAAAAAATATTAAGGGTTTAGGATACAAGGAAGCAAGCCATTTCCTAAGAAATATTGGTTACAAAAATGTCGCAATAATTGATTTTCATATCATTGATTTGTTGACAAAAAATGGTTTGATAGAGCCTTTAAAATCAAAATCTCTTAATGCAAAAAAATATCTGGAAATTGAAAATATCCTAACTGAGTTGGCTAAAAAAACAAACACTAATTTAGGAGAACTTGATTTATATCTTTGGTATGAAGAAACAGGAAAGATTTTGAAGTGATTTAGGATATAAATTCCTTTAAACTTCTTTTGGCTTAAAATTTTATGAGGCTTTATAACATATATGTACTTAGTTTTCAAAACTTTAGTAATGTTTCAGTGGTGGCTGCGCGATCTGAAGAAAAAGCAAAATCGTTAGTATTGGAAGATATTTTAATGCACGAACCTAGTGATATTGCTGTTAAACTAAGAGAGAGATTCAATCAGGATTTAATAACAGCTTCAAATACCAGATACAAAGCAGATGGCGAAGTTCTTCTATATAGCTATCTTACTGATGTAGGGGATAGGAATAACTCTAATTTTTGGAGAGAATAATCAAGCACCTATTTTTTCTCTTGGAACAGGTGTCTCAGGTTTTTCGTCTTCACCGTCGCCTTTATTCTTTATTATGAAAAAAGGAAAATTTCCTGTAGAATCAAATCTCCCTCTGTAAAAAAATCTTTCTCCAATATATAATCTCCCTTGAAGATTTACATCTTTTCTTTTGTTATTAAACATAAAGCTAGGGGCAATTATCTTATTTCTAACTTGTTCATAAAATCCATCATTAATTCTATAAATTAATTTTCCCGGAGAACCATACATTAAATCTTCTTTTCTTATATATTCTTTTAAAGGGTCTTTTGTAAATAATCTGTTTAAGTCAATTTCTGTATTAAATCTATAGAAAACTCTTAAATTTCCAAACAATGGAATATCTGTCTGTGGAGGTAAATCAAAAACTTCTAAATTAAATTCTTCATTGTGTTTTCTTACTGGAATACTTGTTGTTTTCCCATCTTTAAATGTATTTGAATCACCATTAATCTGAAACACTTCTTCTTTAGAGCTGTGTATTAATATTTTGTGTTTTTCATATGATTCATGATAACCATTGGGATGGAAATAATACTCTGCATTGCAATATTTTGATAGTTCCATTCCACGAAAAAAGTTCCTTACGAAGTCAAAGTGTGTGTTTAATCTTACAGTCTCGTCAGCTGCTTTTTTTTCAAGCCTTCTCCTTTGAGAAGGAATTAAAGCCTTTAGCTGATTTCGTTTTTTTGACATTAAATAATTCAGAATTATTTCTGGAGTCATTGGCTGAATGTGCTCGTCAAAAACAAAAGGTTTTCTTTCTTCTTTTCTTTCCATGTGGATTTAAATTAGGAATTATTTAAATAAATTATTGTGATTTACTTCGCTAATGCTTTCATTTGTCCATTTTTGGGCGAATGAATGAACTAGCCTACTTGGCTAGTGCTTTTCTGAATTGATGCTTCGGTCTTTTGTCCTGTTTTGTTTGATGCTTTGTTCTTTTCGCAGCCTGTTTTTCAAGTTTCATTGTTTCCTGCGCAGAAGTTTTTTCTTTTTCCTTAGTTTCTTCTTCTTTTTTTTCGTCTGGCTTTTCTTCTTGTTTTTGCTCTTCTTGAGTTTTCTTTTTACTTTCTGCGACTTCCATAGATTTTTGTTCAAACTTGTCTTCTCTTGCCTTTTTGAATTTCAACTTCTCTGGAAGTTCAAAAAGTTCTACAACTACATTTCCCGTTTCAGAATTCTTAACTGCTTTAACCTTGATTTTTGCAGGTGGCTTTTTTATTCCCCTATTCCAAATCTGTTCGTTTAAGTATTTGTCAATCTTGATTTTATTCAAATCTCCGTCGCGAATTTTCATATGTCTGACCAAAAATTCCCTTATAGTTCGAATCGCTTTTTTTGCCCTTTTGTACCTTGGAACTCTATTCCATTTGTTTCTTAATGGAATTGTATACTCTTTTTCAAGTTCGTTTTTTTTATCTTCTGCCATTTTCAATTTTTATCCGAAATGCGATTTCCTTTGTTTTCTTGGTTTGATGTGTAATTTTATACGCCTCCATGACCTTCTATGCCTGGTTATTGCAGAAGGGTGGATCCTTTTTCCAGGACCGTATTTTTTTAATATAATCCATATTGGTGCCCACTTCGTTTGCTTGTTTAAATTTGCAAGTTTTGTTTTTTTGTTTTGATTTTTTATACCCATTGTTTTTACTTAATACTTTCTAAAAAAGCAATACCTTTTTTAGTAAGTTGCCTCCCAGATTTTAATTTTAAACCCCTTTGAGGTTTCATAACTTCAGTGAATCCTGCTTTGTCCGATTGCTGTAAAATAGTACGAATTATTTTTCCTCCAGATTTTCTGAATTCCTCTGGCTTTTTTCCCCGGTTCTTTTTGCTTCCATATTTTGTTCTTAATCTGCTTACTCCCACAATCTTATTTTTGTAAATTTGTTTTAAAATGCTTGCAGCCCTTTTATGCCAAAAATCCTCGTCGGCAATTGGCCTTTCTTTACTTGGAGAAGATTTCACAAAACCAATCCATTCAGGTTTCTTAAACTCAAGAACACTTTTCAAAGCTTCTGCTAGTTTTTTGTTATATTCCTGCTGGTCAAAATCATAAACTGGCATTTGAATTTGTAGGCGCACTTTTTCAGTGCTAGAATCCTCAATTGAGGATTTAACCTAAAATTAGTCAGAAATTTAGTTTATAAAGTTAACTAGAAATTTGCATTGTTGCGTTGTCGGGACTTTTTGGGCTGGGCTAAGGGTAAAGAAAAGCAAAATTTTATAAGTTAGTTATCTCTGCTTATTTATAATGGCTGAAACTAAAAAAACAATTTGGAAGCGTTGGTATATGGTTGTTCTTTATGTTTTTGTAGGGTTAATGATTATTGGAGCATTATTACCTGACTCAAATAATTCTCAAACAAATACAAATTCTAATGTAAATGTTCAACCGACAGGCAATGTTGTTAATCAACAGAATACGGAAACAATCACAACACCAACAACTACGCCAGCCGTAGAAGAACAATCAGATAAAGCAACATTGGGAGAAAGGAATGCGTTAAAATCAGCTCAAAGTTACCTAAAATATTCAGGGTTTTCAGAAAAAGGTCTTGAAGACCAATTAGATTATGAAGGCTACACTTCATTAGAAATTAATTATGCGATAAATAATGTTGAAGTTGATTGGAATGAAGAAGCTTATGAAAGTGCCGAATCGTATTTAAAGTATTCAAGTTTCTCAAAACAGGAACTGCACGACCAATTAGAATATGAAGGATTTACAGAATCTCAAATACAATATGCATTAGAACAAGTTGGATATTAATCAATTAAATTAGAATTAAATTTTGATAGATTAATTAACTCCCTCCACTTATCTTCATTATTTAAAGTCAAATTAGGAATAGCTAATTCATAAGGATAGCAATTTATACCTTGATGTTTCATCTAACAATTTTTCGCCACTTCTTAACCACAATTGTCCAGCCGATTATTTTTGCAGTGTATCTGTTCCCTAATCTATCAATTATTTCATCAGACATTTTTCTCAGTTCATTTTTATTCCTTGTTCCACTTTTCAAAACAGAGATTTTCACATTTTCATGATTCTTAAATTGGTTTCTTAAATTCCCAATAAAATTCTCAGTTATTCCCTGCTTT
>Ga0209542_10018768_pt1 | contig 11161 bp, 9 predicted proteins | sample RifCSPhighO2_01_FD_184028 | JGI IMG/M metagenome (GOLD analysis project Ga0209542, IMG submission 184028) | Soil microbial communities from Rifle, Colorado - Rifle CSP2_plank highO2_0.1 (SPAdes) (version 2) | ecosystem: Environmental > Terrestrial > Deep subsurface > Rock core/Sediment ...
CTTTCCAGAATTATTTCCGGCTGTATAAAAAACTGGCCGGTATGACCGGTACGGCCATGACCGAGAGCGAAGAATTTCACCAAATCTACAAACTCGACGTCGTGGAGGTGCCGCCCAACAAGCGTCTTGTCAGGCAGGACCGCGCGGACCGTATATATAAATCCGAAGCCGGCAAAATGAAGGCTATTGTGAGTGAAGTCAAACAACTGTACGAAAAAGGCCAACCAGTACTGCTGGGCACGGTAAGTATCGAGAAAAACGAGCTGCTCTCTAAGCTGTTTCGCCAAGCCGACATATCCCACCAGGTACTGAATGCCAAAAATAACGAGCGGGAAGCGGCCATTGTGGCCAAAGCCGGTGAAAAGGGAGCTGTGACACTGGCCACTAACATCGCCGGCCGCGGTACTGACATCGTTTTAGGTAAAGGCGTCGTGGAGCTAGGCGGCTTATTCGTGCTTGGCACCGAGCGTCATGAATCCAGGCGTATCGACAACCAGCTGCGGGGGCGTAGCGGCCGCCAAGGCGATCCGGGCACCACCCAGTTTTACGTATCTTGCCAGGATGAGCTGATGCGGGTTTACGGCGGCGAGCGCATCGCCTCTATCATGGGACGACTGAAGGTTGACGAGGACACACCACTGGAAAGCCGGATGATCAGTAAATCTTTGGAAGCCGCCCAGAAAAAAGTTGAAGGCTTTAACTTCGATACCCGCAAGAACGTTGTCCAATACGACGATGTCATGAATCGCCACCGCCGGGCAACTTATATTTTGCGGCGCGAAATTCTTAACCAAGGTGACATCAGCGGCCGCATCAAAGCTTTTGTGAAAGAGGAGGCTCGCTGGCTGGCCAGCCATCCCGAATCAACTAGTGATAATTTCGAAGCCATGCTGACCGAAATCATGCCGTTGTCCGGCCCGATATTGGATAAGTTATTTAATGCGCCTGCCAATCAATTCGAACCGGCCCTCGAAGTGGCGGCACTCAACCTGTATAAAAAACGTGAAAAGGCTTTCGGCTCGGAAATTATGCGCAAAGTAGAGCGCGATATCTATCTGCAGATTCTGGACAATTTGTGGATGCAGCATTTGGAAAATATGAACCATTTGCGTGAAGGTATCCACTGGATAAGTGTTGGCCAGCGAGATCCCTTGGTTGAATATCGCCGCCAAAGCCAGGTTTTGTTTGAAGAGCTTCAACTTACCCTGCGTCATGAAGTAATCCGAACTCTTTTCCACGCCCAGCCGGTAGATGAGGCGGCTCTAGAGAGGGCGGTTGAAACGGAATTAACCCGAGCCGCCCGGTCTTCGGTTGACAACGCTGGCCAAATACTTGAGGCCGAAAGTTTTGAAGAGGCTGACTTCCAAATTTTGCCGGCCAGCCCCACCGTCAAAACAGTAAGTAAGACCGAGCGTAAAAAAGCCCGCAAAGCTGAACGCCATCGCCGCAAAAGCGGCAAAAAACACCGCAAATAAAATGAAAAGCCGAAAGATTTTAGACCACAGTTTTTTTGATGCTCTTCGGGAAGAGCAGCCGGAGCGTCGGATTCATTCCGCGCCCGGCGCGATGATCGGGGTCCCCAGAAAATTAATTTTCTGGGGTATGGTGAGAAACCCTGAAAGGGTGTTTCATAAGGCGGAGCCGCGATGAAACATAGCGTAGTAGAAGTTAAGTTGGCCAATGGGTCGCAGGGCCTATTTATAGACGTACCTGGAGCTACCGTTATGTGTTATGAGCTGAATTTTCGGGCAGGGGAGTATTTGGTGCCCCGGGAAAAGTGGGAGGTGCCGCATCTGCTTGAACATGTCCTACTGGGAGCCAACGAAAAATTTGCTAAAGCCCGTCTATTTCAAGCCGAGGTTGAAAAAAACGGGGCTTACGCCAACGCTTCAACAGGCATTGTAAGCATTGGCTACGAAGCGGAATGCGCTGATTTCGAGTGGCAAAGGATCCTGGAGCTCTTATTGTTGGCCATAACCAAGCCGCTGTTTTTGCGTGAAGAATACAGAGCCGAATACGGTAACATAAGGGACGAACTGACGGCCCGTTCCAACAACCATTTCAGGATGCTACAAGCTAGCATTAGCGAAGCCCACGGTTTGATAGCTATGACTGATCGCGAGCGGATTAAGCAGATGAAAAATGTCAGACGTCAAGATTTAATTGACCACTACATGCGCACTCACGTTACTGCCAATCTCCGTTTCGTTATAGCCGGCAATTTAAACGGCCGGCGTAAAACGATCTCACGAATTTTAGAATCCATCGAGCTGCCAAAAAGAGGTAAGCGTTTCGAGCTGCCACCCGAACGACCGATGAACCTGAACAACCCTATATTTATTTTGCGTCCTGCTGTTCGGAATCTTTATTTTGGGCTGAATACTTTTAAGCTTGCTCGCCTGGAAGACCCGGAAGTCGATGCTATGGAATTGGTTAACTCAATGTTAACTGCCACGCTGCATTCGCGAATTTTAGGCGAGGCCCGGGAGAGAGGCTTAGTTTATTCCATGGATTCGGGCCTGGATATTGCCCGTAATTTTTCAGGCTGGTGGTTCAGCGCCCAAGTCCTGCCGCGAAATGCTAAACCCCTTTTTGAAATTATAACGGGCGAACTTAAGCGTGTCAGGGCGGGGGATATCAGCAACGAAGATCTGGAAGCTGCTAAACAATATTTGCTAGGCCGCCATCAACGCAGCGCCCAGACGGTAGCCGGAACAGCCGCCGGCTACGCCAGCCGTTACTACTTTGACGGAGTAATTAACGATTACGATAGGATTCCAAAACGCATTGCCGCGGTAACCCGGCGCCGAGCCGTAGACAGTGCCGAGAGCCTGTTCACCGATCGGATTAAAGGGCTTGGTTTTCTAGGCGGCAGCACTAGCCGGAAATTGACGGAGCCACTGCAAGAGTTAGTGCAACCCCTTTGGCAGTAAGCTATACTATTTAAAGACGACTTATGGAGCAATTACATGGAGCAATTACAAAGCCGCTTGCGGCAGCTGCAAGGACAAATCGCCCAAGCCGCCCAGCGACTTGATTTAAAACGCCAGCAAAGCGAACTTGAGCAGCTGCAAAAACAAATAGCTAGCCCTGGTTTTTGGGTTGATAGCCACCGTGCCCAAGCAGTTAGTAAACAGGCTGCCGAACTGGCCGGACAGATTGAACCGTGGCAAAAATTAGCTGAGAGGACAAACGATTTATGGCAACTGGTGGAAATTGGTGACGTAACTATGCAAGCCGAAATTACCCCGCAGCTACAACAGCTAGAAACTGAATTTAATTCTCTCAAAAAAGAGCTTCGTTTTGCAGGCCCTTATGATAACCGCGACGTTATTTTAAGTATTCATGCCGGCGCTGGTGGAACAGACGCCCAGGACTGGGCGCAGATGTTGCTTAGGATGTATTTACGTTACTCTGAAAACCAGAATCTTAAAGCCAAGATTGTTGAGCAAACGGCTGGTGAAGAAGCTGGCATAAAAAGTGCGACCGTCAAGCTGGTTGGAGGTTCTTTTTTATATGGCAAGTTTAAGGGCGAACACGGCGTGCACCGGCTGGTAAGGCTTTCTCCTTTCAATGCCGATAACCTGCGCCAAACCAGCTTTGCTAAAGTCGAAGTTCTGCCGAGCGTAGACAGACCAGAAGAAGTGGCTATCGACGAGAAAGATTTAAAAATTGATGTTTTTCGATCTGGCGGTGCTGGAGGTCAAAGCGTTAATACTACAGACTCGGCAGTGCGTATCACCCACTCGCCAACCGGGATCTCGGTAGCCATCCAAAATGAGCGCTCACAGTTGCAAAACAAGGAAACGGCCATGACGATTTTACGTTCCCGATTAGCCGCCCTGCAGCTGGAGCAGCACACTAAAAGCTTAGCTGAACTCAAAGGCCCCAGCCAATCAGCCGAGTGGGGTAACCAGATCCGCAGCTACGTCCTGCACCCTTATAAACAAGTTAAAGATCTACGCAGTGGCTACGAAACCAGCGACGTCCAAAAGGTACTAGACGGTGCGCTCGACCCTCTAATCGAAGCTTATCTCGAACACTTTCCCGGCAGTTCGTAAGAATATGCTTCTGCTATACTAAAACTTAAGATGATTCTGCTCGATAGGGTTACAAAAACCTATGACCGCCGAGGGAGCGCGCTGCTGCGTGTTTCGCTTCATGTCGAGCCAAAGGAATTTGTGATTATCGTGGGGCCCAGCGGTGCCGGTAAATCAACCCTGCTCAAGCTTTTGACTCGTGAGGAAAAACCGACCAGCGGCAAAATTATCGTCGGCGGCATTGATTACGAAACGCTTAAAGATAGGGACATCCCCATGCTTCGTCGCCGGATTGGTGTCGTTTTTCAGGACTTCAAACTATTGTCTAATAAGACTGTCTTTGAAAATGTGGCTTTTGCACTTGAGATAGCCAGTATTTCTAACAAAGAAATTCGCCACACTGTTCCCAAGGTCCTTGATATCGTCGGTCTAAAAGGTAAAGAAAACAGCTATCCGACAGAGCTTTCTGGCGGCGAGCGCCAGCGCGTAGCCATCGCTCGGGCTGTTGTGCGCCAGCCAAAAATTTTGCTGGCCGACGAACCGACCGGTAATCTCGATCCTAAACATGCCTGGGATGTTGTGGGAGTGCTGGAAAAGATAAATCGTTTTGGTACCACGGTGCTTTTAACCACTCATAACCAGGATATAGTTAATAACCTAAAACGCCGGGTGGTCACCATCAAAGACGGCCAGATTACTAGTGATAAAGCGGTGGGGCGCTACAAGTCATCATGAGCCTTCGGCGTCACCTAATAACTTTTGAGCGTATTACCCGCACCGGCGTTATAAATTTCGTGCGTAACACGTGGTTGGCCATCGCCGCCATTGCCATGATTACCATCACTCTAACAATTGTTTTGTTTTTGATTATTACCAACGCCACTTTTACCAATACCATCGCTCAAATTACCGACCGCATTGACGTGTCGGTGTACTTGAAAGATGAAGTTACCGAACCCCAAAAAGACAACCTCATCTCCCAGCTCAAGAGTATCGACAATGTAAAATCGGTGCGCTATATTTCCAAGGCCGAGGCGCTTAAGATTTACCAGCAGCAGAACCGCGATGATATCGACCTATTGGTAGCTATTTCCCAGACGGATAATCCGCTACCGGCTAGCCTGCAAATTAAACCCGACGACCCCAATCGTCTGCAGACCATCAAGGATTTTTTGGAAAAAACGGAAATCAAAAAATTGCAATCGGAAGAAACTTCATACTCCGGTGATCGTAAAGTGGCCATCGATAAAATTACCAAAGCCACACGGTTTTTTCGCCAAGCCGGTATTGCCGGGGTGGCTGTGTTTATAGTTGTTTCCATGCTGATTATCTTCAACACTATTCGGATGGCTATTTTTAACCGTCGTGAGGAGCTGGGGATTATGCGCCTGCTGGGGGCCACCACCTGGTATATCCGCGGGCCGTTTGTGGTCGAGACAGTAATTTATGGAATTTTGGCGGCGATCATCTCGGTGACTATCTGCAACCTGGTGTTTAATATTTCTGCCTCAACGTTTGAAGCCAGCAGCCTGGGGTTGCTGGACATCAATTATTCCAGCCAGTATTTTGCCCAGCATTTTTGGGTAATTGTCGGCCTGCAACTTTTAATCGGCGTAATCGTCGGTTCGGTTTCCTCAATCATTGCCACCCGGCGCTACTTGAAGTTTAAAAGCCAGACTGGCGACTAACTCTTAAAGCTCTTTAGCCTCCCCTTAGCCTCACAAGCGTGTTATATAATATAAGGACAAGGCTTTTTGTGTTAATTTTAAGGCCTTGTTTTTTGACACCTTCCAAGAAGACTCAGTAGGGTTGAAAGAAGGCAGAGGATATGGTAGAATGAAACTGTTAATGCTAAAACAAAAAGTAAAAAAATATGCTGGCCGACGGCCACTACTAAGCTATCTACTGATAGCGAGTGTGCTAATCATGTCTGGAGTCTCCGGTAGCTTGGTGCTAGCCGACCAATTCGACCAACAGATTAGAGACTTGCAGCAACAAAATGCCGCTAACCAAAAAATTGCCGACGAGCTAGCCGACCGAGCCAGTGACTACCAGGATGCTGTTTATAAGTTAGAAGTTCAAATAGCCGGCCTGCAAAGGGAAATTAATGCCAACCAGGCTAAAAGCGATGATCTCCAAAAACAAATTACCGTTGCCGAGCAAGAGCTGGCCAAGCAGAAAAAAATACTCGGCGAAAACATCAAGACCATGTACCTGGAAAGTCAAATTTCTACAATCGAAATGCTGGCCACCAGCCGGAATCTAAGTGATTTCGTTGATAAAGAACAATACCGAGCCGCGGTCCGCGATAAAATTAAGTCCACCGTTGACAAAATTACGGATCTAAAAGCTCAACTTAAAAGCCAGCGGGACGAAACTGAAAGGCTGTTAAAAGAAAAACGCCTTATGCAAAGTCAATTCGACGGGGAAAGAGCCCAACAAGCGCAACTGCTGGGTTATACCGAGCAGCAAAAAGCTCAATATGACCAGCAAATAAAGAGTAATAGAACCAGAATTTCGGAGTTGATACGGCAGCAAGCAATAGAAAATGCCCGGTTGTTTGGCGGCGGTCAGATAATCGTAACCAGCCGGTGTGATATCTATCCGCAAAACTGGTGCAATGCGCCCATGGACAGCCTAGTTGACAGCTGGGGTATGTATAACCGTGAATGCGTGTCGTGGACAGCTTTTCGTGTGGCCCTATCAGGGCGTGATATGCCGTATTGGGGCGGCCGGGGCAATGCTAACCAGTGGGATGACAACGCCCGGGTAGCCGGGATTCCGGTCGATAATAATCCGCGGGTCGGCGATGTAGCCGTAAGTAATAGCGGTTACTATGGGCATACTATGTACGTAGAAGCGGTTAATGATGACGGTACTATCGCGGTCAGCCAGTTCAACCATGACTGGGGTGGTACTTATTCGTTTGTTCCGAAAATGCCCAAGGGTAATCTTGTTTTCATACATTTTTAATTACTGGTGCTGAAGCTTAATGGGGTAGAATTGTATCAATGAGTTTTCATGATAGGGTTAAATTGAGAAGCTGGCGCTGGTTGGTAGCCGCATTGGGCGCCGGCTTGATTTTCGGGGCCGGTTGGGCAGGAGGTAGCGGCCGGCTGCATATAGGTGACTCAACTCCAGTCGCCAACCAAGCCTTACCGCTCGATTTGGACTACAACTCGGTAGATGAGCTTTATGACTTTATAAAAAAAGATTTCGACGGCGCTCTCAATGTCGATCAGTTGCTTGATGGCCTTAAAAAAGGTCTAGCCAATTCCACGGGCGACCCTTATACGGAATATTTTAATGCGCAGGAGGCTAAGAGCTTTGATGATGCTCTAAATGGATCGTTTGAGGGAATCGGTGCCGAACTTGGCAAAGATGGCGATAGCATCATTATCATATCGCCGCTGGCTGGCTATCCTGCTGAAAAAGCCGGACTACGGGCAAAAGATGAAATTATAAAAATTAACACTACCCCGACAGCCGGGATGACAATCGGTCAGGCCGTCAAGCTCATTCGCGGGCCGAAAGATACGAAGGTCAAATTAACCCTTATACGCGGCGACCAAAAACCTTTCGAAACCACCATTACCCGACAGCAGATTAACATTCCCAGCGTCACTTGGAGCCGGGAAGGCGATGTAGGCTATCTTAAAATATCCCAGTTTGGTAGTGACACCGTGCGCCTGGCCACCCAGGCCGCCCGGGAGTTTAAGGATAAAAAAATAAAAGCAGTAATTTTGGATCTGCGCGGCAACCCCGGCGGGTACCTGGCTGGAGCTGTGGATGTCAGCGGCCTGTGGCTCGAGTCCGGCCAAAAAGTAGTTGAAGAACGTCGCGGCAAAACAATCGTCGATGAACAGCTGGCATACGGCAGCACCCTACTTAAAGGCCTGCCGACAGTTGTCCTTATAGATGAAGGTAGTGCCAGTGCCAGCGAAATTATAGCCGGGGCACTTCAAGACTACAAAGTAGCCACTATTTTAGGCGCAAAAAGCTTTGGAAAGGGCAGCGTACAAAGAGTTGAAAACCTGCCCGGCGGTGCTGAACTAAAAGTCACTATTGCCCGCTGGTACACCCCCAAAGGCCGCAGCATTGATAAAACTGGTATCACACCTGACGTAGTGGTTAAAATAAGCGAAGACGATCGGAGTGCCGAACGCGATCCCCAAAAAGATAAGGCATTGGAGATTTTGCGAAAGTAAAATCCGTGACTAGCTCCCCTAGGCTGTGCTAGTATTCAAAGCAGCCAAGCGTGAGCTAAAAGGGGACAGGAGAATTTATAGCGTGGCGATCGGTGCCAAGCGGCAAGTAAGATATGTATTTGTAATCGGCGGTGTGTTATCCGGTGTCGGTAAAGGCATCACTGCCGCTTCTATCGGCACTATTCTCAAACATCGAGGGCTAAGCGTTAATATCCAAAAATGCGACCCTTATCTTAACGTTGACGCCGGCACCCTTAACCCCGCGGAGCATGGTGAGTGTTTCGTGACCCGCGACGGGGCCGAAACCGATCTGGACCTTGGTCATTACGAACGTTTCTTGGATACCGAACTTACCCAGTCCAGTAGTTTAATGTCCGGCAAAATTTTCCAAAAAGTAGTAGCTGATGAACGGGCCGGCAAATACTTGGGCAAAACGGTACAAATTATTCCGCACATCACCAATCAGATACAAGCAGAGATTGTTAAATCGGGAGACGGTTTTGAGGTACATATCGTGGAAATTGGAGGTACAGTCGGTGACTACGAAAGCTTGAGTTTCATAGAAGCTATCCGCGAGCTGGCCATGAAGTTAGGCAGGGAGCGGTGTTTGTTTGTGCACGTTGTTTATTTGCCGTTTTTGGGTACCAGTCGGGAGTTCAAAACCAAGCCTGCCCAAAATGCCGTACGGGAGCTAAGGGGTCTGGGGATCGTGCCGGATCTTTTAATTGCCAGGAGCGAGTCATCGCCGGACCGCAGCGTTGTTGCCAAGTTGAGTTTGTACAGTGGTGTGGATGAACAAGCTATTGTGCTGCTACCCAACGTGAGCAGCATCTACCAGGTACCGTTGATACTGGAAGAATCCGGCATCACTAAAGTCATTATCAAAAGATTAGGACTTTCTGCTAAAAAATCGACTATTAAAAACTGGCGCAAGGTTGTTGATAGCGCTTCAAAGGAATATGGACGTACTGTTAAAATCGGAGTAGTCGCCAAATACTTGAACAATCAAGATACCTACATGTCGGTTTTTGAGGCTCTGAGGGCCGCGGCTTGGAAAAACAAAGTTGATGCCAAAATAGTCTGGGTGAATGCCGAAAAAATACAAGACAACAACTTCACCTCATCGCTTAGCTCTTTGGATGGTATCCTGGTGCCCGGCGGATTCGGCTCTCGGGGCATAGAAGGAAAGATCATGGCTGCCAGCTATGCCCTAAAAAACCAGATTCCATATCTTGGACTCTGCCTAGGCTTACAGGTCGCCTTGATTGCCGCGGCCCGCAACTCCGGTCTTATCAAAGCCAACTCCACGGAATTTGACCCCTCGACTTCGCATCCAGTAGTGCATACCATGGTCGACCAAAAAGGCAAAGAAAATACCGGTGGCTCGATGCGTCTTGGTGATTATCCTTGCAACCTCCAAAAAGGGAGCTTGGCCCGCAAAGTTTATGGCCACGGCCAAATTACCGAACGTCATCGCCATCGTTACGAGGCTAATAACCGTTATCGTCAGCGGTACGAAAAATGGGGGCTGACAGCCAGCGGCTTATCGCCCGACGGATCTTTGGTGGAGATGGTAGAAGCTCGGAACCACCCTTTTTTCATTACTACCCAAGCCCATCCTGAATTCCGCTCGCGGCCTAACCGTCCCCACCCACTATTCGATGATTTTATCAAGACCATTGTTGCAAAAAAGGCACCGATAAATTAGCATGGACTTATATGGACGAAAATCCAACACCGGCTGATAAAAATTGGAACCCACCTCGTACGCAAGCTCCTAAAAAAATTCTCTTAGTAGAAGATGATGACAGCTTGGCCAGCGTCTACGAAACTCGTTTAGGCGCCGAAGGGTTTGATGTTAAACGGGCGCCTAACGGAGAAGAAGCCTTGGCGGCCGCCAAAGACCACAAACCAGATCTGATACTGTTGGATGTGATGATGCCTAAAGTCAGCGGCTTTGATGTTTTAGACATCTTGCGTAATACCCCCGAAACGGCAAACTCTAAAATAGTTATGTTGACAGCTTTGTCCCAGCCAGCCGACCAACAAAGGGCTAAAGAGCTCGGCGTGGATGATTATCTAGTAAAATCTCAAGTGGTGATTGCCGACGTGGTGGAGAGGATTAAGTCCCGCCTCGAAATGGTTTAAAGAACCGGTTACACGAGACTACCATACCTAGGAGTGAGTCAAGAGCTACGCAGTCCGCCGAAGGCGGACGAAACTCACACTGAATAGGTACAGTACGTAATTATTACTTAGACTTACTCGACTATGACTTCAATGCGCCGCTGGCTACGCCCTGAAAACCGTTTAACACGGCGCTCAGCAAACTTTACCACACCATCGCGGGCGGCATGAATTGTGTAATTACGTGATAAAAAAGTGCCCGCTCCAGGACGTTTAGTCATGCCGACCTGACGAACTATAACATCGCCGGTTTTAACACTCTGACCGCCATAAACCTTAACTCCCAGCCGCTGCCCGGGACTGTCGTGGACGTTTCTGCTTGTACCACCAGCTTTAAGCTTGCTCATTTAGCCCTAACTTCCTATTAACTTAATTTTTTTCAAGGACCACTAGCTGTCGCCCGACAATTTGGTTTGGTCTAATGTATATCAGCTGCGGCACTTTAGTCTTCAAAAAACCCACATGAGTATATCCCATATCTGTTAAATGGTCAACCGTCGGCAGCTTGTGAAAATCTTGGTTAGCTCTCCAGACAGGTATGGCCACGCACAGACGGCCGCCGACGGGTAGTTGTTTATGCAGGTTAGCTAGAAATTCTTTTAGCAGTTTATCAATTTCTTTTTTGAGTTTAATTAGCTCCCCCGGACTCGGTTGGTTGTGTAATGCCGGCCCTAGATAAATTTCGGTGGCTACAGCGTATTTAGCCTTCGGCCAAACGTAGTCACG
>Ga0209542_10018769_pt1 | contig 11161 bp, 12 predicted proteins | sample RifCSPhighO2_01_FD_184028 | JGI IMG/M metagenome (GOLD analysis project Ga0209542, IMG submission 184028) | Soil microbial communities from Rifle, Colorado - Rifle CSP2_plank highO2_0.1 (SPAdes) (version 2) | ecosystem: Environmental > Terrestrial > Deep subsurface > Rock core/Sediment ...
TGCGTAACCTAAACGTCGGCATCGAGACGAATGATCCTGAAGTAGCCAAGCAAAACAAGCGCCTTCTCGTGCAGCAGCAGCACCAGGAGCACATCATTCGATTCTGCGACAAACTCGGAATAAAGGTCTCAGCATTTTACATCATAGGATATGACGGGGACACGGTTGAAACCGTTAGAAATACAATCAAGTATGCAGTCCGGTTGAATACTCCACTCGCGCGCTTTGCAGTCTCAACACCGTATCCCGGTACTCGGTTTTATGACCAGATGGAAGCATCTGGGCGGCTTCTCACCAAAGATTACACGCACTACACGCAGTTTCACCCTGTGTACAAGCATGAAAACCTTTCTCCGGAGCAGATTACCGCGTTGCTTTCAGAAGCGTACCGCAAGTATTACTTCCGTCTAGGGTTTGTGTGGAATACACTGAGATGGAAAATTCGGGAGCTGACAAGCGCCTAACATTTAGACATGCTTAGGTCATTCCGCTCCTTGTGTTGAATGCATGATCACGATATTAGTTCTTGCGCATCAGGTCACGTTTCAGCAACAGCCCGTAGAAAAGCGTTTCCGTGACGAGCGCGTACGTTTTAATCTTTGATTTTCCTGTTGTCCGGTGATAATGGCTAATGTCCACTTCCGTTATTTTCAGATGCTGCTTGTATGCCTTTGCCAGCGTTTCCGTGTCAATAAACCAGGGCGCCTTGAGATATTTTAATTTAATCTTGTCCATGGTTCCCCTCTTAAACGCCTTAAGGCCACAGTTCACATCGCTGATTTTGATTCCGAACATAGCTCTGTTGAAAAGATTGAAGCCCTTAGAAAGGATTTTCCGGTAGATTGTGTCATGCCTGTTTTTTCGCTTTCCGCTGCAGATATCATACCCCTCCCGGACTTTTGCAATGACCGCGACGAGATCTTTCGGATCATACTGGTAATCTGCGTCTATAAACGATATAATATCCGCATTTGTGAGTGCGAAGCCGCGCATAACGGTCTGCGTTTTTCCCATGTTCTTCTTGTTTGTGTAGACTTTCAGATTCTTGATTTCTTTCTTCAAGCCGTTGAGAATTTTAAGCGTAGAGTCCGTACTCGCATCGTTCACAACCAAGATATCATAATGGTCATAGTGTTTTGAAAAATGCCGGTCAGCGTCACGGACAACCCTCTCGATTGACTTTTCTTCATTGTATACGGGAATAATCACAGCAACTTTTGGTTTTTTTTCCATCACAACACCTATTTTCTGCCTATTTGGTATTCCTTGTCTTTATAAGGTTTCCTGATCCGCATGCGCTACGCTTTCTTATACACGGTAAAATGGCCGATGCGCCGCTGTAACTCAAAAGAGGGAGGTATCCTAAACGTATCTGAAGGTGACGTCACGATGACACGGACGCTTGGATTTGCATATACGGCTGGAAGCGCATCCTTAAACCGATGATCCGAAGGGTATGACATTGCAAAGCTCCGATTAGCATAGTATGCGATGCTTTGGGGAGCAATAATAATCTCATTCGGAGATGTGATGTCCTGGACAAATCGTGCAGTGTCCATTACTCCCTGCTGCCCATACGCGTATGTTGTCGAGTACGTGGCTGTAAGCTGAATTCCATTCAGGATTAGGCTTGATACGATAAGCACTACCCAGCATGCGAGCAACAGGGCTTTGTACGTTGCGTGCCTAAACGCGAGGAATACGCCAAACGCCACGATCAGCGGGAGAGCCACACTTAAGCCTTTAAGGTTTTCAAAGAGGTATCGTGAGAGGTCCGACTCAAAACTGATTGTGTGCGTAAAAAAGAAATTATGGGCCAGAAAGGGGTCCTTAATCACAACGAGCGATAGGACGATGACGGCAAGCGCGGAAACGGCGATAGCGGAGTATGGAATGCGACGCATGGGAAGAAGCGATGATACTAATAATCTGCTCACGAGTATCATAGCCACGGGCAGCATGGGAATGAAATATTTTGGAAACCCATACGCGGAATGCTGAATGAGGACAAAGAATGCTGTAATTGTGATACAATAAATCCATAGGAGGCGCTCATAGCCGAATTTCTGATTAGCAGTTTTCCTCACAAAATCATATAAGGCGATGCACAGGAGTACGGCGGCAGCGGGCATAATCCACAGTATGATATTTTTTATGCTCCAAAGGAAGAATGCAACATTCGCAAGCAGGGAAGCACTGTTCTCCGCGCTTAAAAATTTGAGATTATGATCAAAGGGGAGCCAAAAGGAGACATCAAGCACGCTCGTGTACGTATACCAGGTGCCAATAAATGACGCGATGCCGATCGCTCCCATCGCCACGACGGGAAAAACTGCTGCGGCAACCCTGCGCGCCCTGAATCCATCAATGCACGCATGGACGAGGATCGCGGCGCCGAGAAAAAAAACGCCTTGAAACTTTATCCAAGAAACGACTCCCAATAGGATTCCGAGACACAGCGTACGTGTCATGCCCGGGGCAAGTTCCGTATAGAGAAAGAGGAAGAGCACCATGCAAAATGTGAGCACCGTCCCATCGATGTCAATGAGGAGAGCGCTTTGGATCGCGAAGGGATTTATTGCGTACAGCAGGCTTGCCATTCCCGCGATAGCATATTTGTTTGCGTGTTGAGCAAACACGGTCAATGACAGCAGGAAAACCATGCCAATGGTGAGTAACGAAAAAACGAGACCAAGACTCCGGGCTGAGAGTTCACTTACTCCAAACACATAAAACTGAGCTGCCAATGTGTAGATGTACAGTGGAGGATGAACGAGCATGAGTTTGCCCTGATCTAATACGCCAAGGTCGAGGTAGGGCAGTTCACCATTGAGCAGATGCTCTGCAGGTATTGTGAATACGAATTCGTCAATCATGAAAGGCTTTGACAATGCAGGCACAGTAAATGCGAGAAGCAGCAGCACGGCAACAAGCAGGAGGAGTACTCCGGTCTTTTTTTTATTCAGTAGCATCATATGTGCATGCTGCGTGTCGGTATTTAAGGATTGCGTTGATCCTGCAGCCACCATCATAGTGTAGCATAGTAAGAACGTCAAAGTTGAAGGGTTCCCGAAAATTTTGGAGAAAAACTCTGGTATTTTGCTTCGTTTAAAAGGAGTAATATTGAGATTCAAGACGTGCAGATTTTAGTGAGTTAATGGCGACCAAATGAAGCCCAGTGCTGCTGAAAAGCATCATAGTGCTTCTGAGCCTCTTCGGCGATTTCGTTCATGATATCATCTATGTTTCTGAAATCCGCAAGGTTGATTCGGGAAAGTATGTGCTGCGCCTGTTCCGAGCTTAATTCCCTGACGCCCAGTTCATGGACGATCGTAAGCTCATGCCCGAAGACATAGTCCGCTAAGCGTCCAATCAGTCCTTCCTCATGGTAATACGTCATCCCAGGCTTGAAACAGGGGAATGCTCTCAGAATATCATCGCGCCTTGAGGATATCGCTTGCTCTCGTTCCTCAGGCGACGAAAAAAACAGCACGGGACTGCCTCCTCGGCTATATATGAGTTCTATGAGTTCTGTTGCTCCACATGCCGGACTGTCATGCTCCATCATCGCCACTTTTTCTTGCAAGGTGTACACAACATATTTGGTAACCGTTTCGAGATCGTCTAAAGAGGGCATAGTCTTACCTGCCGTGCTGGGATTTATAAAAATATCTAAACTGAAAGAGATGTAACACCTGGGTTGTTTATGGAAATGCCTATAAGATACATGCATTCAATCGCCGTATGGTCTACGTCTCCTTGGATCAAGTATATTCGGCGCTCCAGTCGGAATGAGAGGATCCCAGAATAGTCAGGCATCGCCTGAATGAATCGCTCGGCTATTCACGTATAGGCATTTTGGAGCGGCTGGGCTATCTTTTGCAATTACAATATCCAGGAGTTACTCAATACCGGCTCAGTCGGAGAATCGCAAGCCTGCAACGGGAAGGGCTTGCCGAAACGAGGACAGCGTCTATGACTCTCCTTGGTGGTCGAAGGGAAATGCCTGAAGTGAGGAGAAAGGAAGGGATTGAAAGGTTGGTTGCTTGAGTTAGTTTATTTCTGAATAGTGATGTAGCAGCCAAATAAGAAGCGATGAATGCTATCCTCCTATAACACTCAATTCAGGCAGATCGTCTTTTTGAACGATCCGCAATTCAACGCCTGCCTCGCCTCTGGTCCAACAGCACCATATTTGATCAATCTCGGGAATCAAGGCCTGCATCATTCTAGCCACTTCATAGCTGTTGAATTTTCTATCAGCAGTCGGATTCACATACAAATCCCCGTGCTCCAGCACGGGACACGTATCTCCTAACCCGGGTACAACCGCCAGGGAAGGTCTTATCCCCTCTTGAATCAGGTGGCAAGCCAATTCCTCACTGAATGGGCCTCTCATGGACTTTAATTCATACGCAAGCACAGAGTCAACATTTCTATACATTTTCAATGCAGGATCATAACCGTGCTCAAACCTCCCTATTGCATACTCATCATAGTCCTCATTTGAGTCAAGTAGTCTTGGCCAAACGAATCCGGGAATTCTCTTGAAATCGGTTCTCCTATCCCGGTTCAACGCTTCAAGAGCATCCACCACAACGTCTCCCAAAGACGCCAAATTCAAAGGCCGTCGTGCTTCGATGAGATACACCATGATGATCGTAGTTAATTCTGAGTTTATAAAACGGCAGGGTGCGCCTCATTACCCCCTCACCTCAACACGCTGCACAAATGCTTCCATAAATGTCTTCATCCTCTCCAAATGCTCCCTAGAATACGGCTCTTTGAGCTCAAACTGCGGATTTAATAATGGACCTCTGTTTGAGAACTGCTGGATGTAATAGTGCTTCGCTCCGCGGATGAGGTTTGCGATCTGTTCCGCGTCGTCCTTCGTAAAAAACTCTGGCACTGCCGTTGTCCTGAATTCATATTCAACTCCGGAGTGCATGAGCAGCGCGACACTGTCTTTGAACTTCTGCAGCGCCGTGGCTCCCGTGAGCTCGACGTATTTTGCCAGCGATGTCTTCACATCAACCGCAACATAGTCCACTGCGTCAAGAATTCGTTTCAGCAACTCGGGATGAAATCCGTTCGTGTCAAGTTTGACAAGAAATCCTGCGGATTTTAACCGCTGCAAAAATGCGATGATTTCCGGATAAAGCAACGGCTCGCCGCCTGTAATGCAAACACCTTCAACATACTGCTTCCGAGCAAGAAGCAGAGAAAAAACCTCGTCTTCGGGAATGCACGGCTGTGCCGGATCAGGATGCACCAAACTTGGATTGTGGCAATAGCCGCAGCGCAGATTACAGCCGGAAACAAACACGACGCTGCATAAATGCCCCGGATAATCTACTAAACTCAGCTTCTGCACTCCTCGGATGGGTAGCATTATAATTTGGTATACTCAACACGATCCTTGAATTCCTGCTGTTTTCCAGCGTTCCAGTTTTGCACAGGCCTGAAATAGCCCACGACTCGGCTGTACACTTCGCAGTCTTTGCTGCATTCGCTCATGTGGTCACCTCTTTTTCCATCTCAATGTGATGAGGACACGTGAAATGCTCACCCGCGATATAGCCATGCTCCGGGCAGACGCTGAATGTCGGAGTGAGCGTGAAGTAGGGAAGCTTGAAATTATACGCGACCTTTTTCACAAGCTCCCGAGCAACCCGCCAATCATCAATGCGCTCTCCCAAAAACCCATGCAAGACAGTTCCGCCCGTGTACAACACCTGCAGCTCATCCTGGTGCTGAAGCGCTTCGAAGAGATCTTCGGTATGGCTTACGGGAAGATGCGTTGAGTTTGTATAATAGGGATCTTTCTCACCTTGCGTGATAATGTCGGGATATTTCTTCTTGTCAATCCTCGCAAACCTATGGCTCACACCTTCAGCAGGAGTCGCTTCCAGATTAAAGAGATGTCCTGTTTCCTCTTGATATTTTGAAAGCCTGTCACGCATGAAATTAAGCACTTCAATCCCGAACGCCTTGCCTTCAGGCTGCGCAATCGTAACATCCTTCCCTAGGAAGTTCATAATCGCCTCATTCATGCCGTTCAATCCTATCGTGTTGAAATGGTTATGGAGATTCACGAGATAGCGCTTCGAGAACGGCAGCAATCCGTTGTCCATGTTATGCTGGACAAGCTTTCGCTTGATCTCAAGCGCCTGTTTTCCGAGATCCATGATGTTTCCAAGCCGATCAAAAAATTCTTCCTTTGTTTTCGAGAAATACCCTATGCGAGGAAGATTAATGGTTACAACTCCTACGGAGCCCGTCATTTCTCCAGAACCGAACAATCCCCCTCCTCGCGCTCTCAACTCACGCAGATCCATACGCAGCCTGCAGCACATCGACCTCACATCCGAAGGAATCAATGAGCTGTTTACAAAATTCTGGAAATACGGAATGCCGTACTTTGCCGTCATCTCAAACAGCAATTTTGCGTTCGGATGCTCCCAGTCAAAATCCTTTGTGATGTTATATGTCGGGATCGGAAACGTAAACACGCGGCCCTTCGCATCCCCCGTCGTCATCACTTCAATGAATGCCTGGTTGATCATGTCCATCTCCTTCTGACAATCGCCGTACGTGAAGTCAAGCGTTTCACCGCCTACAACAGCTTTTTGCTTTCTCATATCTTCCGGGCACATCCAGTCTAACGTGATGTTTGAGAATGGTGTTTGCCCACCCCACCTGCTCGAAATGTTCATATTAAAAATGAAACCCTGAATCGCCTGCTTGACATCATCATACGAGAGGTTCTCTACTCTAACGAAAGGCGCGAGGTACGTATCAAATGAAGAGAACGCCTGCGCGCCTGCCCATTCATTCTGGAGCGTTCCAATGAAGTTGATGAGCTGCCACGTAACCGCATTCAGATGCTTCGCGGGTCTCGAGTCAGTTTTTCCGGGCACACCATTAAATCCCTCATGCACAATCTGGCGAATTGACCAGCCCGCGCAATAGCCGATGATTCCCATGCTTAAATCATGGAGGTGAAAATCCCCCCGCCTATGCGCGTCGCTTATTTCCGGGGGGTAGACATTATTAAGCGTGTAATGCGCCGTAAGCGAGCCTGCGGTGTGCAGAAGCAATCCCGAGAAGGAGTAATTCACATTTGAGTTCTCATTCACTCGCCAGTCTTTTTGCTTGAGATAGCCGTCGACCATGCCTTCAACGTAATTAACGACTGCTTTGTCCTCCCTGAGCTTCTGGTGCTGCTCCCTGTAAAGGATATAGGCTTTCGCGGTTTTCGCGTGCCCCATCTTCATGAGCACGCTCTCTACGAGATCCTGCACCTGCTCTACTGTGGGGATTTTATCGGGGCTGTATTGATATTCAAGAATTGCAACAACCTTTTGGGCTAATTCTTCCGCGCGCTGCCTGTCATGGCCGCCAACAGCCTGCGCCGCCTTAAAGATCGCGTTCGTTATGCGTGCTTTTTCGAATTCAACGATTCTGCCATCGCGCTTGCGTATTTTAGTTATATGGGTGCTGTAGTCTCCGTTCAACATTGAATTCCCTCTTTTTTTGAGCACTCTCTCTACTTCGCTTGCTCAACGATTGTTAATGCACAGTACTCTTTCGCCGTGGTAAACAATACAACATCTTGTACCTATTTATGTCAATGGATACAATATGTTGATTTTATGTGCAAATAGGTTATATATAAAGTTTGTGGTTTTGGAAAGTATAGGATAGAACTTGGATATCAAAGAGGATATGTGGTTCGTATGATCTACGCATGAAACGCATACACAAATCTTTTAAACTTGCGGTAACTTTGGCACAATATGCCGCGATCGCATAATCTGGTATTGCGGCGGCCTTGAGAGCCGCTTTCCGCAAGGATATCCCGGTTCAAATCCGGGTCGCGGCGTTTTTTTGAGTAATCCTGGCGGTGGCGTTTATTGTCTATCGATAGGTATATAAGGAAAGAAATTTCAAAGAAGCCGTATGACAAGAGTATTGTCCACTCGAGAGTTTGATGCGTGGGAACGGCTTCTTCCAAAAGACTATCAGGAACAGATCGCGGCGATTATTGCGCAGCTGAAAGAAAGTCCTCTGGTGGGAAAGCCGCTGGGATATCCTTTTTTCAGAGAGAAAAAACTTGGAAAATATCGTGTCTATTACCTCGTCTACGAGGATATTGATACTGTTCTGCTTATTACAGTCAGTGACAAAAAAGCGCAGCAAGAAACCATTGACCGCATTAAGAAAGACTTAGACTTCTACAAGGAGATTATTAAGAAAAACATTTAACGCTCACGAATTCTTCCTTCCGCAGCGTCCTTTAACCCCCGCTTGATGCTCAGTGCCAGATCCTCCTGTGCGATTAGCTCGAGGCGCTTCAGGTATTCATATTCCTCCTTGGGAATCGTTACGGTTTCCATAAGGATTCTGAATCTACAGGAATATATAAATGTAATGGCAATTAAACCGCACAAATCCGGGCGGTGGCGTTATGTATTCAATGACCCATGGACGATCAGCAGAAGGCTATTCTAAAAGACCGCGCCGGTTTCTAAGAGCGAGATACGTGTCGCGTATCGCACGGACATTCGCGGGAACATTCCAGTCGCACGTTGCCTTTTCAATCATTATCTTGAGATCATCATTCGTGAAAACTTCCTCAGCAACTCGAGAGTCCAGAGCATCCCGCAATCCCGCTAAGTATTGCTCACGAATTCCATTATAATCTTTATCTAGCAGATGTTCTCTAGATTGAAGAATGAGTACAGGGGCAACCTGATTTCCATAGTGATGCTCCATCTCAGCTAACGTTGTTCTCATCGTGACTCGTCCAACTCAAAGTCCTCGAACTCAAGAGGCTGCCATTTTTCGAAGAGCAATGGAGCGTCTGGACCTTTCAGTATCATGGCCGAGGAAAGTGCACGGGCGTTTAAAAAACCAGTACACAGACCTGGTGGGCTCACTCTTTCGATTTCCACAATCCTTAAAAACAGTTCGATACTCTCAAAATCATGCCGCTCAGACCTGAAGACGATAAAGGATGTTCTATTCATACGCGCATACGAGAATATCTCGGAGAGCGCCTCTATACGCTTGCGGAAAAAACGAATTATCCCTTAAATGAGCGTTTTGTGCTCCCTTGCGTGCTGCAAGCGCTCAACCGAACAGGAATAGATGCGCAGGCAGATCTTGCAGGGGGGTATTTTTGTACTAGCCCTGTCACACTCCATATTGATGATATAACGGTTCATATTAGGGGTTCTGGCGTTTTGAGCATCGATGAGATGCTCGGAAATGGAGAAACAACGACTGTGCGCTCCTTGCATGAAGGTGCACGCATAACCATTGGGAGAACATATCGCAACGCCCGCGAGCAGCTTGATCCGAAAACATGCAACAGAATGGCGATCCGCAAGCTCTTCCAATCCATGCAGTCGGGAAGATCGAAACGTTTCAGAAATTATCTTCGGGAAGAGCTCACATCCCTCATGGCAGCATATCAAGAAGCTGTTTTCCTGCCCGCTGAATCAGGGGAGCTTCATGAGCCCCGCATTCTCCACGATGTCATGCCGCTTGACTGGAATCCTCAAGTCTATGAGCGCTCGCTTTCTGAGGTGCCAGAATACATGAGCTGGAGCCAGGCCGTCGAACGAGCGCGAGAGTATCCGAGTTGGAGCGAGAGTGTTCCTGATCAGGACTCACTGCGCGAAATCCTTTGGAGAACATACCTCGCGCGATTTGTATGGAAGATGAAATACCCATTGCGTCCAAAATATCATAGGAAAGTAGGGCGCAATTACCGCGCAATGCAACGCATTCTCTTAGAATCCGGTGATCACTGCCTGAGAAAGGTTCATTGAATCGTGTATGGGTTCATTGCTTTGGCAACTGCGACAGCCTGCCTCAGGCGTTCTGTGCTCTCCGCATAGATCGTGAAAATGGTTTCTTTCTTATCTACATTATCATGCATGTGCTTATAGAGGTACATCCCTGCCTTTTTGCTCTTCGGAGCGCCTGCAATCCTGCAAATCTTGTTGATAATCCGATTGTTAATATGCCTGACTTTGCCTTCCTGCTTTGATTTCACATGATGATGATGCTCAGCGAGCTTGAGATCCTCGGGATGAACCAGCTTTCCGCCCTGCGCAAGGATGATCTCATTCATTTTCTTGTATGCGAGCCCCGTGTCGAGCATGTCAAGCGCTTTTCGCTTTGGCTCCTCCTCACCGAGCATCTCGAATAATACGGAAGCCATGTGCAACGATTTTTTTCTCAGATCCTGAGGAGCTCTCGGATCTCGCTTCAATACCCAGAGTACATCGCGGGCTTCGAGCAACGGGCCTAAACCGCGGCCGATCGGCTCATGCCGAGCCGCTGGCCGATCGTAGTAAATTTGCGCCGGAGAATCCGCGCCTCCCTAAGCGTGCGAATCTTCGTGTCATGCCCGATGGGAAGATCAGCGAGCAAATGTGTTGCACCTACCGCCTTCTTTTTCGCGAGGATGCTCGAGACGAGCAATCCCCAAGGATCAAGGCTCAACGGATTTCGTATGCGGATCATTTTATCATCCGCGCCAGCGATGCCCGTGCCCCCTCCCCATACCATGCACGCTTTTGTTTTTTCCACAATCTCCTTGATCTTTTTGACATTTAGGGATACGGGAGCGAGCACTTCCATTGTGTCAGCGGTTCCTGCAGGGCTTGTGATCGCCCGCGAGCTCGTCTTGGGCATTGTATATCCCGCGGCCGCCAGGATGGGAACAACAATCATCGTCGTCCGGTTTCCCGGAACTCCCCCAGAACAGTGCTTGTCGAGAACAGGGCCATTCTTGAGCCTGAGCTGTTCACCGTTCTGCGCAATCGCCTTCGTCAGATAATATATTTCATCATCCGTGAGGTCATACTTATAACAAGCAGCAACGAAGAATGTGATCTCGGTTTCGCTGAGATTATTATCAACAATGTCTCGTACAATCGCGTTCATTTCCTTATCCTTTAAGCGCTTGCCGTCAAGTTTAGCTTTGATATAGCTAAGCGACTCGGGCTTCGCCGCAAGGCTTACATCAACAACATCATCTGGCTTAAGTTTTAACTTGGCGATGACTTCCTCATACACCCCAAGATATCCTGCGGGGATGGTGTGATGATTCTCCGCGAGATTCACGATCGCGATCGTCTCCTTG
>Ga0209542_10018770_pt1 | contig 11161 bp, 14 predicted proteins | sample RifCSPhighO2_01_FD_184028 | JGI IMG/M metagenome (GOLD analysis project Ga0209542, IMG submission 184028) | Soil microbial communities from Rifle, Colorado - Rifle CSP2_plank highO2_0.1 (SPAdes) (version 2) | ecosystem: Environmental > Terrestrial > Deep subsurface > Rock core/Sediment ...
CGGCCGAGGGCTCAAGCGCGAACAGGACTATCTGGCCAGGCACGGCTATGCCGTACTCCATACGGACTACCGCAACCACGCGGACTCAGACATTGACCCGGACAGCGAAACCAACCTCCGGCTCGGCTATGCCGAAGACGCGATAAACGCCGTTTTAGCAGTAAAAAATTCAAACTTGTCGTATCTGGATAAAGAAAATATCGGCATGCTCGGGCACTCCATGGGCGGCGGCGTTACTTTGAATACTTTGGTCATCCGTCCCGATCTCGTGAAGGCGGCTGTCCTTTTCGCACCCGTAAGCGCGGATTACCGAAAAAATTTTGAAAAATGGACTCGGCGAAGATCCGAAATAGCCAAAAAAATAATTGATCTGTATGGCACCCCCACAACCAGCCCGAAATTTTGGGATGACATATCCGCCATAAACTTTTTTAACAGGATAACCGCTCCCATTGAACTCCACCATGGCACCAAGGATGAATCCGTACCCATTGCCTGGTCCGATGAGCTGGACTCGGCTCTAAAAAATCATGGAAAACAAATTACATATTTCACCTATGAAGGCGAGCCCCATGAATTCATCAATGCCTGGCCGCTTGTCATGAGCCGAACCGTAAAATTTTTTGATGAATATTTAAAAAAGACCCATTGATGTAATCTTTGGGTCTTATTATTTTAAGAGTTTACATGCCAAGGATGGTCATGTCTACTCTCACTCCATGTTCCTTATTCCCTTTGTCGGGCATAAGTATTCCGCCAAGAGCGCCGGGGACGCAGTCTTTATAAAAACAACCGACAAGCTCTTTCGATGACTGCGGGCACCATATGACGCCTTTGTCTAGTGAAAAATCGGATTTATCCGGCGTTAGAAGCCGAACCTCATCATACACGAGAATCATCCTGCCGCAAGCGGGGCAACGGATTGCTAATTTCTGCACACACTCGTGGCACAAATCAAGCTTGCCATGGAGCCGAGATACGCGTACTTCGTTATTCCTTATTTGGTTGAAAGCCCTCACCCTGCCAAACTGCCTGCAACGATGTCCGCACGACGGAACTACCCAATCATTTGTCTTTGCCTGTCGCATCCTAAGCCTCCTTTCAAAAAAATGGAATTTAACCCCCGTACGATCCGCCGGACGCTCCGGTGAAAACTGTTTGCGCTGAATTTCTGAGAAATGCTTCTCGCGCTTTTTGGTACATACAATGTCCGTGCAGGCGATAAAATAGTATTGCTAACGCCAACCAAAACCGGCCCGCCCAACGCGAGCACCGGATATACATCAATAATATTTCCGCATTTCGTCTGAAGCCACGAATGCTCATAGCATTTTGCGTATAAGCCGTCTCTGTAAGGAATTTTGAAAATTTTTGATAACGCTCTTGTCAGCATATGGCACGAGAGCAATATTTTTTCTCCTCGCTCGTCTTTCCCAAGGTCAATATCAGGAAGCTGATGGATCAAATCCCTAATTCTGAAAAAAATCTCTTTATCTTCTTCTGATACATATTGGTCTACGTGGGGGGTCATGGCTTCTCCTTACCAAATATCTTTATAATGTAATGAACAGAATACAGCTTTTTATGGTACAGCAAATTACTACTTCTGTCAATAAGAAATAAATCTAAAAAAAATCCACAGGCCTTTAAACAAAAGGCGGCTAATATCGACCCTTCGCAAAAAATTTTAAAATTTGGTATAATGCTATAATCGATATGAGGATATGATGATATCACGATATAATAATAAAAATACAAATACATACCTATGATCAACCGCACCATCAAACTTCTGATGCTCTCCGATATTTTCATCGCAACCGGCTTCGGCCTTACCGATCCCATAGTCGCCATTTACATAAAAGAAAATCTCACGGGAGGGACTATTTTCGCCGCGGGGCTTGCGAGCACTATTTTCCTTGTGACCAAGTCAGTGGTGCAATTGCCATTCTCGCGCTATGTCGACGGCCATGACGACAAAATCCGATGGCTTATCATAGGTACATTTCTCATCGCGCTTGTGCCATTTATTTATATCCTCGCCAATGACATAAAGTATATCTATTTCGCGCAGCTTCTGCACGGCCTTGGAAGCGGGCTCGCGTTTCCAACGTGGCTCGGGCTTTGGACCACGCACCTTGATAAAAAACATCAAAGCTTTGAATGGAGCCTGTATTCCACTTTCACGGGGCTTGGCATCGCTTCAAGCGCGGCTATAGGCGCCACCATCGCGCAGATGTTCGGATTTGTGTATACTTTTATTTTAGTAGGATCCATGTCCATGGTCGGCTGTTTCATTCTTTTCGCGCTCGAGAAAGCGAATACACATAAATACGCTAACCACGGCCACATCACCCATTATCATTACAAAAGAAAAACACATCCGGGCAGCCGCTACCACTAAATATCCTGCCTTGACCGGATTGGACAAATACTGTAACATTATTCAATAATTCCATTACTATTTTATGCTTTTGTTCCAAATTATCATAGCAACCATCATCGTGAGCTTGATTTCTTTGGTGGGCGTATTTGCTGTTTACAGAAAAAAATCAAATTATAAGCCCATAATAAAAATGATCATAAGCCTTGCGGCCGGATCCCTTTTGGCAATATCGTTTTTAGATCTGCTTCCCGAATCGCTCGACCGATATTCAAATCCGCACACCATCATGACGGTTACGCTCTTGAGCTTTCTCGCATTTTTTTTATTGGAAAAATTCTGGCATTGGCACCACTGTCGATGCATTCATGATGACGGACATTATCATGACCGCGAAGACAAGAGAAGTTTGCTGTATACCAACCTTATCGGAGATGGCATACATAATTTTACTGACGGGTTTCTTATCGCATCCGCGTTTATGCTGAATTTTCATCTCGGCATCATTACGACATTTGCCGTGATACTCCACGAAATACCCCAGGAGATTTCAGACTTCGGGATACTCCTCTATGGCGGACTTACCAGGTCAAACGCGATTCTTTTCAACCTTTTAACGGCGCTCACCGCCATTGTCGGCGGAGTGTCTTCGTATCTTTTCGGCCAAAGTTTCCAGGAATATCTTCCCCTTATGACCGCCTTTGCCGCCGGAAATTTTATTTACCTCGCTTCAGCGGATCTTATTCCCGAGCTACAGAACGAAAAAAGTCCGAACAAAGTATGGCAACACACGCTCTCGCTTATGATGGGAGTTATTATCATCTTTCTTCTCAAGGTCCTTGTTCCCGAAGCGCAATAAATAAAATCTTTAAAAAAATATGTATACAAAAATCGAGGCGTTGCCTCGATTTTTAGGTTTCAAGTTTCACGTTTCAGGTTTCAAGAGTTATTTCCCCAGCTCTTTTTTATAATGCTTTATATACATCCCGAACAAAGTAGCGGCTATGGACGCCACGACCGGGCCTATGATAAATCCGGTAGCGCCGAAAATTGCCATACCCCCTATTATGGAAAAAAATATCAAAAGCGGATGTATTTCCGCGTCCTTGCCCACGAGATATGGCCGCAGTATGTTATCAATGACGCTCACCACTCCTACGCCCACCACCAGCATAAAAACTCCCTGCCAAACCCTTCCCATAAGCAATAATATAATGCCGGCCGGAAGCGCTAAAATCCCGGGTCCGACCGCCGGCAATATCGCCAAAACCACCATGATAAGCGCCCAGAATAAAGGCGCCGTAACTCCTGAAATCCAAAAAATCAAACCTGCCAAAACCCCCTGTATCAGGGAAACTAAAATCGACCCTTTAAAAGTAGCCCGAAGCGTAGACGTGAAATTTTTATAAATCAATTCATCGTTTTTATCATCCAAGGGGCTTATCCGCAATAATATTTTTAAAAATCTTTCCCCATCTTGAAAAAAATAAAAAAGAGTATACATCATGATAAGAAGCCCCACAAAGAACGTAATAGTCCCTCGCGTCAACCCTGCGATTTGCGAAGAAATAAATTGCGATATCAACTGCAGCGCCTTTGTCGCCTCGCCCTGTATGTCAAAACCGATATAATCCAAAGTCTTCACCGCGGAGTAATCTTGATAATTCGAAAGTGTCAAACGAATTTTTCCTATTATATCGCCTACCTCTTTTTCCGTTGAATGGTATAAACCAATAGTCTGCTGCAGTATCAGAGATGCCAAGCCGATAAGCGGCAGTAATACGAGCATTATTATTAAAGTAATGGTAATAAACGCCGCAGCCGATTTGTTGAGTATAAAATGCCTATGGATAGCCCGATACAAAGGATAAAAAAACCACGCCAAAACCGCGGCCCAAATTATGGAATTCACGAACGGGCTTAAAACCCAGAATAACAATAAAGAGAAAACGACAAGCAGCCCAAAAAAATAATAAAATCGAATTTTGTCAAAATCTTTTTTCATTGGTTTTTATTTATTTTTATTTACTAAATATCAAGGCTTAGCTCCGCTGATAAAAATCTTATATGCCCTTGGCACGGGAGTATCGTGGTAAATAATGGCGGAAACGGCGCTGGACATCCGTATGGCTTCGTCAAGCGGACGCTGAAAAATATTTCTCCCAATGGCAGCGCCGCGCGACCCCGATATATGGATCTGGTCGTACACATCCTGCAAAAATTCCCGCGCGGGTTTTTTGGATCCGCCGACGCAAATGACTCCGGTCCGGCCGGCGGCCACGACCGACTCTTTTAAAAGCTCGCTTGATTTTTTTGAATCTTTTTTCGGGTAATTCAATTTCACGAAATCTGCCCCGAGCGTGCACGCGACTCCGGCTCCTCCGGCAATAATATGCGGATCGCGCTCATTGGTAATGGCTTTGCCTCTCGGATACACCCAAAGGACAGTAAGAAGCCCTTCCTTGTGCGCGCGATACACCATATGCGCGGCCTGGCGGAACATATCGGACTCATACCAGCTCCCGATATAAATAGTATAACCGACCCCAATAATATGAAGCCGGCTTGAGCGCTTAAAATCCATCACCTCGTCCATGGAATGCCATAAATTCGCGTATGGATCTTTTTCATCGGTTTTGAGAAGATTTGTTTTGGAATTCAATTTTATAATATAGGGAATATGGGAATAGTTCCGTCCGTACTGCGCTATGAGGCCAAGCTGGGTCGCCATGGCTCCGACATTGGATCCTGCCGCGATTTTGAAAAAATGTTCCGGGTCCGCCATCTCCGGCGTAATGCCGCGGGCAAAAAAATCATCATTCATGTGCTCCACTTTTTGGTCGCATGCGAACATATAGAGCCTCCCCGTGCCCCTGGTCCCGATATGGTAGTTTTTAAGATATTCGCTGATTTTATTTTTTGGCACCGTCAATGGTATGTGTATTTTTGTTTTTTCCATATATATATTTTATTTTCTCGGATATTGGCATTATAACATATTTAATAATTTTGATAAATATATACATTATATGCGTTATAAATCTATTTTAGCGCATTTTATAATAAAAGTAAAAAGGCAAGCGTTTTTCGGCTTGCCTTGTTTTTCTACCTTAAATCATCGATAGTCGGGTCATAGCCAATGACAAATAGTCCTTGGCTTTTAAATGGCGGCAGGGGTTCAGGGCCCCCAAGGAAAAGGTAACGCACAAGATAGAGCGCGTCGTTCAGAACAACGGTTCCGCCATCATCCACATCGAGCGCGTCCAGGCACCTTGGCGCGGGACTATCCTTCCCACCCGTGATATACCCCACAATAGTGACGACATCGGCAATGTTTATTCTTGAATCGCTATTCGCGTCTGAACGAATAAACAAAATCGGATCGTCAATGACTACAGTATCTCCTAAAAATCCGCTCGTTAAAAGCACGCAACCGATAAAAACAGTCATCATCGAGACTCCTTTCCTTAATTTTTTGGAATACCCGTAAAAGATCCATCCTTGTTTATATCACAGATATAAAATTAAATCAAGGCTTTTCAATGATTGCGAAATTTATTCAAAATATATTTATATATTGCACCCCAAATCATCCGATGTCGGATCTGAGCCCTTGCCGGGATACGGGTCTGAAATTTTATCAGTACCATCAGTTGAATTCGGATTGAATAAAAAATTTAATAAATGGATGCCGTCGGTGATATTAAGAGTCCCGCTATCGTTCACATCTGCCGCGTCCATGCAGGAAAGTTCGACGGGGTTTCCCGTAAAAAGAAAGCCAAGTATATTAATGGGGTCAGTGATATCAACTGCTCCATCGTTATTCGCGTCGCCGCGCACGAACAAAGGCTCCTGAATTGCCGAATGCAAAGCTCCATAGAGATCCATTCTCCCTCTACCCTCAACCGCCAAGGCCTGATTGGGGTTATCAACCGCATGATCCATCAACAGTTGTTTCACCTGTTGCGGAGTCCAGTTTGGATGCGCCTGCAAAATTACCGCTGCGGCGCCGGCAACCATAGGCGCGGCCATACTCGTACCCTGGCTGCCCACGTATTCATTGTTATTGAAAATCGGGACGGAAGTATCATTGCATGGGCCAAGAAGATTTGAAGACCTCGCGGAGCATATCACTATGCCCGGAGCCGCGATATCGGGCTTGTCCAGCCGCGTCACCACGCTCTGGCGCAACCATTGAACCGGCCCGCGGCTGCTAAAAAAAGCTATCTGGTCAACCACCGGCTTCACGTCGACTCCACCGATTATGTAATTAGTGTAATCCATTTTATAAGTCGCCCCGACCGTAATGGCAAGTTCAGCCGTTCCCGGGGAACAAATGGAATTAGCGCTTCCGGTGCCGCCGTGGCGGCATGATGCATCAGAAGAACCGGGACCGCTATTTCCAGCCGACACCACTACGACTATGCCCGCATTAACCAAATTATTTACCGCGACCGAAGAAGGATCGTCGGGATCTCCATTGCTTCCTAAACTTAAATTAATCACTCGCGCTCCGTCGGTTACTGCTTGCGCCATGGCGGACTCTATCCAGCGCGAATCACCCATGCCCTGCGAATCGTTCAATACTTTGTATGCCAAAATTTCAGCTCCCGGCGCGATGCCATTGATATCCGTATCCCGGCCGGCAATAATGCCCGCAACATGGGAGCCATGGCCCATGCCGTCTACTGGATCATTATCTTCATCGCGCGGAGTCACGCATTGTCCCAAAGTATTAAAAGCATTGCAGGTGACAAAATCATGTCCGCCCACCACCTTCTGGCATTCGCCATTTAAAAATTGCTGCTGCGTGCAACTCCCGAACCCCGGATGCGTGTAATTCACTCCCGTATCAATAACCGCAACGCGGATGCCCGTCCCGTCCAGACATGGCTTGCCGGAAGCAGAGCATAAAGCCCCCATCGCATCCTCAAGCCAAAGGCGCGAGGCTCCTATCAATGGAGCCGACTGTCTCATCAGGGCGTACGCAATGTAATTCGGAGAAACCTTCTTCACGCCCGGAATTTTTGAGATTTGTTCGGCTTCGGTTGCGCTAAGGTTGGCAGAATCGGAAAATGTAAGATCGTTGAATTCTTGATCAAAAACACCATTTTTCAATTTCACCAAATCAGTAACTTGCCGTATTTGAGAAACCACATTGAGTATGCTTTGCTGCACCGACATCCTTTTGGCGCGCAAGATATTTTCCGCTTTTTGAAGTTCCGTAAGCGCCCTGTCAACGGTTATCCGGCTCTCTTTCGTCAAAATCAAAGGAGTGCCGTCATACTGAATTCGATAATTATTTTGAATCTGCAAGGGGCCTGTCCGTTGCGGGAATGATACGGCGATAGCGTTAGCGCTCACGGCGCTATTGGTATTGGTGTTCGTGGCAGTATTCGTATTGCCGTTATTGGATGACGATCCGGTATTCGTATTGATTCCCGGAAGCACGCCGGCCAATAAGGACAGCCCGCCGACCAGAGACATTGCCACGGCCGACACCGACAGCGCGAGAGCATTGGCCACAAAAACTGAACCCTTAGCCTTCGTTAAAGTTCTCTGTCGTATTTTTGGCATAAGATTGGATATTAGATATTTATGGTTAAAAATTAAAACAAATGGATCAATACTTAAATCTGTAATCTTTAATCTATTTTATTATACCACACTTTTGCTAAAAAATGATAAAAAATATTTATCCACACCCAAGGGCTTGACGTTCGGTTTTTGTTCGGTATATAATAGGTTCTAGGTGCTAGTGGCTAGGTTCTAGTATATAAATAAAAAATATGCCATTAAAATCGTACAAAGAACTTATAGTCTGGCAAAAATCAATCGGCTTAGTAAAAGAAATATATCAAATAACTAAAATGTTTCCCAAGGAAGAACTTTACTGCATTACCTCACAAATGCGTAGGGCGGCTATTTCCATCCCCTCCAATATCGCCGAAGGCGCATTAAGAAAAAATACAAAAGAATATCTCCAATTCCTAAGAATCGCGTTTGGATCTTCTTCTGAATTGGAAACTCAAATAATCATTGTGAAGGAATTATATAAAGATATAAATTATTCCGTAGCCGATTCCCTGCTCGAAGAAGTCCAAAAAATGTTACATACAATAATTTTAAAAATAGAACTTAACCACTAGCCCCTAGCCGCTAGAACCTAGCCCCTAAAAATATGCTTTCTAAGCGTCAAAATGAAATCCTACAATTCATAACTGCCTATCTCACCGAACACGGCTATCCCCCGTCATATCAGGAGATTGCCGATAATTTTCACCTTTCTTCCCGCGCGACCGTGCATGAGCACATACAAAGCTTGCGCGAAAAAGGATATGTCGAGCTCAAAGAAGGCGTGAAACGATCGCTTGAGCCCACGAAAAAATTCATAGATTTCGCCAAGTCGATATTTGTGCCGCTTGTGGGAACCATTACCGCGGGACAGCCTATACAAGCCATTGAAGAAAAAGAAACCATTGCTATCCCGGCTGAACTCGTAAAAGACCCCATGAATACTTTCGTGCTCCTGGTGCGGGGAGATTCCATGATCGAGGAAGGAATTTTCGACGGAGACCATGTCATAGTGCAGCGCAACCCGAGCCCGAAAAACGGAGAAGTGGTTGTGGCGCTTTTGAATAATGACTACGCTACGCTGAAAAAATTCTTCCGAGAAGCCGGCAGGATACGCCTTCAGCCGGCCAATTCCCGCTTAAAGCCCATCTACGTGAAAGATGTAATCATCCAGGGCGTAGTCAAGGCGGTTATAAGAAAATTTTAGTATTGAGTATATGGTATCTGGAATAAAGTATCAAAGTTTTAAAATACTAAATACCTTATTCTAAATACTAAATACTTTTTTATGAACAAAATAATAAAAAAATTTATGTGGAAGCATTTCTTCGATTACATGTTCGAAAAAGAATATAAAAATATTTTTTCTGGAAATAGGGTTGTAAAGAAATAATATTCTGTCATTGCAAGGCCGCCGCGGCCGTGGCAATGACAGCGTGTGTCAGTCTCCAATTTGCGTTTCAAGTTTCATGTTTTAAGTTTCAAGATTTTATGCACGAAGTGCTCAACGATCCCATTTCCATTCTCGTAAGCTTTAGCCAAGACAAAGTCCTGCCCTTATTTTTCAAATGGCGCAATAAAAAATATAAAATAGAAAAACTTAATTTGGTACATAAAAAAAGAGATGGAAAAGACACCATCTATTATTTCAACGTCTCGGATAACGCGAATTATTTCAAATTGTCATTTTCCACCAAAGACTTGGCGTGGAAAATAGAAGAATTGTATTTTGAGGGATGATTCAGCGCCTGGAAGGAAATAATTTCTGTATATCATCTTCTGTTATACACCCGTCTTGGTCGATATCCATGGCCTTGCGATAATTGCTGCGCCCGACGCATCCGCCCAAGGATCTCATGGCTGATCCATAATCATTGCTATCGCAATCCCCGTCCAAATCAATATCGCAGGGTTTTTGAAATCTTTGCGTTTGAGCTGCGGCATTCTTCGAAAATAAAGTGTCCGAGATTCTCTGAAATGACGTTCCCCCATATACTCCCAAAACCACCACGACCATTGATATGCTAACCATGGCTATAGCGATTAATAAAGAAAAAACCAATGCCCTGGAAAACATACATCATGAATTGCTTTTATTTATAAACACGTAAAACTATTTAAAATTTCTTGGGTATCTTCTCGAGTTGTTTCGGATATCATCCCTCTGGCGTCCAAGAGAACCGTATTCCTGCCGAACGATATGAAATAATATGAATACTTTTTCTGCTCGGTCCCAAGGCTGATCTGGCGCGACGTGCATTTTTGTAATTTCACGTCTCCCTCAAACACTTTCGGGCTGTCCCGGTATTCCCCTCTCTTCTTCCATGCATCTATGACGGACTGAATATTTTGCTCTGGAAAATACGAGATGCTGAATATCTGGGATCGAAAACGCCCGAAAAATACCACCTTATCCCTTGACTCTTTTTTTGAATACGGATAGGTAAGCTCAAACCCATAGGCTGTATTTTGATATTTTTTCGGATCTTTTTGGGCAGAGCCGGAAGAAAATAAATATATAACGAGAAAAATAAAAAAAACAATGGCAATGATCATCAAAATTTTATTGTTTATTTGAATTTTCTTTATATCAAATCGCTCCATATGCATGCATTATATCAAAATTACTTTGGCAATGGCATGCTCCGGATCACCGTGACACCCCAGGAAAATCCGGCTATTGCCATGACTATGGCTAAACTTATGACAGTGGTAGCGACGAGAAAGGTCCATGCCAAAACCTTATAAAACATAATGGAAAAAATTAATGGTAAGCCTTTGTCTACAGTATAGCAATTTCCGTAAGAAAAAACAAAAAAATCATGAATTATTATGGATAAAATCATCCTACATATTGATATGAATAGTTATTTTGCCAGCGTGGAACAGCAGGCGAATCCGTTTTTTCGAGGAAAACCGCTCGCGGTGTGCGCGTATCTCTCGCCCAAGGGCTGTATTCTCGCGTCATCCATGGAGGCGAAAAAACTCGGAATAAAAACCGGGATGCGTGTTTATGACGCGCAAAAAATATATCCGAATCTCATAGTGCTGGAAAATGAGCCCGCAAAATACCGGAGCGTTACGGAAAAAATTTTCCGCATACTCTCGGAGTATACGGATCGTATGGAGCCCTACAGCATCGATGAAGCGTTCTTGGATTTGACCAACTCATCCTCCCTCTCCCCTTTGCGGGAGAGGGGCGGG
>Ga0209542_10018771_pt1 | contig 11160 bp, 19 predicted proteins | sample RifCSPhighO2_01_FD_184028 | JGI IMG/M metagenome (GOLD analysis project Ga0209542, IMG submission 184028) | Soil microbial communities from Rifle, Colorado - Rifle CSP2_plank highO2_0.1 (SPAdes) (version 2) | ecosystem: Environmental > Terrestrial > Deep subsurface > Rock core/Sediment ...
CTTTTGATTCTTCCAGGTATCAAGAGGTTATTGATGCTCTTCGTGAAAATGGTTTGGTTTTTCAGGAAAAAGAATCTGGAAAAGATTTTATCATTGATTATTCTGGAAATTCTCATGATGAGGGGAGAAGAGTTGCTGCTGGTTATTTGAATGCTTATAATGATGAGATTGTTGTGCAGATTTTTCTTGGGAATTCTCATTATAAGCCTAGGGGTTCTAAGTCTTTGAAAGAGGTTATTGATGGGTTGTGAATGCGATATAGATACTGTTTTAAATTTCTCTTTTTAACTGAAATCATGTTTAGAAAGACTCTTTTACAAATTGCTGCTGTTGGATTATTATGGGATAGTGCTTGTGCTGACTCTATTTGGTATTTGTGTGGAGATTTAAAGGGAAAACCAAGGGTTGTTAATTCAAACATTGGGTTAAATGAAATTTTTATCTATGATGTTGATGGTGATAAAATAATTGATGCTGTTCAGGGAAATCTTGTTCTTGGAGGTTACGCTTGTTTTATGCATATTAATCCACCTGGAAAACCTTATACCAGTGGTTATGCCAAGGATGTTCTTATGAAAAGAATAGATAGAGATAATCCTAGAGATTCTTGGTTTACTGGTTTTGGCGGGGAAGTTTATGATAACAAGGGAGAGGTTGTTGAAAGAGCATGGAAGTTTGATGCTTCTCCTTTTCAAAGGGTTTTTGATAGAGAAACCGAGGTTAAAGATAATAATGCTGCAAGATTCATTGAGTTTATTAAAACGAGAATGAAATAATTGGGAATACGATATACGTTGTGTTAAAAGACTGGATCACTTGGTCTATTTCCCCACATATTTATCCCAAAAGGATCCTTTGGAGATGTTTGTTTTATCCCTTTCTTCTTCCCCTTATTTGACGAACTTCTTTTTTTACCACTTGTGATAGTACGTGTACTTGATTTGCCCTGCTTCTTTCTAAATACTGCCCAATTATCTGTCCCTTGTAATTTATTACAATGATAACAAAGGCAAACAGAATTACCAGGTGTTGCTTTTCCGCCCCTTGAAGCAGCTTGTTTATGCCCAGTCTGCATCTCCCCTAAACCGATTGGTTTCCTACAATTTTCACATTTCTTTTTAGCCCTTATATAAAGAATCTCTCTGTCTCTTGTTCCTAATGTTCTCTTGCCCCTGTTTTTGTTAATTCCGAATACATCCATCGTTACAGGCTTAAAATTAAGACCGAGATTGTTTTGCCTCATAGTTGGTTATATTATGATTCATTTTGTATTTAAATGTTTTTAATCGCCTCAACCTTGGAAAGAAACGAATGGAATGAGTTTCTGGGTTCTTCTTTAACGAAATATCGGGTTCTCGCTAATCGTAGACTTTTGAACGCTTATCTATGTTAACGATGATGAGTTTGTTTGGATTATGCCTGACAATGTAAAGAATTCTTTGATTGCCTACTCTTACCCTGAAGACTTTTTCTTCTTGAAAATCTTCAACCCTTTCAATATCTTGGGGAAAGGGCTCTTGCTCAAGTTTCTCTACCTTTTCTTGTATTCTTTTCTTAGTTATTGTGTCGAGTTTCTTGATATATTTTCCAGCTTGATTTGAGAATTCTGCTGGAAAAGACATCTTAATTAAAAACTTGCTTTTTGCTCAGAAGTTTTCCCTCTTTTTCTTCTTTTAATGCTGATTTTAATGCTTTTTTATCGTCTTCAGTTAATTTAAAATCTTCTATGATAATCTCCTTGATTTGCTGTACTTCCCTTTGGAGGATTCTTAAATCTTCGTGAATTGTTTGTAATGAAACTTGTTCCATATATTTTTAATTAGTTTATTGATATAAAAGCTTTTTGAATCGCCCTAACCTGCCATTTAACAATAAAGAATTTTATCAATAGGTTGCGTCTTTTTCTTGCGTTGAGGTTTGTGATGGGAGTAAAGCATACCCATTTGGTCTTCTTGGTCCTCAAACATGAGCTCCACCTTGCGCAAGAAGTTTTGTTGCAACGAGTTTATGATATTCTTGGGGCGTCTTCATCTTACTTATTTCTGTTGAGGCAAGAGGGAGTTCATCGATGTTTTTTCTTTCAATGATTATTGCACCCCCTTCTAAAAACTTCGTGAGAAGCCTTGAGTTTTCTGCGTCTTCATACCTTGAATCTCCTTGATAGAAGATATTTTCAAGTTCTAAGAGAACGATTTCAGAAGAAATTTCACCCAAAGACATCACCCACCTTTTCTTTTAATTCTTTATCCATTTCGTTAATGCTTTTTGTGCCGTATAAGTCCATTGTTGTTTTATAAGACAAATGGCCTAGAACTTTTTGGACAACTTCCAAGCTTAATCCTTTATCTTTCAGGATTCTTGCGCAGCTATGCCTGAGGATATGGGGATTGATGTTTTTAAGTCCAGGGATAGGGTTATGCAATTGAGCTTGTTTCCCTGCTTTTGCTACAATTCTGTTAATTTCTGTTGAAGAGATATGTCCTTGCTTATTCAAACTGGATACTGCTGGAAAGAGAAAACCTGTTTTAGGATTGCCAAGCACATATTGGATATACATCTTAATGTCCTCTACCAGTTGGTCTGAGAAAACACTTGCCAATCTGTCAATGTGTTTTTTCCCCATAATTTGGATTTTATTGGTGTTGAAATCAATATCTTCAAGTTTTATCTTTGCCAGTTCAAATCTTCTTAACCCGCAATAAGCAAGGAGTTTGATTATTACTTTATCTCTGAGTTTGTCTGCATTTTTGATAAGAAGCTTAATTTGTTCTTCTGTTAAGTGGAATTGGCTTCTGCTATGCCCTTTTTTGGTTTTTGGTTCGGGCTTGGTTTCTTGTTTTGATTCAACCATCCTGTCTAAAATGTAAGCATTTATTTAAGTGTTACCTTTTAACTGTTTTTTGTGTGGTTTTTTGTCAGGTTTTGTATAAAGTGTGACGTTTTTGATGATTATTGTGTTAAGGCGAATTTTTGGTTGTGGTTGTAGAGGTTGTTTATTCATTGCTTTTTTTTAAAAACTTCTTCTTTAACGAATCTCTGTCTTCTTTGAAGATTAGTTTATCTTCAACATATAAACCGATCTCATAGCAATCCCCTGTTACAGACACCCCTGAATACCCCTCAATCCTCTTTACAATTGGCTTCTTAAACTTCTGAATTAATTTTCTTTTGTTACGATAAGAAATTATCTCCACTTCATCTGGGTTGTCTAGGTTAATCACTGCTTCTTCCATAGTTCTAAAAAGAAGAATCAATATTTAACCCTTTCTAGATAATTCAACTTAGAAATGTTTAGCAAATGCCCAAAAAATTCCAGCAAGGATTGCATAGCCTAAGCTAATCATTCCTACTGTGTTCCAATTATTAAAAGCGGATATTATTAATAACACTATTGCAATTGGAATGCTTACCCCTAAAAAAACCTTTAGACCTTGCATCTAAAAAGATGTGCTCTATTCCCTTAAAAGCTTGTCTAAATCGCCCCAACCCGAGAAAGAAACGAATGGAATGAGTTTCTTGATCTCCTTTAACGATGAATCGGGTTCTCTATAGACTATTAACGATACCTCTTATAGATTTTGTCGTGATGGTCGAGGTCATCAAAATAAAGTTTATTTTCTTCTTTCATGAACCTGAAGACAAGAACGAAATGACCTACATGGACCCTCTTTAACTCCTTCATGCTGTAACTAAGGTTTTTGTAATGCTCTATGTCGCTTGAAGAGATTACTTCTTCAATCTTCTTCATGACTTGTTCATAAAGAGCTTTATTCTTTTTTGAAAGCTTTTGCAGAATTTCTTTGAGATGAGGCTTAATCTCATGCTCATACATTTTACCCCTCAATTATCTTCCTTAATTCAGCTATATTTTTGAAAGGTGTTCCTTTTTGCTTTTGAATTTTTTTTAATTTCTTGAGGTATTCTGGGCGTACTTCTAAGCCTATTTCCTCTTTAAGTTCCTGTACTCCTAACTCTATTCTTTCGAGCCTGTTGTCTATGCGTGTTATCATTTGTACTAATTCCTGATTTGGGTTTATTGGCATACTCTTTTGCTGCTTTATTCATATAAAAATCTATCGTTGCCACCTTATCCTCAAAGAAGAATGCGGCTTTAATAATTAATTGTTAGATTTTCCTTGACGAAGTCTGGAAAATCTTGCTGCTTAAATTTTAATTTTTGATTGAAAGTTTTAATCTTATAGTTTTCCTCGATTATGATTTACGATTGTTTCATAAACACTCCATGCCTGGCAGCATGCACAACCTTTTTCATATTCTTTGCATTTCTTTCCGTAGAGCTTTTCTAATAATTGTTCTAACCAATCCTCATGCATTGCTTCTTCATAGCAATCGTTGCATTCCCAATCCTCTACTTCTTTTTCTTTTCCTGTCCATTTCACAACTTTTATTTTGTGTCTTCCTATTTTCGTTGTTTCTATTTCTTTATATTCGCCTGTTCCTTTAATAGGAAGTTTTATTTTACCATAATAATAATGGGGGTGATGGTGTTTGTCAGGATATACTTTAATTCTGATTGATTCACCGCAGACTGTGCATTTTCTCCTCAGACATTTTATCTTTTTTTCCATCAGTAATCTTATAAAGATTGGATATTAAAACCTTTTCATGCAAAAAGAGCTGTTGAAAGGTCATTTAAGTTTCTTGATACTTCATTTATTAAGCCAGAAACAGCTTAGTGGAAAGGGAATTGTTGATGAGATTGCCAAAAGAAAAGGTAATAGACTAAGTCCTGGGACAATTTATCCTAGTTTGGAAGTATTGAAACAGAAAGGTTTTGTGCAGGTTGCTAAGAAAATTGACAAGGAGAAAGTGTATGACTTGACTGCTGATGGAAAAAATGCTTTAGATGAAGGGAAAATTTTATTTCAGAAGATGTTTTATGATATTTAATATTTGAGAAATGATTAAAAGATAATTATTGTGTTGGCTGATATAAATGTGCTATCATAGTGGTAGAGTGGGCTGTATTACCTATTGCTGTTGTGTCCCTTTCAAAAACATTTACTATTTTTGCAATTGCACATCCTTTACTCTGCATAAGCCTCTTTAAACCCTCTACTGTGTTCCCGTATCCGTATCCATAAGATGTTACTGTTTCGAGAGGTCCGATAAGGGTGTGATCTTTTTTATATTCTTCGAAATCACCATTTCCAAAGACTAAAAGCTGTTGAATGTTGGGTAACCTCGGCTGTAATCTTCCTCTTAATTTATCTTCTAAAATTTTTTCTCCCTTAGGGGAATTGAGATACGCTTCCACTGATGCGTGCGTTGGCTCACCTAATTGTGTTAACCTTGCTGTTACTGCTTCATCCACAACGCTTCTTAAATTCTTTCTCCGAATTAACATATCTTTATAGTGCCAGTCATTCTTTAAAAACATTCTCGGTGCTGATTGGTTATATTGGAATTTGTATATTAGAATAGTTTTGAGAGATGATTGAAAGATTTAATCATTCTTTATGCGAACTTCAAAAGGAACTTTGCGATGCTGAATTTTATTTTTTTGAAAAAACTTTTTGTTTTGATTTGGATTTCTTTTCTTGCTATTAATTCTTTTGCTGCTGTTTTTGTATCTTCTGAAGACAATAATGAATTGATTGCTGATTGCGATGTTATTATTTCAATTGTATTGTCATCTATTGAACCTTGCTGAATTGATTTTACTATGTAATCTTCTAAAATGATATTTAATTTTGAATCATCTATGTTGAGATTTATTCTTTCGTTTGCTGATAGTAACTTTTGAGCGATGCCTGGAACTTGCTGGTCTTCGTATTGCTTTAATTGTTCCAGCTGAATTACTTGTCTGGCTTCTGCCTGCTCTCTTTCTATTTCCGAGATTGGCTGTGTGGGAGTGATTGCCGCTGCTATCGGAATTAAGAGGACTATAATAATTAATATTGGGTAATGCTTATTCATGTTTCTCCTCCTTTTTATGATTTTTTTCATGTGGTTTGATTGATTCTTTTTGCTGTTGATGCTGCAGATGCTTTGTCTTTTCTGTTAGAGATACTAAAACTTCTCTACCTTTTCTTTTCTTGTCTACTAATCTTAAGTCAAGAAGTTTGTCTGTGTATTCGGACATCATTGTTCTTACTGCATTATAACTTTTATTTGGGTATAATTCTGAGGATAATTCCCTTAGAGATATCCAGCCTGAGTGGATTTCTTTTGATATTTGGGCTAGAGTTACTAAAATATTTTTTTGGACATCTGTCAGATTTTCAATGAGATGTAGAGTTGATTCGTGTGAGGGGTGATACTCTTCGGTTTTTTCTGGAAGAGGCAAAGAATGTGGAAGCTGATGATTTGATTGATAGTTTTGATGAATGTTGATTGCCAGAATCATCTGGTCTATTCTGGATTCAAGCTTGTGCATTCTTGAATACAATTCTATGATTTTTTCATGCTGGTGAGAATCAGAATCTGTGAGGTGGTTTATGTCCTCGCGGACCTGAAAGAATGATATTTTGAGGCTGGCTGCAAGCGAAGCCCATTTATCATCAGAAGGTTTTTTTCTCTTATGTTCTCTCTTTCTAAACCACCACCACATATCTTTATGAGAAGATGAAGATATTTAAAAACTTTTCGCAAATGTTTTATTGTTCTGTGACTAGTCTATGACTGGTCAATGACGTCTATGAAGGTTCTGTGACTGGTCTGAGTGATGAATAAAGTGGTGTTAATTCTATTGATTAGGTTGAATTCTATTAATAAAATAAATGCATTTTGGATTGTTGGTAAAAGAGAGTTTAAAAAGGGATTTTAGTGTTAAAGGTGGGCTTAATTCTCAAAAGTGAGTGTTGAAAACGCTATTTTTGATGTTTTTTTGATGAATATTTGAAAAAATGAGGGTTTGTTTCCTGATTTTAGGTGAAAAATATTGGAAGTGGATGCTATTCTGGTTTGTTTCTAGATATGTTCGGTTAAAATTAATTATTTTGTAGACTTAATTTGCTAAAATAATGGAGAAATGAGAGTTAAAGGTCATAAAGAGTTGTTTGAGATTCCTGGAAGTGTCTGATATTTAGGATTTTACCCATGATGTTGAGGTTTTTGAATGGTTTATCGATGGATAATAGGACTTTTTTGTTGTTTACTTTTACCTTGGTTATTGGGGCTTTTTTCCTTATAATTTCGGAGATATGATCTCTAATTGAGCTCTGGGAGAGTGAGAGTTTTGAGGCTAATTGTGTATAGGAGATGGGGATTTTGAGCTCTTCTTCCAACTGGTAGAGGGTTAAGAATAAAAGGAACTCCTTTTCGGTTAACGAGAGAAATATTGACTCTATATGTGCCTCTGTGTCGAATATCTGTCGAGTGTCTGTTGTCTGTCTGTTGTCTGTCTGTCGAAAGACCCCTTTATTTCCACTGGAAAACAAAAAAAAGTCGTTATTTTTCTGTTGATTTGACCATTGAATCATGGTTTTAAGGTGTTGAACTTCAGCTTCTAAGGCTTTATTTGTTGATTCCCTAGAGGATAATTCTACTTTTATTGATTCTATGGCTGTTTTGATGATGTTCATATCTTCTCTTACTTTTGAGAAAGCCTCTTTTATCTTTGTTTCATCCATAAAGGTGATAATTGAGAAATGCTTATATTCTTTTTGATGACTGATTTGCCTTTTTCTGTCGAGTGTTAGATTTATCTGTTGTTGGTCTGTCGTGGATGTGTTGGTTATCTGTCGAAACCTTTCTTTTAAAAAAGAAAGCTTTACCAAAGAAAAAGAAAACTAATGATGAAGAAAAGAAAGATTTATTCAAGAAATTGTTTGACTGACAATGTGATTATTTGGTGAGATAAAGAAGGTAAAGATGTGACTGACTTTGTTGGTTATGTTCTTTAATATGTTTAAAATTCTGTTAATGTTTTACGTTCTTTGTTTTTTAATTCGGCCTGCTGCCAAGAGCACTTTTCTTTTTTCATTATGCTCAAAATGGTCAGCTCTTTTTTCATATTGTTATAGAATTGATTTGTGTTTAAATACTCTTGCGCATTTTATTATAGAGATTTTAAAATGGATAAAGAATTGGAATAAAGCTTAAATGCGTATCTCTTAGAAAGTGGAGATTTAATGTGTGGATTAAGATTAAGATTAAGATTAAGATTAAGATTAAGATTAAGATTAAGATACGTATTTTTGAGGGTCTTGATCGGGAGGGACTATTTGAGGGAGTGGAAAATGCAACGGGAGGTTGACTTCCTGGGTTAATGCGATTGCTTTTAGATTTGCTTTTTGGAAGATGGTGTTTAATAATTGGGCTTTCAATTGGGTATCTATGATATCCTGGTGTTTTTTCCAAGAATCTAGGATTTTTTTATGATTGGTGTCTGTGTATAATAAATGACCTTGAAGTTCTAATGTTCCTAGCTTTGGGGTGTAGATGATTGCGAAAGTGAAATCGAATCTTAGAACTTTTTGCTTTTCCTGCATCCTTAATTCATCCTCTTCTACGTTCTTGATTGAGATGTTATAGTTTACTTGGACGTTCTTATTTTTTACTGATTCCAGGACTTTTCGATCTTTCTCCACATTGATTTTGTCAAAAGTTAAACCTATGATTGCCATAAAAACCTTGATAATGGGATGTATTTAAACCTTCCTACATCTCGTTTAATGTTTCTATTCCTAGAAGAGACAATCCTGAGGCTAGGACTGATGATACTGCTTTGATTAGATGCAATCTGGCTGCTTTTGTTTCTTTGTCTGATTGAAGGACTGGAAGTTCATGGTAGAGCTGGTTGAAGGTTTTGCTTAAGTTGATTAGATAACTTGCGATTAAAGAGAGCTTGTATTTCTCTTCTGCTTCTTTTATTGTTGATGGGAACTTGGAGAGCTGGAGGATTAATTGTTTTTCTATTGGCTCTTCTAAATTGGTATAAGATGCTTTTTGAGGGAGCTTTGTTTTTTTTAATATTGACTGGATTCTTGCATAGGTGTAGAGAAGGTAGGGGCCTGTTTCACCTTCGAATGATAATGACTCTTTTGGATTGTAAATGAAATCGTGCTTTGGATCGAATTTTAGGATGAAGAATCTTAGGGCTGCTAAACCTATTATTCTTGAGCGGGTTTCCAGTTCTTTTTTTGGAAGTTTTTGGTGCTTTTCCTTGATGATTGTTGAAGCTAGGGAGATTACTTCGTTGATTAAATCATCTGCATCCACAACATTTCCTTCTCTTGATTTCATTCTGCCTTCTGGCAAGTAGACCATGCCGTAGCTTAAATGATGAAGGTTTTTTGTTTTTATGTTTAACATTGATAAGATTTTGAAGAGCACCTGGAAGTGATATTCTTGTTCTGATGCTACAACATAGATTGATAGGTCTGGGTGAAAATTGCTCTCTTTTATTTGAGCCAGGGCTATGTCTTGGGTTAGATAGATAGAGGTTCCATCTGCTCTTAGGACTACTTTTTTCCCTAGATTGTATTTGGATAGGTCTGCTACGATGTTTCCTTTTTCGTCTTTTTCAAAGATTCCTTTGGATAATGCTTTTTTGATTAATGGCAATGAGCTATTGTAGATTTGACTTTCATAGTATTGTTTGTTGAATTTTAAATTAAGTTTTTTATATGTTTCTTTGAATCCAAGTAGAGCCCATGAGTTCATTAATTTCCATAAAGCTCTTGTTTGCTTGTCTTTTGATTCCCATTTGATTAATAGTTCTTGGGCTTGAGTTTCTAGATTTGGGTTGTTTGCTGATTCTTGAGAGAATTTTACATAGAAATCTCCTACAAAATGGTCTGATTTTTTATTTGGCTTTTGTTGATTCCCGAATAATTGATAAGCCAGCATTGATTTGCAGATATGGATTCCTCTGTCGTTGTTTAGGTTAACCTGGAAGACTTTATGGCCTTGAAATTTTAATATGGATGATAAGGATTGGCCTATGAGGATATTGCGGACGTGTCCTAGATGCAAAGGTTTGTTTGTATTTGGTGAGGGGTATTCTATTACTATTTTTTTTGGCTTTGTTTTTGTTTTTCCATATTTCTTGTTTTTTAAGATTTCTTTTAAGGTTGATTCTGCCAATGCCTTTGTTGAGATGAAGAAGTTGATATAAGCTTGTTTTTGCTCAATGCGTTCTATTAATCTTGAGGGTTTTAGTTTGATTATTATTGAAGAGGCTATGTCTACTGGGGACTTTTTTAGTTCTTTTGCTAGCTGGAAGCAGGGGAATGAGAAATCTCCTAAATGTGGCTCTGGCGGTGTTTCTAGGGATAATGCGATTTGAGACTTTGGAATGTTTGTTGCTTTGAATAATTGATTAACAATCTCCTCTTGGAATGGATTCATGATGATGTGAAAGCGATGTAGATTATATATTTTGTGGCTATATCGATAAGGGCTACCACCTTCTCCCTTATGAACCCCTGGAACCATTTAGACCACCTTACCACTAACCGAATGGCTTTTATGTTGGCTTAACATTACCCTCTTATGAGCAAGATAAGCAAGGAAAAAGAAGAGAAGATTAAAGAGGATTTGTTAAGAGAGCTGTATGATTGTTATCCTGGGATGCTTTGGACTTATGATGTTGCTGAGAAGATAGCAAGGGATGAGGAGTTTGTATTGAGATTGTTGAAGGAGCTTCAGGTTAATGGATTGATTCTTATTAAAGAAGAGAGCATGGGGAAGAATGTTAAAAGGAGATGGGGGCTTAAAGGAGAGGTTTATAATAAATATAAGGATTTATTGGGATGATTTGGCTTGATAGTTGTTTCTTGCAAGTGGTTAAGATAGAAAGGCTTAAATAAGAAGGATTTAGACCAGGATAGAGGGAAAATGTTAAGAGAAGAGTATAGGGCTATTGCCTGGGAAGTTGATGAATTATATAGTAAATTCGCTTCATCAGAGCAGGTTGAGCGTAGAAAATATAATGCATTTTATCGACACCCAGATCATTTTACCATAGTAACAGGCAGTCTGTTATCCTCACTTGATGCTGAGGTGAAGAGGTATGAGATTGATTCAGCTCGGGAAGCAAAAAATGGTGCTGGAAGGTTAGTTGAATTAGTTAGAAAATATTGCGGTTTATTTGCCGACTTTCCTGAATTTAGGGATGGTGAATTCTCTACTTTTTATCTTGGCGAACTTCCCAGAGGTTCCTATCCTCATGATTCTAGAGGTTTCTTTACT
>Ga0209542_10018772_pt1 | contig 11159 bp, 11 predicted proteins | sample RifCSPhighO2_01_FD_184028 | JGI IMG/M metagenome (GOLD analysis project Ga0209542, IMG submission 184028) | Soil microbial communities from Rifle, Colorado - Rifle CSP2_plank highO2_0.1 (SPAdes) (version 2) | ecosystem: Environmental > Terrestrial > Deep subsurface > Rock core/Sediment ...
TTCATAAAGAATCCGGCCGTCAGTAACCGCCCGATACTGAAGACTCAAGGGGGTTTCCTCAAGATAAACCAAATCAATTTGGCCGGAGAAATGTTTTTGCATCTCCTCCAAAAGGTCGCCGTAAACCTTCACCGGTTCTTTAAGCCGCCGGTTGGAATCGGCAAAAACCACGCCAATATCCGTATCGCTCAACGGATGTTGGCGACCGGTGGCCGCGGAGCCGAAAAGTAACACCAACTTGACCTCGTTTCTCTCCATAATCTGGGGATTAATCATCCACACAATTTTAACACAGCAAGCAGACAAGTGCTATAATAATGTCGTGGCGATTATTTTTCCGGTTATCGTTTTTATCTTCGGCCTGATCAGCGGCAGTTTTTTGAATGTGGTGATTTACCGTTACGGCACGGGCTACACCGTCGGCGGCCGGTCGGGCTGTTTGATTTGCGGTGAAAAGTTGAGCTGGTTTGAGTTAATCCCACTGGTGAGTTTTGTTATCCAGCTCGGCCGTTGCCGCCATTGCCGGCACCGCATTTCCTGGCAATATCCGCTGGTAGAATTATTGACGGCCCTGCTGTTTCTCGGCGCCTACCGGCGCCTCGGCGGTGAATTGGACATTTTACTCATCGCCCACTGGATAATTTTTAGTCTGCTGGTTATTATTACGGTTTATGATTGCCGGCACAAAATTATTCCGGACCACTTTGTTTATACCTTCATCGCGCTGGCCCTGCTCCAGGCGGTCTGGCGCGGTGAACCGGCGTCGGCTGTGGTCGTCGGCCTCATTTTTTTCGCCGGCTTCTGGCTGTTATGGTTCGCCTCGCGCGGTCGCTGGCTCGGCTTCGGCGACGCCAAACTCGCGCTCGGCCTCGGTTTGTTTTTGGGTGCGCCGGCGGCCTGGTCGGCGTTGGTGCTCGCGTTCTGGCTCGGCGCGCTGGTCGGCCTCGGGCTCGTCGCCTGGCGAAGTCATAATCTGAAAAGCGAAGTGCCGTTCGCGCCGTTCCTGATCGCCGGCGCCGTGCTGGTTTATTTATTCCAATTTGATGTTTTCAACTTGATGTCGTTCTTATGACCTTACCAACCACCAACCATCAACCATCAACCACCAGAAGAGGTTTCTCCCTGATTGAGATGATGGTCGTGCTCACTATCTTCGGCATTATGACGGCCGTGGTGTTGGCCAATTTCCCGGCCTTCCGCGACAAGACGGCGCTGGATTTGATCGCCCAGGAAATCGCCACCACGATCCGGCAGGCGCAGGTCTACGGCATCGGCACGCGCGCGGCGGGGACAGAATCAGACTACCCTTCATACGGGATTTATTTTGACCCGACTAACTCAAATCCAGCCAATTTTGGACTCGATGAAAAATCTTTTGTTTTATATGGCGATAAAGGTACTACTCCGGGTAGTTATGATAGTGCCGATTCTTTGATTGAAAAATTTATGATTCGCGGCGCAGCGAATATTGAGGCATTGCAGGGATGCACCGGCGACTGTTCTCTTCCAACCTCTCTGATTGATTTAAACATTTTATTTCAGCGCCCATACCCGGAAGCTAGTTTTGGTGCCGCCGCTTATGGCTACGTAAAAATTGTGATAAAATCAACCAGAACCGAAGCAGGGCGAGCAATTGAAGTTTGGAATACCGGTCAGATTGTTGTTAAAAATATTTAAACATGAAGCTAATGAAGCTACAACCTAATGAAGCTAATGTCGCTACTGATGGTTTTACCTTGATTGAAATTATGGTCGCCGTGTCGCTCTTCGCGATCGTAGCCGTTATAGTTTCCGGTGCGTTAGTGACGACCAGCGAAGTCAATCGCAAAGCCCAGGCGATTAAATTAGCGATGGATAATGTCAGTTTTGCGATGGATAGCATCTCTAGAAATCTAAGCAACGGAATGTTTTTCAGTTGTTTGGTTGGTGTTAATGTCAGCAACCCTTATCCAAACGATGATGAAATCAATCCAGCTACCAACTGCGAGGGTATTGCTTTTCGGTCTAAAACCTTAAAAAACAACAATTGTAATGGTGAAAATTGCGAGAATCGCCGGATCGTTTATCGTTTTAATGATAGTGATGACACCATCCAAATTTGGCAAGACACAACAAATGATACTAAAACATTTGTCCCCATCACTTCTCCGGAAGTAAAGATAGAAACCGCAAAGTTTTCTGTTTATCACACTGAAAACAGGCCAGATCTACGAGCCCTGGTTACTATCCGTGGCTCAATCAATGATAAAACCAGTACTAAATTTAACCTCCAAACTTCGGTGATGGCGCGTAATTAATCTATGTTTACCTTTAAATATTGTAAAAAAATTAGTTTCAACCACGGTTTTACCATCATTGAAGCATTGGTGGCGATCACCATCTTATTAATTGGCGTATTAGGACCAATGGCGGCCGCGACACGTGGTATTACCGATGGTCTTTATGCTGGTAATGAGCTTGTTGCGACTTATTTGGCCCAAGAGGGAATAGAACTTGTTTTGGCTAAAGTAAAATTTAATTTGGAAAATGGCGGTGATTGGCTTAATGATCTTAGTAATTGTCTAGCCCCCAATAATTGCAGTGTTGATGTAGCCAGTAATAGTTTCAATTCTTGCGTTGATAGCGGCTGCGATCTCCGTTACAACCTAAGTAATAATCTTTATACCGTAAACGGTTTAGACGGTCCAGTTTTTAATCGTCGGATTCAGATTATAAAATCAACCGGGCTAATGGATAATAGAGAGGTTAAAATAGAGACGACAATTAATTGGAGTAACAAATCAATTCCGCGATCGCTTAAGTTATCTGATTATATTTATGATTACAATAAATAATTTTTTTCAAAATTACCATTACCATCATCACCGCGGTTTTGCCGTTTTGTACGCAGTATTGATGGTCAGTATCGTTTTGACCGTCAGTTTAAGTTTACTAAATATCACTTTTAAACAATTAATTTTATCATTTATCGCTCGTGAATCTAAAATTGCTTTTTACGCTGCTGACAGCGCTCTAAATTGCGCGGTTTACTGGGATAGACAATGGGACCTTAATACTGGAATTGATTATCATCCCTTTGGTTATTTTGATGGTTTAAATTTTAATTCCGATAGGCAACAAATCACCTGTATGGGGTCATCTTTTTTTGCCAATAATAGCTCTGATCCAGATGGTAGGGTTAGTATTTTCGATCTTATTTTTGCCGATGGCTCGTTTGCCGAAGTGAAAATAATCAAAGGAAGTGGCACCAATGGTGTTGATAATACGGTTACTCTGATTCGTGCTGATGGTTACAACACCACTAATGTCAATTCTCCGCGACGCGTTCAACGAACACTGGAAAGTTTCTAATTTTCGCGTTTAACTATACTAACGCGGTCTAATATCCGGCACTTGGTAACGAAATTCTATATTTTTTACCTGACTGGGACTAAGGGATTGGTTGTTGATTTTTTTGGCCTCAACCTCTATCTTAAATGGAGAGTCGCGCAAAATTTCGTAAATTTTATCGTAAACTTTCATTGATATCTGTACTTGTTTAGTGACACCAGAAGGTATAGTTAAACACGCTTGAGACGAATTACAACCGACATTTTTGTCACTGATGATAGTACTTTCTCCATCATAAATAATACAACTTGGATAATCATAGTCCTCACCAAATGTAGTTTCCGTGGCGAGAATTATATCTTCAATAGATTGGCCAGTCTCCATGGAAACAATACTATTTACACAAACTTTAATATCAGAATCACCACTGTTAGTTACGTTAAGACTAGATTTATTTGATTCTGCGGCACTCCCGGCATTTTGCGCATTAATCCTGATTATTGGTGGTACAGGTTCTCCTAATATAACAGAGGAGATTATCGATGTATCACTAAAATAAGCATAAACAGTAACGTTATTATTCATAATTACTGAACAAAGAGAAGTAGATCCTATGCAAGATGTGCCAGAATCGCCCGTAACCGACCAATTACTGAACGCGATATTTGCCGGGGCTCCTCCACCAACAATCGCAGTCAAGTCAATGGTTGGTGTACTTGCCGTAACATCTATAGGGTAATCACAGCTATTATTACAATTTGCGTCCACGGGTGTGCCCGCAGATACCGATCCGTAAGAAACAGCAGTTGGATCTCCAGCAATTATCACTTTTAATGTTCTTTCGTTTTGGTTGTTTATATCGATTGGACACTGTGCCTCCCCATAATCACCGGTAGCATTAACAACACTCACTGTTCCGGTAATTGGTCGGCCAGCTGTGTTATGAGGTCTAGTTACTAACGCTGACGACCCACTTTGCGGGGTATAATTATCGGACCATGTCCAAGAATATGTGTAATTAGTGCTAACTGGAAAAACATTAGCCTGCCAAGTTACAGAATTTCCTATGAGAGACTGATCGGCAGGATCGGTAGAACAACTTACAGACAGGGTATTTAATATAACACACTTATTTTCAGCTTCAGCCGTGGCGGTACAAAAGTCCACCCAACCTATATCGTCAGCCCCCCAAGCAAAACCGCGCAATTGGTTACTGTCCTTGCGAACATAATTATCTGCAGTCGCTCCATTTAACGGAACAGTCCCTGGTTCCATAAAACCATCTCCGTCCCAATCTCCAGACATCTTAATCCACCCGTCCCAACCGCCGAGGGCGGAATCATCCTTCAATCCCGAGCGTCCATCACAAGTATTAGATTTGAATACTGAACACGCTCGTGCCCAACCACTTACTCGACCATCGGTCTCTAATTGAACACCATGAACCTCAGTTGCTCCGGATGGTAAAGCATCAGAACCAGAACTAATCACCGGACTAAAACGGATCCAGCCAATACCAGAACTCCAGGCATAGCTAGAAAAATAACCGCCATTATCGTTAACATTTTGAGTAAAATGAACGCCATAGCAGTCATTCGCTGGCGATTGGCTAACACCTTTAAACTCTATCCAACCAATATTTGAACTCCAAGCATAGCCAGAAACGTTATATTGATTGTTGTCACAACTATCCGCAGTTCCTGCAGTTGTCCGACTAACAAGAGCAAAAGAAATAAATGCAACGACAAACAAAAACACAACAAGAAAATGCCAACGCAAAAGGAACTTCTTCATTACCTCTAATTCTATCACCTCAAGTCAAGAAAATAGTCGTTACTTATCCACAGTCAGTCAAAATAAATCAGCACAAGTTTTGGATTGGGAGGAAATTCCTCCCGCCGCGCTATTTTCCTCCCGCCGCGCCTCCCGCCGCGCTATTCCTCCCGCCGCACTCGATTCGTTGAAGTAAGAATTGGTCAACTCCCACCATAAAAACCTTACAAAATAAGATTCTTTCTACTTGTCTTATAAATTGCTCGCTTGGTAGCAATTTGCTATACTTCGATCGTGAAGAAGGTTAATTTTCAAGCTAATCTGCCAGTAACGTTTTTGCGGGAAGGTCAACATTTTGTGGCCTACACGCCGGCGCTTGATTTGTCCACTTCCGGTGCCAATTTTGAACAGGTCCAAAAACGATTCGCCGCAATCGTGCAAATTTTTCTTGAAGAATGTCATAAACTGGGAACATTGAATGAGGTGCTTTTGGGGTTGGGTTGGACAAAAAAAGATAAGCACCTAATACCGCCAGTGGTGGTGGCGCAAGATTTTAGAATGTTTGAAATTCCTGTTTCGGTTTGATTATGGGTGGTTTGGGTTCCACAAATTGGAAGAATAAAGATTCAGATATTCCAGTTTTTATTATCAGGAATAATTTACGGATATTGGGCGTGTCCGTATCGGAGTATTTGGAAGCCAAACGTCGGTGCTAAATCAGCAAAAAATTCAAGCGGCGGAACGGATCAGCAAACTGCGCGCGGCGATTTGATATGATCCGATTATTTGATAAGATAAGATGACAATATGAAAACTATAGAAAGAACCAAGGGCATTATTAGCAAAATTGGCCAGCGACGACAAGTGGTTATTCCTAAAAAGATATTTGATTCCATCGGCTTAAGGGAGGGCAATTTTGTAGAAATTAATCAATGGAAAGGTCAGGTGATCATTAAATCGAAAGCAATTGGCGATTCTGAAGAAACCCTGAATGCTGCGGAAGAAAAATTACTCAAGCGTGGATTTAAAGAACTTAAACAGGGTCAGTATACTACTTGGCCGAAACTCAAGCATGAGTTGGGACTGTAGGTTGTCTCGACTGGCAAGCAAACAGTTCAGGCGATTACCGCGCGATCGGCAAGCACAACTTGGCGATGCGTTTGGAGAAATGTCAGCCAACCCGATGACTGGCGATGTGCAGCCGATCAAGAGCGGAAAATTTAAAGGTGCATTTCGCCGCCGGATAGGCCATTATCGGTTATTTTTTTCTGTTGATATGGAAAATTGTTTAGTTAAAGTCGCGGCAATTTTATATCGCGGCGAGAATACTTATAATTGATTTGATGGATAACAAAAAAAACAAATTCAATTTTATTCTTGCCCAACGCGCGGCCAAACTGCGAGAAGCGATCAATCATCATCGCTATCTTTATCATGTTTTGGACAAGGAAGAAATTTCACCGGCGGCGCTGGATTCGTTAAAGCATGAGTTGGCGCAACTAGAGGCCGATCATCCGGAACTCATCACGCCGGATTCGCCGACCCAGCGCGTCGCCGGCCAGCCCCTGCCGCAATTTGAAAAAATCACCCATCGCGTGCCGCAATGGTCGTTTAACGATGCGTTCACGGCGGCGGAGATGAGAGAATTTGATGCGCGCGTGAGAAAAACGCTAGCCGCGGCAAGGACTGTCCTTCCTGGAAGGACAGTCCTTGCCGCTCCAACTTATGTCGCCGAATTGAAAATTGACGGTTTTAAAATTGTTCTCATTTATAAACAGGGCGTTTTGCAGACCGCCGCGACCCGCGGCGACGGCCGCGTCGGCGAGGATGTGACGGCGAATGTCCGGACGATTGAATCCATTCCGTTGCGGTTGACCGAAGCGGTTGAGGTGGTGGTGGAGGGGGAGATTTGGTTGGGAAAGAATGAATTGGCCAGAATCAACGAGCGACGACGCGCCGCCGGCGAACCGGTGTTTGCCAATCCGCGCAACGCCGCCGCCGGCACGATTCGCCAACTGGATCCGAGAATCGTGGCGGCGCGGCGGCTGAACAGTTTTATTTACGATTTAGCCGCCGCCAGTTTTCCGCTGCCGCCGACGCAGCTTGAAGAATTGGCGCGGCTCCGCGCGCTCGGTTTCAAGGTCAATCCGCATTTTCATTTTTGCCGCGACATTGAGGCCGTGATCGCCTATTGGCAAACCTGGCAGGGAAAACGGGAACGCGAGGATTACGGCATTGACGGCTTGGCGGTTAAGATTAACGAGCGCGAATTTCAAACCGCGCTCGGTTACACCGGCAAAGCGCCGCGTTTCGCCATTGCCTTCAAATTTCCGGCCGAGGAAACGACGACGGTGGTGGAGAAGATTATTTTTCAAGTCGGTCGGACCGGCATTGTGACGCCGGTGGCCAAACTCCGGCCGGTCCGGCTCGCCGGTTCACGCGTCGCCCGCGCGACGCTTCATAATGAAGACGAAATCAAACGACTGGATCTGCGCTTGGGCGACACCGTGATCGTGCGCAAGGCCGGCGACATTATTCCAGAAATTATCGGTGTCTTGAAAGAGTTGCGCACCGGCCAAGAAAAAAAATTCCGCTGGCCGACTTATCTAGCCGAAGCGGACAGCCGGCTGGAACGCCGGCCGGGCGAGGCGGCTTACCGTTTGGTGAAAAAAAATTCCGCCGCCCAGCAACGGCGCCGCTTACACCATTTCACTTCCAAAAGCGCTTTTAATATTGACGGTCTCGGACGCAAAATGATTGACTTATTATTGGAACACAAATTACTCGCTTCTTATCCGGATATTTTTTCTTTGACTTATAAAGATTTGATCAAGCTGCCGCGTCTGGCCGATAAGTCGGTGAAAAATTTACTGGTTTCAATCAACCGCGCGCGCGTTGTCACCCTGCCGCGCCTGCTGGTCGCTCTGTCCGTTGACGGCGTCGGCGAGGAAACGGCGGAATTGTTGGCGCGCGAATTTCGCGCGCTAACTAAAATTCAGTCGGCTGATCGAGCAGAATTTGAAGCCATCGCCGGCATCGGCCCGGTGGTCGCCCGGTCAATTTATGATTGGTTCCACGCTCCGGCTAATCAGTTGATGCTCAAAAACTTGCTGACACAAATTAAAATCCAGCCGGTGGAAGCAACCCCGCCGGCAAATAACAAAAGCAAGTTCGTTGGTAAAACTTTTGTCTTCACCGGCACTTTGCCAACCCTCACGCGCGTCGCGGCCAAACGGCTGGTGAAAAATGCCGGCGGACGAGTGGCGGAAACAATTTCCGGTAAAACTGATTTTCTGGTTGCTGGCCGGCCGCCTCGGCTGGCAAGTTCCACTCCGGGCGAAAAATTAGTCAAGGCGGAAAAATTTGAAGTCAAAATAATAGACGAAACAGAGTTTTTACGCCTGCTTAAATCGTGATAAAATAAACCAATGATCAGCCAAACCGAACTAACCTCACTCGCGGCGCTGGCGCGCCTCGCGCTGAATGAATCGGAACCGGGGACACTGATTCACGATCTTGACTCTGTTTTGGATTATGTGGATCAATTAAAAACCGCGCCGCTGGTTGACGGGGCTGGAGAGGAAATCGGCCCCGCTAAAAATGTTGGACGCACTGATGACGAACCGCATCGACCGCAACCCAGCCGGCAGTTCAAAGTAAAAGCGGTGTTTGAAAATTAAAATGTCAGACCAAAATTTTTCGCAATTGACCATCGGTCGGTGGCTGGCACTGCTGACGGCCGGCCGAGCCAAGGCTGGCGATTTGGTCCAATATTATTTGAAACGAATTGCCGAACTGAATCCGTCGTTGAACGCTTATCTGGAAGTGTTTGCTGACGCGCCGGCGGCCGCCGCGGCCGTGGACGCGCGCTTGGCGCGCGGCGAGCCGCCGCGGCCGTTGGAAGGCGTACCGCTGGCGATCAAGGATAATATTTTGATCAAGGGTCGGATCGCCTCGGCCAGCTCAAAAATTCTGGAAAATTATGTCGCCGTTTACGACGCCACCGTCATTGAACGCCTGCGCGCCGCCGGCGCGATTTTTCTCGGCCGGACGAATCTGGACGAATTTGCGATGGGCAGTTCCACCGAAAATTCCGCCGCCGGTCCGACAAAAAATCCGCTTGACCCAACGCGCGTGGCCGGCGGCTCATCCGGCGGCTCGGCGGCCGCCGTTGCCGCCGATCTGGCACTCGCGGCGCTCGGTTCGGACACCGGCGGTTCGGTGCGCCAGCCGGCGGCTTTCTGCGGCGTCGTTGGGTTGAAACCGACTTACGGCGCCGTCTCTCGTTTCGGTCTGATCGCGCTGGCGTCGTCGCTGGATCAGATCGGTCCGCTGGCGCGGACGGCGGCCGATGCGGAAATTATTTTTCAGGTCATCGCCGGCCAAGATGAAAAAGATGCGACTTCTTATGACTCAGAAAAGGTTAGACCTTTAGATCCAAAAATCTTAAGGTCTAACCTTAAAATGAAATTAGGCGTGCCGCGGAATTTTTTCAAGACCGGTTTGGCGCCGGCCGCGGCGAAAGATTTTGAACAGGCGCTCAAACGTTTGTCGGCCGGCGGTTATGAACTGGTGGAGATTGATCTGCCGGCCGCCCAGTACGCGCTGGCCGCTTACTATGTGATTATGCCGGCCGAGGCCTCCTCCAATCTGGCCCGTTACGACGGTTTCCGCTATGGCCGGTCTGTCGCCGGCCGCGATTTGATTGATGATTACCGGCAAACGCGGGGCGAGGGATTCGGTCGCGAAACGCGGCGGCGGATTATTCTCGGCACTTATGTCTTGTCGGCCGGTTACTATGAGGCCTATTATCAGCGCGCGGTCGCCGTTAAACAGACGATCGCTTGGGAGTTGGCTCAAGCTTTTGATCAAGTGGCGGCCATTGTCACGCCGACGACACCGACGGCGGCTTTCCCTCTCGGCGAACGAATTCACGATCCGGTCCAGATGTACTTGGCCGATCTCTTCACCGTGCCGGCCAATCTCGCCGGTTTGCCTGCCATCTCCATCCCTTCGGGGAAAGATGAGCGGGGGTTACCGTTCGGTCTTCAATTCATCGCGCCGCGCGGCGGCGAGGATTATTTATTTAAACTTAGCGCTCACTATGCCCACCTTTGAACCGAATTATTTAAATCTGGAATATTTTTTCAATTTAATTTACCGGTTTTTATTGGAGGTAATCCCGTTTCTCTTAGCCCTGTTTGTCCGTCTGGCTCAACTGCGAACGCTCTTTCTGATCTTGGCCTTATTGTTGGCGATCGCCGCTACGATCTTGATTTATAAAATTACTAAATTGCGGCAAGAGGAAATACGGAATTTTTTTAATTCCGTTCGCACCGACGCCTCGGGTAAGGGTCTGCGGAATGAACGCTGGGAAAAGATCAGCCAAGTGCTGGACACTGACAATCTGTCGGATTGGAAGCAGGCGATTATGGAGGCCGACATAATGCTGGACGAAATGGTCAAAGCGATGAATTACCCCGGCGAAAGTTTGGGGGAACGATTGAAGGCAATTGAGCCGAGCGATTTTCTGACTTTGCAGGACGCCTGGGAGGCGCATAAGATCCGCAATCAGATCGCCCACGACAGCAATTTTATCCTCTCGCGCCGCGAAGCGCGCGCGACTCTGGACCGATTTGAACGCGTCTTCCGCGAATTCAATTTCATCTAATTTTTCCACTTGCCAATCGCCGCCACCGGCGTTACAATGCCGTTGTCTTTTCATTGCGGGGTAGAGCAGCGGTCAGCTCGTCGGGCTCATAACCCGGAGGTCATTGGTTCGAATCCAATCCCCGCTACCACGAAAAAAGTCGGGGTAGCTCAGTTGGTAGAGCACGGGACTCATAAGCCCGGGGTCGTGGGTCCGATCCCCACCCCCGACATCTTCTCATTAGGCGTCTTTTCTGTTAAATTACTTGATGTTTGCGGCCATAGCTCAATTGGTTAGAGCACTCGCCTGTCACGCGAGAGGTTGCCGGTTCAAGCCCGGTTGGCCGCGCTTTAAGATAAAATTAGAATTAGGACCAATAGTCTGCTAAAATCACCGGATGTTGTCG
>Ga0209542_10018773_pt1 | contig 11159 bp, 13 predicted proteins | sample RifCSPhighO2_01_FD_184028 | JGI IMG/M metagenome (GOLD analysis project Ga0209542, IMG submission 184028) | Soil microbial communities from Rifle, Colorado - Rifle CSP2_plank highO2_0.1 (SPAdes) (version 2) | ecosystem: Environmental > Terrestrial > Deep subsurface > Rock core/Sediment ...
GTTGAGACTAAAACAAGGAGAATGGCTACTTAATTTTCTTGATAAGTTCAATTATGTCGTTAAGAGACAATTTTGTCACCTTAAAATTCTTGTGCTTCGATGAGCCATTGAGAAGCATTTTTCCTGACGGATGATAGTACCACATCGCTTCCGGGTCGTGCTTGAGGACTAGTTCATGAAGTTTTTTAAGATTTTTCTTAGTTCTTGGATGAAGCTTGATACGGATGAAACCATGTTGTCTCGACTTTCTAATCGCCATATCGTAACCTTTCTTTGACGCCAGCTGGAGAATTTCATCATTCTCCGTCTCCAGTGCCAGGGTTTTCCCCCAATAAGAAGTGAATTCTAAGGCTTTTTTCATAATTTTCTCGGCATTAACTTTGTTTTTGAAGTTTATAAGCAAGGCATCAAGAAATATTTCCGCCATTCGGACGACTTCGGCGTCATTTTGAAATTTAATAATCAGGCCCGATATCGCCGCTTCCAGTGAAAAATCATGGATGTCGTCATCCGGCTCATCAAGAAACACCTCTCGGAAGTGATCGTAGCGGTTCACCACGTCAACAAGCCGCTCTAATGGGATAATGTCGGCACTTTTAATGTAACTATTTTCATTAAGATAATCCAAAACCAGTCTGGCGGCGCAGGTATCGTCATCGGAATGATGGTGATCATATTGGCCAAATCCGGTATCGATGTGAATAATATCCGAGTTGGCGTCGGGCGCCGCCTCATTTAATGTTTTTCCCGCCGGAACGAATTTCATTACTGCTTCTTTCCAGCCCGGCATGAAGCGATGGATTAGCCAGCCAGCGGTTAAAGCATCAATATCAGGAGAAATATGCGTTACCAGAGTTTTCATGAAGTTATAAGGAGTAGTGGTCTTTTAATAATTTGACAATTTCTGGAGTAGCGAAGACTCTTTCGTTTTTATCATCTCTAAATTTCAACTCCACTCCTTGCTTGGTTTTTTTAGAAACGACGAGACGGATTGGGGCACCAATTAAATCGGCGGTGGCGAATTTCTCGCCGGCAGAGCAGTCCAGACGATCATCATAGATGATATCAAGTCCTTCAGAAGTTAATGTTCTATAGACGAGATCGGCATAGGCGGTGTCATCTTTAACGAGGTTGACGAGATGGGCATGGAATGGAGTAATGGACTCCGGCCAGATAATGCCTTTGTCATCATGATGGACTTCGACTACGGCTCCGAGAAGACGGGTGGTGCCAATCCCGTAACAGCCCATAATGACAGGCTGATTGACTCCTTTATCATCAGTATAGGTAAGTTTAAAGGAATCGCTGAATTTGGTATGGAGATCAAAAATGTTACCAATTTCAATCGCTTTGTTCTTTTGAATACCGCTACTGCCACAAGAAGGGCATTTTTTTAATTCCTTATTAATCAATTCATCATTTTGAGTAAAGTCACATTTATCACAATACACCAGGTCAACTTCCCCGGCCGGAGTAATCACGTTAAATTCATGGGAATGTTTTTTGGTGAAGTCGCCCCCAGAGGCCTCAGTAATTTTTACATCGGCAAAACCACATTGCTTAAAGATTTTGGTATAAGCGTGAGTGACTTTTTTGTAATAAGCAACGAGATCTTTTTGGTCGGCATGAAACGAATACATATCTTTCATGCCGAATTCGCGCCCGCGCAGAATGCCTGATTTGGCGCGGGCTTCATCTCTAAATTTAGTGCCGATTTGATAAAGCGCTAATGGCAAATCACGATAACTTTCGATGTATTTTTGTGCTAGCGGGGTGATAATTTCCTCATGAGTCGGTCCCAGGGCATATTCCTGCCCATGCTGACTGGCGACTTTAAATAGAATGTCGACATGGTTCCAGCGATCAGTGGTTTCCCAAAGCTTCTTCGGTTGCAGTGAAGGGAGACGCACTTCCTCAGCCCCGACAGAACGCATCCCCTGTCTAATGATATCCTCAATTTTTCTCAACACCCGATCTCCCGGCGGCAGCAAGGCATAGATCCCGCTGGCGACCTGATCAATAAAGCCGGCTCTGACTAATAGTTCATGGCTTTTCGAATCGAATTCCTTCGCTGCGTCTTTAATGGTTTTAATGTAGCCTTGGGAAATTTTCATGTTAATTTATCTATAACTTGCTGGAGAATCTCCTGAGGATCTTTTCCAGTGGTATCAATGACCATATTATAATGGTTGGGAGCGAAAATATCATCCCGGCCGTGGATTTTTTTAATCTTGGCCAAAACATGATTTTCTCGCTGTAATACCCGTCTTTCCGCTTCAGCATGGGAAACTTTTTCTCTCATCGCGAAGCGAGCGAACCTTTCTTTATCCTTGCAAACAAGCAGAATTTTAAGGACGTCCGGAATGTTCTCGGCCATGATTCCTCACCAGATTGTGCTCTTGGGCGTATTTTCGGAAATATTGGCCGGAGGAAAAGGTTTTCCAACCAAGCTTTTCGCTGAGATGATGAACTAGAGTCGACTTACCGGTACAGATTTTCCCGGAAATAACGATCTTGGAGTAATTAGGTTTTTTTCCCATTCTTGTACCCTAGCTTGTCGAGGACAATGCCAGTCGTTTCCATCGGGCCGGAGCCATAGGTATCAATCACCAGATCGTAATATTCTGGGCTCCAGAAATCGTGATCGCCATAGAGTTTATGCCACTTTGTAACATTTTCCTCTTCTCGTTGCTTAATATATTGCTTTGCGGTCTCAATATTGGTATTTTCTCGGTTAACGACGCGATCGATCCGGACCGCTTCGTTAGAACAAACCAGGAGGACTTTTAGGACGTGCTTCATGTCACGGGTAAGGAAACCGGCGAGCCAGGCCTCAAAGATCACCTGTTTTTCATTTTGTAGTACTTTTAGCGCCATGTCGTCAATTTCCTTCTCGTGTTCGTCCGAGCGCGACATGGCGCCCTGAAGATTCTCGTTTATCCCCTGTTCCTGATCATACTGGCGTTGAATTTGGCCGACATTGATATACTTCCAGTTCAGCAGTTCCTCCAGGGAACGGGACAGAGTGGTGGAGCCGACACCAATCTTTCCGGAGATGGTGAGACTATCGTAGCTAAGTTTAATTGCCGTCATAAGCCGCGAATAATTTTAATAATATCGTTGATTGTTACCAGGGCAATAAGGCTCAATAGGATGGCAAAGCCAGCTATATTAAGGCGGCGTTCCACGGTAGGGTTAACTTTTCTTTTGGAAATTGCTTCGTATAATACGAGCGCGAGACGGCCGCCGTCGAGCGCAGGGAATGGCAAAATGTTGATTACGGCCAGGTTTAGTGAGAGTAACCCAATCATTTGCAGCAGCGCATTGGAGCCTTGTCTGGCGGCATCGGAAGTCAGCCGTGCAATCCCGACTGGGCCGGAGATTTCCGCATCAGTTTTCTGAAAAGTAACAAAGTTCACCAATGTTTTGGAGAGTTCTACGAAAATGATTTTGGTCATTTTGGCTGATTCAATCAGCCCATGAACTGGCGCCTCCGTCCAGGAATATTTCTTAATAACAAAGTTAGAAATGACAATTCCGAGAGAGCCTTCGTTCTTAGGAGGATTTTTTCTAGGGATGATGCTGATATTTTCAATTTGGTCGCCCCGTTTGATAACTAGCAGGATCTCCTTGCCGCCGTATTTTTTTGCGGTGGTGGAAATGTCAGTAAGATCGTCAATGATGACTGTTTCCTTATCAGTGGTAACTTTTTGGATGACATCGCCTTTCTTCAGGCCTTGAATGTCCGCTGGCGACCCCTTTCTAACCTCCTCAATGAAAACATTCTTTGAAGGCACTGGTACACCCTGGGTGAATAAATAGGAAACTATTCCCCAGCCTAACAGGAAATTAAAAAATACTCCGGCGCATAACACGGCCACCTTCTGCCAGTTTTTTTTGTGGGTGAAAGAGCGACTGAGGGTTTTTGGCGACAGTTTTTTTCCCTTGAGTTCTTCGGCCTCTTCGCCAAAAACCTTAACAAAGCCGCCGAATGGCAGCAGATTCAAGCTGTACAAAGTTTCGCCGATTTTAATACCAAAAATACGCGGTGGAATACCGAAGCCAAATTCCTCAACCTTTATTCCACAGAGTTTAGCCGTTATGAAATGACCTAACTCGTGAATAATCACGAGAATACTTAAAACAAGAAAGAAAATTGCAATAGTAAACATATTTTTAAAATTAAATCGTCATTATCTCGTCATGCTTGCGCTTTTTTAGCTCGTCAAGCTTATCAACCGATTCCTTGGAAATTTTATCCAGCTCTTTTTCACCGCGGAATTTGTCATCTTCAGAAAGACTTTTCTCATCAAAAAGGGCCTTAATTTTCTTTCTGGCTTCATCTCGCGCGCCTCTCACCTGAATCTTGCCCTCTTCCACTTTTTCATTAGCCAGCTTGACATATTTATTGCGTTGTTCTTCGGTCAACGGTGGGGTGACAATCCGGATAATCTTTCCGTCGACGCTGGGGCTTAGCCCAAGCGGAGCGTTGCGGATCGCTTTTTCAATTTCCTGAGTTACTGCGGGGTCAAAAGGATCAATGATGATTAACGTTGGCCCTTCGGTAGCAATACTGGCCAGTTCTCTAAGTTTGAGAATTGACTGTCCCCCATAGGCAGCGACTTCGATATTTTCTACTAACGAAGGACTGGCCTTTCCTGTCCTAATTTGTCGCAATTGCTCAGTGACGTAATGGGAGATCTCCTGGAAGCGCTTATTAAACTGGTTATAGATTGAATCGAGTGGCATTGTAATTACATTCTAGTCTCATATCTCAAATCTTTCAAATCTTCCGACATCAAGCTTTTCACCGAGCTTGAGAATCGAATCCTTAATGATTTGTTCGATAGTACTGGAAGGGTCTTTAACGAAGGGACTCTTCATTAAGGCTTTTTTGTCTTTGGGATTGACTGAGGCGATATGCATGGCGATATCGTTTCCCAGACCACGAAAGTCGCTGTTAATGGCGACGAAGTCAGTCTCGCAGAGAAGTTCGACGATAGCGCCAATTTTCCCATTGTGATGAATATAGGAGAAGACGGCGCCCTCGGTAGTTTTCCGGGATGATTTTTTAGCGGCGACGTCCGCGCCCTTTTTTCGTAAAATTTCGCGGGCTTTTTCAACGTTGCCCTTGGCCTCATCAAGGGCTTCTTTACACAAACTGTAGGAAACATTGGTTTCTTCTCGGAGTTGTTTTAGTTTTTCGAGATCATTCATGATGCTGGCGTCACTAATGGCACTTTTGCTGCGGCCGCCGCTACCTTGGCCACCTTGGCGGCCGCCTTAGCCACTTCCTTTTCACCTTGTTTACGACCGTCAACATAGGAGCCGATTAGTTCTTCCATCAAAAATTTGATACTTAGCACCGCGTCGTCATTGGCCGGAATTGGATAGTCAACCACGTCAGGATCAACGTTGGTATCAACCACGGCGACCACGGGAATGCCAATTCTTTCCGCTTCGATTACGGCATTAGATTCCTTCTTGATGTCAAGGATACACAAGGCGTCGGGAAGCGCTTTCAGCTGAGAAACCCCATCATAAATGCTGGCAATTCGGTTAAGTTTCTTTTCCAGCGCGACTCTTTCGTGCTTAATCAGTTTGTTCCAGGCCTCAGTCGCTTGCTCTTCACGCATTTGATTCATTCTTTCAATATTTTTGGAAATTTCCGGATAATTGGTTAGCAATCCGCCGACCCATTTATTAGTCATATAGAAGACGTTTTGTTCTTTGCATAAAGCGGTGACGGTATCTCGCCCCACTTTCTTAGTGGCGACAAAAAGCACCACTTTGTTCTCCGTTCCCAGTTTTTTAATAAAATCTTTAGCAATATCGAGCAGTTCTGCAGTCTTGAATAAATCGATAATAGAAACGCCTTTTTCAATCGAGTGAATAAACTTGCGGGATTTAGGATGAACTTTCTGTTTCTTGTGCCCCAAGTGAAGGCCGTATTGCAGTAATTTCTGCGGATCGGACGGTGCCATTAATTATTTGGTCTCCTTAATATATAATTCTGCCTTTGGTATCCTGGGATTTCCGAGGACAGGAGATCGTAAAAGCAGATCTGCTCCAGATAAACGTAAACTGTATTGTATCAGGAAAACTGACTGACTGCAACCGGATTACAGGTCGAGGGTTTTTAGGTATTCGCGGAACGGCCCATTAATATCCGGGTGTTTTAGGGCGAGATCGATAACTGTCTTCATATATTCTAGCTTATTGCCGGTGTCGTAATACTTGCCATTCTTAATCTCGCAAGCGTAGATGGGAATCCCCTGCTCCCGAAGGACGTTTATGGCGTCGGGGAGCCAGATTTCGCCGCCTTTCCCCGGTGCCAAGTTTTTCAGAGCTTTAAATATTTCTGGAGGGAGAATATAGGCGCCGTGCGTCGCCAAGTTAGACGGCGCCTCTTCCGGCGTCGGCTTTTCAACAATCCGGTTAATTTTATATACATTGTCTTCCACCGGCTCATATTCGGCAATGCCGTAGCGACTTAGATACGATTTATCTTCAATGCGAACACCAGAAATCATGACGCCACCAAATTTCTGCCACGCCTCGATCATTTGTTTTAGGCGTGGCGGCTCCGCGTAGATAAATTCATCTCCCCACATGACTGCAAACGATTCATTGCCAATGATCGGTTCCGCCGTGAGCACTGGAGTGCCATTGCCGTATGGTCCCTTTTGACGGATGTAAATGAAATTAGCCATTTCCGCAATCTTGGTGATTTCCTCAATATACTTTTCCTTATGTCCCTGCTTTAGATTATTCAACAAATCTTCCGAAGGCGTGTCAAAATGGTCTTCAATGGCGCGCTTGCTAGATCCGGTAACGATAACGATATCCTTAACACCAGAATTAACCGCTTCCTCAACGACATACTGAATCACTGGCTTGTCGACAATGGGAAGCATCTCCTTTGGCATCGCCTTGGTTTGAGGAAGAAAACGCGTTCCAAAGCCCGCCGCAGGAATAACCACTTTAGTGATGGTATTTTTCATAAAGAAGTTACTGGCTAAACTGAACGGAAACTGGAGTGGTAATGTCAATCGTATTATTAATGCGGGCGCTGATCTGGGCAATTCCCTCAACATCGGAGGTGAGGGCGTGATCACTGATTCCCGATTCGTTCGTGGGGGCGCAAGCCGGTTCTATTGTTCCCAAAGTTGATGTTAGACAGACTTGAGCTTCAGGGAGAGTGGTCTCGTCACAAGTGCGGACGACGGCGTTGATAGTGGCTTTTTCCCCGACTTTAACCTGATTGGGAAAAACTAGGAGGAACGACTTTTCCTGACAGGGGTCACCCTTGTTTTGTGCCGAAATTTGTCGCTGGGAAGTTCTAAAAAATACATATGAGGTAAACGACCCCATCACCAGAAAAAACACCAAAACTAAAAGTAACAGCTTTCTATCCATACGTTGTTATCATCAGCATAGCAAGAGAAATTATAAAAGTCAAATATCGGGAAAGCATTTTTTGAGGGATTTTTTGACTTCGGAGATAACCGCCTCGGGGTTTTGGGCCGAGTTGATAAGCTCAAAAGCCCGGTGTTCTCCAAATTGCTTGGCAATTACGGGGAGTTTTAAGTGGTGGCGCTGCCTTTCTATTTGAACTGAAATATCGGAGAGGTCAAAAGGAACCTGACTACGATCATGAGTGGCGGAGAAATTAGCCGCCTCGTGCCTTTCTCGCAACGTTTTCTCAAAAATTTCTTCTGGGAAATATAAAATGAAAGTCAAATCAGGATAAAAATCGCCGACGTATTCCACTTCCAGCTTTTTCAACGTTTCCATCGACACTCCTCCTTCCAGACCTTGATAGGCTCGGGTGGAATCGAGATAGCGATCAAGAATTAAAATTGTATCCTTGTCCTTTTTCTCCCCCAGAAACGGCCTCATCCTATCGTCAAGATGGACTTTTCTTGCCTGGTTGAACAATAACGCTTGTTCTTCGGGAGGGATGCCTTGGCGGAGTTTCTCGAAAATTTCAGTCCGAAGTTTTTCGGCTTTGGGACTGCCGCCTGGTTCACGACTGGCTTGAACATTTTTACCAGCGTCTCGAAATATCCTCTCTAATGCCGGGACGACGACGGTGGTTTTGCCGGTGAACTCGCCGCCTTCAACAGTTATTAGCTGAGCCATAAGTTAATTAGTATAATCGAAGGAGAACTCAAAATGTTATGGTTTGCCCTTTTTGAACCGAATTTTCTAAAACCAGTTTGGCAATTTTGTCTTCCACTTCGTCACGGATCACTCGTTGCATATTGCGGGCGCCAAACCGGGGATCATATCCTTGCTGTATCAGTTTGGCGATAAAATCGGGGGAAAATTGCAGGGAAAACCCATGCTTTGTTTCCACCATTTTTTTGGTGTCCTCGAGCGCTTTTTGGGCGATCTGAGTGATTGCTTCATTGGTAAGCGGCTTGTAGACGACGACACCGTCAAAACGGTTGAGAAATTCCGGAGAAAATAGATGTTGCTCGACTAGATGGTCAATCAATCCGGAAGTGATGTCGCCAACAGCGCCGCCGAGCTCTTTCGTTTTGGCGTAAATGAAATCGGCGCCGGCATTGGAAGTGGCGATGACAACCAGATTAGTACAGTCGACTCGCTTGCCAAAACCGTCGGTGAAATAGCCCTCATCAAGAATGGTGAGGAAGATGTTGATTAGATCGTGGTCAGCCTTTTCCAGTTCATCAAGAAGTAAAGTACCGAACTGTTGCTGGCGTAGTGCTTGGGCAAGCAGGCCGGGTTCGCCCGTTTCGGGCGAACCGACTAGTTTAGCAATGTCGTTTTTAGTTTGATATAGCGACATGTCAAAGCGCATCATATTCTTGATGTCGTTGAAGAAAACCTCGGTGATCGCTTTGGCAGTTTCAGTCTTTCCCACGCCGGTAGGACCTAAAAATAGGAACGATGCCAGCGGTTTTTTGTGGTCTGTCGTCATGACGAAGGATTTTCTCAGCGCCGCCGCTAGTTTCTGCAACGCTTCGTCTTGAGCAATTACTCGTGTCCGAAGCGCTTCCTCGAGATGGAGCAGTTTTTGCTTTATCGAATCAGTCATCTCGGTGGGGACATGGGTTTTCTGCTGAATTAAAGTATTAATGACGTGAGGAGTTACTGCGGTACTTTGCAGGTGCGATCGAGCATAAACACTGGCTTCATCAAGCAGCTCGATCGCACTCTCTGGCAGTGGTGTTTGCGAGATAAACCGTTGCGCCATCTCCGCCGCCTGAACGATGGCGCCATAGGAAATCACCACCCCATTCTTTCTCTCAAAATTTAAGGCGATATCCTTGAGTATAGTTATAGTTTGGGCAACGTCTACTTCGTTGACATCAACTTTCTCAAAGATCTGCGCGATCGCTTGGTTAGCGAAAATATATTTTTGATAGAAATAGGGAGTGCTCAAAGAGATAAACTGCAGTGTCGGCGTCGCCGCATATTTGACGATGATATTGGAAAGATTAATCTTATCTTTTTCATCGGAAACATACTCATGAAGATTGCCGATCATAATAATGATGTTTTTCGCCTCTTCTGCTTCCTTAAATATGCCGCTGAGAATTTCCTCTCGTTGTACAAAATCATCCGAAACTGCCAGTACCTTTTCCATATCCAACTCCATGATGCGCTTGTAGGCGAGATTGGTGTTGCCCTTGCCCGCATAAATTGCTCCCGCCAACGCTTCAACCAAGGTTTTTCTCCCGGAGCCATCTTCACCAACGATAATCACATTAGATTCTCCAGACTTTGATAGAATCTGTTGCATTCGGTCCAGCTCTTCGCGCCGGCCCACCAGATGCTTGTAGTGGGCCGGCTGATTCGTCAGCTCACTGGCATACTGATCCAATGTTGGCGTATAGCCGCTAGATAAATTCCGTCCCAATGGTGGTTGCGTCATCAGTCTTTCTAACGTCCACCAGGGTTTTTGATGCGAATCAAGATAATAGGTTTCGAACCACTGTTCCACCGCCTGGACATTTGATTGATCGGCCAGGTGCCGTTTCAAGAAATCATCATGGAATCGTTGCTTACGCTCGTCAGGACTAGGCTGCAGCTTGTACAACAAATACGTGATCGGCAGCGTAGCAATAATCGCAACGTAGATAAACGGCAGAAATAGGACGTAAAAAACCTGGATTAGCATATAGGCAAGGATAAGCGTGGAACGAATCCACAATCCCATGAACCGGGACACCAGATTGTTCGTAATCCGTTGATTAAATTCCGCCATGGAAAACCCGGCATGGGTTTTTCGAATCACCATATTCTTCCAGGGGGCAAACAGCGTCTTGATTAGTTGGCTGACGGAGAAAAAATAGGGCAGAAAAATAAATAAATTAACGATCGCTGTGTGAGTACTATGCAAAGTCTTCTGCACATATGTACCGAAATTGTCGCGCATAGTAATCAGTATACAATATTCAACATTGTGATATAATCTCAGCTTATCAACGATGTTTAAAGTCAATAAATTCGACCTGTTAATCTCAGTTTACATCTTTTGTATTGTCGCGGCGGAGCTGATGGGTGGAAAAACTTTTCCACTCGCCAAGATTGGTAATTTCAATCTCAACGCCAGTGTCGCCGTTTTCCTCATTCCTCTCTTATTCACGATCAATGACGTCATTATCGAGGTACACGGTAAAGAAAGAGCCCGCAGTGTCGTCCGTTCCGGATTATTTGTCGTGGTATTAGTAATTCTCTTCTCTACTCTAGCCACCTGGCTGCCGCCCTCAGTCCGTTTTATGGAAAGAGAGGCCGCTTACGACAATATCTTCATCACGTCAATTCGGATTTCTTTGGCGAGTCTGATCGCCTTTACCATTTCCGAATTTCTCGACATCTATATTTTCTCCTTAATTAGGGAGAAACTGGGGAAGAGCAAATTATGGCTAAGAAATAACGCCTCGAACATTATTTCTCAATTCTTCGACACAGTAATATTCATGAGTTTGGCTTTTTATGGCCTCGATAAATCTTTTGGTAGCAATTTTTCCTTTCTGACCAGTTTAATACTTCCCTACTGGCTGCTTAAATCCTCCCTTTCCATTATCGAAACCCCCTTTGTCTATTGGGGTGTAAAATGGTTAAAGGAGAAATAATATGAAAATAATTGCAGTTGTGGTTCAAAGCGTTAATGGCAGAATTAC
>Ga0209542_10018774_pt1 | contig 11159 bp, 15 predicted proteins | sample RifCSPhighO2_01_FD_184028 | JGI IMG/M metagenome (GOLD analysis project Ga0209542, IMG submission 184028) | Soil microbial communities from Rifle, Colorado - Rifle CSP2_plank highO2_0.1 (SPAdes) (version 2) | ecosystem: Environmental > Terrestrial > Deep subsurface > Rock core/Sediment ...
TTAAAGCGTTTCTACTGTAGAGAGGAGAATAGGTGATTCAACAATCAGGAGTAACCCTTGCAAAACTAGAGGTCGCACAAGAGGAAGCATTAAAAGCTAATGCGTTATTTTTTTTGTGTGGCACTTTTCCGAATAGATAAAAAAACCCTCGAGGATGCAGTACGTAAGATAGAGGATAGTAAGTCAGGTATTCCAGCGAGAATCAGAAATCCAACCTATCAAAAGCATGAAAACGACCAATACGACCCTACGGACACGACCTCACGACAGCGTTATCACAATAAATCCTATACACCACTGACAAATCGGCTGAGTTCTGTTATGCCTACCGAATGGATGGAAACCACTGCGATCAACACAGCAATTCAGATTGAGAAGCCAAAAGAAAGGAAAAAAGAAAATGAAGCTTATATGCCGTCAACCGAACAGAATGAAGCCGACCCCCTGCCACCCGCACAGGCAATAAGAATCTGCGAAGAACTCAGGACCGAGGCTGTATTCAGGTCTGGACGCCAGACTCACCCGGAAACAAAAGAAAGACTCATCTATTGGCTGCTCGCAGACCCACTCTCCGTTGTATACTTAAAGCTTGCAGAAAGTATCGGCCTTCGTAGTCGGGATTATTCAATCGACCCGGTAAGCCTAAATTAAGCCCAACCAAATTTTTATCGATGGTGAGACAGAAGTGAATATAACTTAGTCAATCTCCAAATAAGCTAAATTCTCGTTGAGTATCATGTGAAGAGCAACTTTTTGTTCTTTGAAAAAGTCTAATCCGAGAATGGAGGGCAGCGTCTGCGCTGCTTCTATCTTCTTCTCTGACATTTTCGTTGTTTTTAGTGCTGAGAGTGAAACAGTGAGTGTGGCTTTGTCCTGAAATCCCTCTTTGAGGAGGTACATTGTAAACGGCGGCAAAGAAATACGCTTGAAACGAGAACCACCAAAGTCAACCTCATCCTTTGCTGGTCTGTCTTTGATAGGTATCTGCATGAACCTCACATCTTTGTCGCTGATGTATGAATCGGGACTTCCCGTGTCAATGACAAACTCCATTATCCTGTGACCAACACGAAGCCTTGCGCACGCAATTGCACAGACAAGTACAAGCCGTCCTTATACTATCTGAAGAGGTATGCGCTGTTTCATCACAAAACCGCTTTCACTCTGCTCACAAATTTAATAAAAACAGTAGAAACATCTATCTTTTTCTTTTCGAGTTTTGCAAACAGCTTTTCGAGAACAGGATCAGCGTCAAGAACTGCATTATTCTGAAACGCAACAAACTTTCGGTCATACTGTGTTCTCAGTTCGTTCAGGTGTGCTTCATACCATAAAATATCGTTTTGTGCAGAGAGCAACATCTGGAGCACTTCAGCCATAATATTCACCTTAATAGTGGTCTGTTGGTTCTGACATTTATAAGACTTTTGGCGGTGCGGGTGTGACGCGACTTCATTGCTCCAAAAGAACGGCCTTGCAGCAACGCTTTTAGTGACAGGATTCCAAGTTCCACAAACAGGAGCATGACAAAAATAAAAAAAACAGGAAGAAAAAATTAAGGTTGGTGTACTGTCGTTTGAACATCATTCAAAGAAGTACCTTGAACATGGATAACCTTGCCATTCAGGTCAATAGGCTGCCCATTCACAACATGGTCGTATTGAGCTACTGCTCGACCAGCTTTTCGAATGTCAGAACTGTCTTGTGCAGTGACTACAATCGCGACATTACCATTTGCGAACTGATAGCATTCGATAACACCTGTACCTGTGCTGGGTAACGGACGGTCTTGAGCACTACGTGAGGAACGCAGCAAGTCAGCCAACACATTGTCTTGTGCTTTTCCAATAACAATCATATTTTTATCATAAGCTGGACTGCCAACTTCACTGGCGAGCTTTGCTGTAAGTCCTTGCGCGCTTCCGGTAAGAGCAGTATGCTCTGATTGCAGACGAGAAGCTATATCTACACCACACAAAACATCAGAACTTGGTGCTTGATCCCCTACAACAAGAACAGTATTACCATAATCAAAAAGCACCCTGTCGATTCCTTGCCGAACATTGTAAAGACCCTGAATGGGACTTGGCGGATTTTGTGATGGAACAACGTCAGACGCTTTTTTGGCGCATCCAGGAACTACAAGACTCATCGCTACCAAAGCAGCAGTGGCATAATCGCTAAATTTTCGAGTTATCATGTGTATCACCGTTATAACGCTTAAAACAGGGTCTCATATATAAATCTTTTCATTTTTTAACCACTTTAAAGTGACATAATTATTGGATAAGCTCAACCAAAAACTATATAAAGGCAGCCTATATCTGACTTTTACTTCTCAGGGATTTATTATGAATATAAAGAAGGGTACAACAACTGTTGGTATTGCATGTAAAGACGGTATTATTTTGGCTGCAGATAGACGTGCAACCGCAGGCACATTGATTGTCGATAAGAAAGCACAAAAAACATACATTATTCAGGACAATTTCGCAGTAACGATTGCCGGCGGCGTCTCGGATGCACAGTTAATTGTCAAACTTCTCAGAGCAGAAGCAAAACTCAAGACATTAAGGACAGGACGCGTTCCAACGATAAAGGAAACGGCAAACATGCTCGGCGGTATCCTGTATTCAAGTATACGACAATACTCAGCAATTCCTGCAATCGCACACTTCCTGTTGGGCGGTTTCGACCACGACGGTCTTCATTTATACGACCTTTACCCGGACGGAAGTGTTACAAGAGTGGATGATTACACCTCAAGCGGTTCCGGCAGTGTCATTGCATATGGCGTGTTGGAATCACAATATCAAAAAGAGGTATCGGTTGAGGACGGAATAAAACTGAGCATACGAGCGGTAAATGCAGCATTGCAGCGCGACAGTGCAACAGGCAATGGCATTGACGTTGTTAAGGTAACCCGTGATGGTATCACACGCGTGTTCGGACAGGAAGTTAAAGCAGTCGTGGAGATAAGATAAATTCTTTTTACAATGGTGGACATACTCAAAGAAGTAGTAAAGCTTCTTCCTGAAGGCGTTGTCAGCGAAGCAGGATTTGAAGCGGCAAACATTGTAGTTTATACAAAAGACAAGGACTTTTTCTTAGATAATAGAGGAGAAATCCGCAAGTTAGTTGAGGAATTCAAAAAACGTGTAGAGTTGCGTCCGGACCCGAGCATCACCATGAAGCCAGAACTTGCAGAGGTAAAGATACGCGAGATACTTCCAAAAGAAGCGGGAGTCCAAGACATTGTATTTGACGAAAAACGTTCACGTGTTATCATCCATGCAGAGAAACCAGGACTAGCGATTGGAAAGCAGGGAGCGTTGCTCAAAGATGTACGGAGAGAAGTCTTTTGGGTTCCAACAATCAGACGCATGCCCCCTATTAGAAGCAAAATCATTGAAGGAATACGTGGAACAATGTATCAGAATTCTGAGTACAGAAAAAAATTTTTGGATAGAACAGGTCATCGTATTTACGATGGATGGATTAGAGGAAAAAAGAGTGAATGGGTTCGACTGTCATTTTTGGGCGGCGCGCGACAGGTCGGCAGAAGCTGTATTTTCCTTCAAACACCAGAGTCGAGAATACTTATTGATGTGGGCATTGACGTCACCGGCACAGATAGTGAACAATACCCAGCGCTCGATGCCCCAGAATTTGATTTGAAACAACTTGATGCGATTGTGTTGAGTCACGCGCACATGGATCATGCGGGGTTAGTTCCCTACCTGTACAAAATGGGATACACTGGTCCAGTGTACTGTACCACACCAACGCGCGACATTATGGCATTGCTTCAATTGGATATGGTCAAGATTCAACACGGCGAAGGCCGCGAACCATTGTACACGAGCGAAGAGGTGAAGCAGATGGTGCTTCATACGATTTGTCTTGAATGGGAAGAAGTCACTGATATAACACCTGATGTACGTCTGACATTTTACAACAGCGGTCACATTCTCGGTTCGAGCATGGTGCATCTGAACATCGGCAACGGAATGCATAACATCGTCTATACTGGCGACTTGAAATATGCACGCACGAATCTTTTGGAAGCAGCAGTGACGCAATTTCCACGCATGGAAACACTCATCATTGAAAGTACGTATGGCGCCCGTGATAATATCATGGCATCACCACAGGAAAGTGACGCGCATTTCGTCGAGCTCGTAGAACGTACGGTAGCACGCGGCGGCAAGGTATTAATGCCAACACTGGGCAGCGGCAGGGCGCAGGAAATTGTTGTTATCATTGACAGACTTGTGCGCGAAGGCAGGTTGCCAAAAATTCCGATTTACCTTGATGGCATGTTGTGGGACATTACCGCAATTTACACGGCATATCCTGAATATTTAAATCGAAGCGTTCGCAAATTGATTTTTCATAAAGACCAAAATCCTTTCATGAGCGAGATTGTCAAGCGTGTCGGCAGCCAGAAAGAACGACAGAAAATAATTGAAGAAGAAGGTCCATGTATCATTTGTGCGACATCTGGCATGCTCAACGGTGGTCCAAGCGTTGAATATTTCAAGCAAATGTGTGAAAACAAGAAACATACACTCGCATTTTCGTCCTATCAGGGCGAGCAAACATTAGGAAGAAGAATCCAAAATGGTGAAAAGGAGATTACATTCATGTCCAGTGGCAAGCCACAAACATATACTGTACAGATGGAAGTAGATAGGGTAGAAGTAAGCGCACATGCAGACAGACGTGAATTAATGAATTTCTTAGCGCACGTGCAACCAAAGCCGAAGAAGGTATTTACGATGCACGGCGAGGTTTCAAGATGCATTGATTTGGCAAGCTCATACCATAAAGTGTACCACGTTGAGACCATGGCACCCAGAGTATTGGATGCGATTAGGTTAAGGTAGAGACGCACTTTAAAACACGTAAGCGCGAGGATTTAACCACTTAAGTGGGTCCAATTAAACCACTAAAGTAGAAAGATATATAAATAGATTAGTTATAAAACCACTAAAGTGGAAAAAAACAAAACGTGGGAAAATCTTAACGACGTAGAAAAACAGAATTACATTGAATTTCATACAGCCTATTATCAAGATGACATACTACATGCAGAATTTGTTGCAATAAAACATCCTCGTTGGAGTATTATCTCTGGATATTATGCAATGCATGATATTACAAAATTACTTCTTGCAAAACAGTTTGGAATAAAGATTACAAGTCCACAAATTCATGCAAAGACTATCGTGGCAATTGAACATTTTGTGAGAGATATTGAGCTCAAAAGCAAGCTTTTGCCTCTGTTAAAAGAAGCTAAGCAAACATTTTATGAAGCTGAAAGACTCAAAGAAAAGATAATTCCACTCCTTTTGAAGCAGAGCAAAAAACAGCGCGAAGCATCACAGTATTATAGCGAGGATTATTCAAATAAGAAATCAGTTAATGTCAAGAAATCAATAGAATTCCTTGAACAAGTAGTCAGACCATACATTAAAATAATCAAAGGTTTACTCTAATGCTGCTCGATGTCTGCCTTGGAACAAGAACAGCCTGGAAAATACTCTTTGTTATTATGAGCGCACCTGGAAAAGCCATTACACGCAAACAGATCAGCGAAATGACCAAGGCAGGTCACAAGCTTGACAAATATTTAGTAATCCTTGAACGATTTCAACTTGTTCAGCGAAAAAAACAAGGAAAGAAATTTCTTTATAGTTTTAACATGACCAGTCTCTATGCAGAGCAATTGCTTGGATTGTATCAACAAGAACGAAAAAGTTACAATGCAGTTCAATTCGAAATAATTACCATCCTGAGAGAATTTTGTTACGGACTGACACAATTTGATTTCAGAAATATAAAAAAAATACTTCTCTTTGGTTCGTATGCGAAGCAGACATATCACGAAGGATCAGATATTGACATTGCAATAATTACAATAAAAGAAACAAGTCCGGGAGAAAAACTGCTTCAGTCACATTTAATGGACACATTGGAGAAGCGTTTCAGGAAAGAGCTTCAAGTTCATTATTTCACTGAAGAAGAGTTTGAGGAGTTAAGAAAAGTAGGACATAAGCTCGTCAATGAAATAGATGCTGATGGGTTGATTTTGGTTGGAGCAGATAGTTAGTAGGTGGTTCAAGCCGCTACGAAAGGAAGAAAAAAAATACGTAAAAAAACGTTAAAAAATAATTTTTCGCCTTCCTTCTGCTCCAACGACCACCGAGTGCAAAGCAGATGAACTCACATTTCTTCTAACGCTTCAATCCCCAGCAACATCAATCCATTCTTCAAAACCTGTCGCACTGCATCAACCAACACCAGTCGTACAGTCATCAAGTCTTTGTCTTCTGAAATCACTTTGTGCGCATGATAAAAATCGTTGAACGCCTGTGACAAATCAAGCAAGTGCCTGCATAACAGATGCGGTTTGTATTGTTGCGCGCTTTCTCGGACAACTGCAGGAAAAGAAGCGATGAGCTGAACTAATACATGCTCCTGAGGTTCTTTCAAGAGTTCATATTTTATTTTTGTCTTGAGTTGTCCGGCTTTTTTCAGGATGGAGCAGGCGCGTGCATGCGTATATTGAACATAAGGACCAGTTTCTCCTTCAAAATGCAAGCTCTCCTGTGAATCGTAAATCATATCTCGTACAGGATCAATTTTCAGCAGATAAAATTTAAGTGCAGCCAGTCCTATGGCTTCAGCTCTTCGTTTGCGTTCTTTTTCCTCGAGTGTAGGGTAGCGTGTCTTCACTTCATCATGCGCAAGCAACACAACCTCATCAATCAGGTCATCGGCATCGACAACCGTTCCTTCGCGTGATTTCATTCTTCCTGATGGCAGGTTAACAAGTCCATAGCTCACATGAACCAATCGCTGTGCAAACGGCCGCTGCAACAATTCTAGAATCTTGAACAACTGTTGGAAATGCAATCGTTGTTCTGACGCAACGACATACAAAGACTTTTCATAGCTAAAATCTTTAAAGCGCTGTTCTGCAAGGTACAAATCCTGCGTGATATAAACGCTCGTACCATCGCCGCGCAAGATAACTTTATTCGGCAGGCCATAACTTTCAAGTGGAGCAACGATTGATTTTTTATCGTCCTTGAAGAATACACCATGCTTCAACCCTTCAAACGCAACATCTTTGCCTTTTTCATAAAGGTCTGACTCAAAGTATTCTTTGTCAAACGAAACGCCAAAACGCTTATAGGTTTCAGCAAATCCGCGCAAAACCCATTGATTCATCTTTTTCCACAATGTGCGAATTTCTTTATCATTACCTTCCCATCGCAATAAGAGCTCCTGAGCTTCTTGTTCAAGAGCGGGATTTTTCTTCAGTTCCTGAGCAAAAAGAACATAGTAATCACCAACAAAGTGATCAGTTTTCTTATCGGGCTTTTTTTCTTTGCCCCATTTCATGTACGCAAGCATTGACTGGCAGATATGAACCCCACGATCATTGACAATGTTGACTGGATAAACTGTATTGCCTAAAAATGAATACGTGCGACAAAGAAAGCCACCGATTGCCATGTTTCTGAGATGTCCGAGATGCAATGGCTTGTTGGTATTCGGACCACAATATTCAATGGTGATGGAAACACCATCATGAGACGAACCGTACTTTTCTTTTCGGGCTACAGGAAGATGAACTGCTGATGATACTGTTTTATCAATAAAAAAATTAACATACGACCCGACAGCAGTTATTTTTGATACACTTTCAGGAAGCACCATGGCTGCAAGCTGTTGAGCGATGTGTACAGGACTTTTTTTCTGCTGTTTCGCGAGAATAAAACATGGAAATGCAAAATCGCCCAGTTCTGGAGTAGGCGGAACTTCAAGAAGGTTGTCAACATCAGCTGCAGAAAGTTTTGTATGCCGGGCAATCGCACGAACTATAGTGTCACGAAACATGGGTTGATAGATATGATGGTTATTTAAAAATGTGTCGAGAGTTGAATACAGTCTCAAAAATTATGAGAAAAAAGTCTCACACGAGTGATAGCTCAGGCCAACGCCGTTATGTCTTTTCCTTCACGGGCTATTTCCTGAAAGATTGTCGGTCGCTTTGAGCGCTCTGCATACTCTTCAGGCGTCAGGCAAATAATATCCATAGCTATAGAAATGTCACGACGCAGATTATATGCAAGCATACAGCGTTCAGTGAAGTCAATACCTTCAAAAAAATCGCTGACCAAAAGAATATCATAATCGCTGTGTTTTTTTACAACGCCACGAGCGCGAGAGCCAAACAAAATAATGCGAACAGGCTTAAATTTTTTTTCACACGCCTTAGAAAAGGTTTGAGAATGTTTAGAGAATCTTTTTGCACCATTGCAGAATTTCCTCCCATCAAATCTCCGCCGACAGCTTATGTTTTGTAAGAATAATACGCTTTGTTTTGCCACCGCAAAAGATTTTCACAAGACTCGCGACTTCCTCAAGAATATGTCCCATCTGTTCCTGATGCAGCGGCGGCACACCCTCAACAAAGATGAGAGCGTTGCTCGTCTTTTCAGTGGCATGATGTTGCAGCTTTGCATCTGCGAATTTTCTAACAAGGACTGTATGTTCATCCCGAAACACCAGCTCGTTTTTTGTTTCATCTGATTGAAGTGTAAACATTAGTTTTTTCCCGACATTCTTCAAATCAAGCGCAGTGAGAGGCACGACATATTTGAGCGAGAAAAAACGAACAAGGTTAAGAAGCTTGTTTTCAGGTAAAATGTGTTTGCCCGCAAGAATTGTCTTTACCATCTCTTCGAGAGGAGTATGATAATGCTTGAACTTCTCACCATAATGAGCAGTTGCAGCATTCCAAGCAGAGACAAGATGATGTGTCTTCATGGTATCTGCATTGAAATTGAGACGAACATATTCTTCCATGTCGTGAAGCATCTCTTCAGTTTCAGCAGATGCAGCGGTGTTATTGATGCCAAAACATGCAATAGCTCCGACAAACAACTCTCCATGAAAGTTTTCAAACACTTTTTTGTCAACAGAAAGTTTCATTTTTTTGCCCGCAAGATTTCAATGTCATGACGCAACGCACGCAATTCCCGAAGAATTTTCCGGTCATGATACAACCGGACAAAAAAACTGATGAGTGATAAGCCGAACAATCCACCTGCGACAAGCGAAACGATACCCAAAACACGTTCTAACTGAGCCATGTACGGACCGAGAATCTGCTGCATAGGCAAACCAGACAAGTTTTGCAGGAGCTGTGCTGGATCAAGAACCATAATAATAAGAAAAAAAGCGGATTTATAAAACTATAGGCAAGTAAATTGATTATTGTAAAAACACTTGCCTATATTCCAGCGGAACTATCCTAACATCAAATTTCGTTCATATAATCCCTCGGATAATGCAGGTGAAGTCAGCCGACGCGCGATGATGTACTTCACGTTTCGTGCAATGCACGCTGCGCTGATGACACCAATAATGTTAGCATCATGAATCACAACAAGCCGTCGGACATGAAGGTCATTCATTCGCTCGCTTGCATCTTCTACACTGTCATCCCACGATATAGTATGCAAAGGGTAGCTCATCACATCTGCAACGGAAACTTGCGAAGGGTTTCTACCTGATGCAACAATTTTACGGAGAATATCGTGTTCAGTACAGATACCAGTAATACCTGAATGATGAACAAGAACAGAATCAGTTCCATCTGTATCCATACGCTTTGCAACATCTGTAACCGACAAACCACCGGAAACAGACAATACGTGATGCATTATTTCGTGGACACGCATAGCTACCACCCCAAGAGATTGGTGTACTGCGTAGATTTAAACCCATTGATTAAAGAATATATAATAATAAGAGAAAAAAGTTTATTCTCGTGCAAGAACGTACACTGCTTTCAGTGCCACAACAATAGTTGCAGGCACGAACAGCGTGAGTATGCCACTAAGAATGTTTGAAACCAATGGCGCTGCTGAAAACACGCCGACCTGTAGTCCGAGAAAAGACATCAAGGCAAGTACGCTTCCAGATGTCAGGAAGGACTGTGTTTCAACAGATGTCACGTTGAGCAACCCGACGACAACTCCAAGCAAGAACAGTATCCAGACAAGCACAGTTTTATACTCTGCGGGAATACCAATACCGAGAATAACTGCTGCTACAACTCCAATAATAAAAGACCAACTGCCGATAAGATTATCATTCACTCTGACCACCTCTTTTTTAAAATTGAAATGACAGGAGTACAATGCTATTTAAATGTCTTTAGGCGTTTTTGGCACCACTCCATCAGTTGGTACAAGCTTACCGCATCCTGTTCATTATAAGCAATAAGAAGTTCAAGATATTCCCGGTCGCCTGAAGCCCAGAAAGCTTTCCAAGCATCAGTCGCAGAACCACGCAAATGTGCTGGCCGTTGGATACCAACAGTTGTTTCAATCGCTTTCAAACCGCCTGCTAATCCTAACCGTTCGCACAATGGCTTGAGGTCGATGTGAGGTTGCGTAACGACAATTCCCAATCGCTTCAAATGCACAATATCAAAAGCGCTTCCGTTGTAGGTGATAACGAGCTTGTGTTTGTCCAGTTCTTTTTGTATAACGTCTTTCTCAAGATGAACACCACGAACAAAAGTCGTGCTTTCAAACCGGTCAAAGAGTGTGAGAACAATGATTGCTTTCGTATCTGCCTCAATATCCAGAAAGCAGCAATTTTTCTTAAAATGAGGATAAAGCCGCCACATCTCGCGCTGCGGAAGCCGTGCAAAATAACCAGCATCCTGCTGGAGAAGTGCTTTCCGGGCAAGCTGAAGCAGTCGGTCATAATGCGCTTTCCGCTGCGTGCTTATGCCTGACAATGTTCGCACGCGAAGAAAATCATCCCACGTTCTAATGTTCTGTTTGTTCAATAATCGTTCTTTTTTCGCACCGATTCCATGTGACATACTCTCCCTCTAAAAGAGAGGAGCCTCTTGCTTCATCGACGGAACTACCTGCTCCATCTCCACAAGCGTTGATTCGGCTGTGCCCCAGCCTATTTCTTTGAGCGTCAGACGCTTTATCTCCAGTGCCGAATTGTAATCTCTCGGTGCAGTAAAACCGCAGTTGCTGCATTCATGTGTTCTCTGCCATAACTCTTTCGGCACTATTGTCTGGCATTGACTGCATCGTTGTGTCGTCCCTTTC
>Ga0209542_10018775_pt1 | contig 11159 bp, 7 predicted proteins | sample RifCSPhighO2_01_FD_184028 | JGI IMG/M metagenome (GOLD analysis project Ga0209542, IMG submission 184028) | Soil microbial communities from Rifle, Colorado - Rifle CSP2_plank highO2_0.1 (SPAdes) (version 2) | ecosystem: Environmental > Terrestrial > Deep subsurface > Rock core/Sediment ...
CTGACAAAGAGCGGGCTGAACAAATGGGCAAGTTTGGCCGGGAACATGTAGTTAAAAATTTCAGTCATACGGTTGTTGCAAACAAACTGGTTTCATTTTTAAGACAATTTTAATTTTATGGTTGATGGAATAATTCAAAATGAAATAGAGCACGGAGAATACATAGCTGAAAAAGGAGAAGAAATTTGGAGCTGGTCTTCTCCGGCTGGCCGATTAAGATTGGAAAGAAGGGGTTGTATGCTTAGAAATTTTTTAGGCAATGACAACAAGAATGTCCTTGAAATTGGATGTGGCACAGGTCTTTTTACTAGTCAATTAGCATTGACCAACAATCAAATTGTTGCGATAGATGTCTCGCCGGCGCTTCTGGGTCTGGCTCAAAAACGGACCGTTTTCCCGAATGTTGTTTTTAAAAATGAAGATGCTCACGGGACTTTTTTTGAAGACCAAAGTTTCGATTTTATTGTTGGTATTTCTGTCTTACATCATTTGGACATCAATCTGGCTTTGAAGGAATTTTTTAGGCTCTTAAAACCCGGAGGCAGAATCATGTTTACTGAACCAAACATGTTAAATCCGCAGATTGCTATTCAAAAGAACGTTCTTTTTATTAAAAAACTGGCCGGTGATTCGCCAGATGAAACCGCTTTTTTTAGGTGGTCATTAAAAAACAAACTTTCCCAAAACGGTTTTACGGAAGTAGTTGTCGAGAATTTTGATTTTTTACATCCGGCAACACCGAAATTCATGCTTAGTTATGCTAGTTCGTTGTGTGCTAAGATGGAAAGAATCCCTATTATAAAAGAAATATCGGGGTCGCTTGTAATTAAATCCATAAGGCCTTAATTAAAATAGTGAATATTTTTCAAGGTAAAAATGCGAGGATTATTTTCCTGCTTATATTGATAGTTTTTATTTTGGTAAGATTTCTTGGCGTTCCTGTTTCTTATCATCAAGACGAATTGAGAATAGCCGCCGAAGTTGATCAACCTCACGGTTGGTATTCTCTTGGCGGTTATGGCCATGGCCCTCTCATGGGTTTTATTTATTCGGTTTCAGGAGAACTATTTGGAAGCGAAAAAATGAGGATGTTTCCTCTACTTTTCAGTATTTTTAATTTTTTTCTTTTGTTCTACCTTGTCCGTTTCCTTTTTGGTCAGATAGAAGCGATTTGGACTGTAGCGTTTTTTACGGCATCATATTTTAGTGTTTTAGCGTCATTAACTATTGATGTTGACGGCGCCGTTCTTCCATTTTTTCTTTTGCTTTCTCTGTTGGTTTTTTATAAATGGCGGGAAGCGGGAGGATTTTTAGCATCAAAATGGCTGACTCTTCTTTTACTTTTCTTGGCTGCCGGATTTCTAATAAAATTCAGTTTTATTTTGGTTATCGGGGTTTTGTGCCTTGAACTTTTTTATCAGACGTGGACTCGCGCTAATAAACGATTAACTATTAAATATGGTTTCGGATTGGTTTTATTTTTAGGATTGTTGGGTTTTGCATTGATGAACGCTCACAAAATTATTCCCAATTATCCTCTAAGCGATGCTCTTACCCACGCTAAAGGTTATGTAAATTTTTCAGGCAGAAGTTATTTCCAAACGGCTGTCCAAACCATAAAAGCCTTGTTTTTTATGTCACCGCTTTTAATTGCTCCCATATTCTTTCTTAACAAAGAAGACGGCCGCAAGTTGAGAATATTTATAATTTTTATCTTGTCGGGCCTGATATTTTATCTGATGCTGTTTGATTTTTCTTTAGGTGCCCTTGATAAGTACTTTCAGTTTGTTGTTGCGCCCTTGTCGATTATCGGAGGGGTTTCGTTTTCAAGGATTTTTCGAAACGTTAACATTAGAAAATTATTAGCTCCTGTTGTCATCGGAACCTCTGTTGCGGTATTTTTTTTCCTGCTTCAATTTATTCCTCACTTTGTGCCTTCGCTTTGGCCTAAAAGCGACTGGTTAAACAGGGCTTTTAATTTTCAATGGAATTTTTTGATGCCATTTACCGGTGGTTCGGGGCCGGTTGGATTTTATGTTTCGTGGTTATACATAACTTTGAATTGGATATTGGTTATTCTATTGGCCACGCTGGCTTTTTTGAAAAGAAACCAGCGCGTATTTTTGCTGACGATAGTTATTGTTCTTGGTGTTGGGTATAACCTTGTTTTTACGGAGGAATATTTATTTGGAAAGATTAATGGAAATGTAACTAAATTAGTCCGTCAATCGGTTGATTTTATAAAAAATGATGCTAGCGTTCAAAAAGTGGCAACTTATAACAACATTGGTGGTTATGAGCTTATGAAACTGAACAAATATGAAAGACGTCTTTATGTGGCTCCCAAATTCGAACCTTTTAATAGAGAGAAAATGAGTAAGTTTGAAGGACATTATCTGGTGATTGATATTCCTCGTCTTGATTCAAATAGTTTTTATGCTAAATATTTTTCATTGTGTAATGTTATTTTCGAAAGTTTTTCTCAAGAAATTACAGCTAAGGTTTATGATTGTAAAAATGTCATGATTCCCTAAAATATGTATAATAAATCTAAAACTAAAGAATATTTTGACACTCATGCGCCTAAGCGTGGTTATTGGAAAAATAAAAATCGATATTATTATAATTACATAGAAAAATTTGCAAGTTTTTTAATTCCTGAAGGTAAGAGGGTTTTGGAGGTTGGCTGTGGTACGGGAGAACTTTTGGCCGCCTTAAAGCCTTCAAGAGGGTTGGGGGTTGATTTTAGTTTGGGAATGATAAAAATTGCAAATACCAAACATGGTCATGATAAAAATCTGGAATTCAGAGTTGCTGATACCGAGAGCGACAACTGGGGAGTCGATGAAAAATTTGAATATATAATAGTGGCTGATACCATTGGCTATATTAATGATGTCGAGTCTTTTTTTAAAAAACTCCATAATCTCGTTGGCCCCAAGGGCAAGATTTTAATTATTCAGTATAACCAAATATGGGAGCCAATTTTGACGATAGGTGCAAAATTAAAAATGAAAATGCCATTCATAGATCAAAATTGGCTCTCCGTGACTGATATAGAGAACTTTTTTTATCTTGCCGGTTTTGAGGTGGTAAAAAGAGGCTCAAAACTTTTAGTCCCCAAACACATTCCCATAATTTCCAATTTATTTAATAAGTTTGTAGTTAACGTCGCCCCATTCAACAAACTCGGACTCGTTAACTTTCTAATTGCCAGACCCGCTCCATCAGTACTGACAGTACTGAGTCCAGCCGATTTGGTTAAGTTAGAAAAAAGCCATTCTATATCCATCATCATACCCGCCAGAAATGAATCTGGCATGATTAAAAAAATAGTCAACGAGTTACCGAACCTTGGAAAACTGACCGAGATAATATTTGTAGAGGGACACTCACAGGATAACACCCTGGAAGAGATCAAAAAAACCGTAGAAAGTTATTTGGGTCCAAAAATTTTAAAATTCGCAGTTCAGGATGGAGTTGGCAAGGGCGATGCGGTGCGTAAGGGTTTTGATATGGCTACTAGTGATATTTTGATGATCTATGATGCCGACATGACTGTTCCGCCGCAGGAGTTGAATAAATTTTACGATGCGATTATAAGCGGTCGCGGTGAGTTTATAAACGGTTCACGGCTGATTTATCCGATGGAAAAACAATCAATGCGCCTTTTAAACTATGCCGGCAACAAGTTTTTCAGTTTTATGTTTTCTTGGTTGCTTGGTCAGCGAATAAAAGACACATTGTGCGGGACGAAAGTATTATGGAGACGCGACTACGAAGAAATTAAAAGAAACCGTGGTTTTTTCGGTGATTTTGATCCATTTGGCGACTTTGACCTGCTTTTTGGCGCCGCAAAACTGAATCTAAAGATTATCGACGTTCCCATACACTATCGAGAGCGTACTTATGGGACGACGAATATTCAAAGATGGTCTCATGGCTGGCTGCTTTTGAAAATGGTTGTTTTTGCGACGCGCAAGATAAAATTTATTTAAAGACAACCCGTATAGACGACTCAATTAAAATATGGTTAAATAAGAAACGTTTATGTTTAACTTTTTTTCAAAAATTTTTACTTCTCTAGACCTCTTTAAAACGGCTTTTTACAAGTATAAAAGGATGGTTTTGCTTTTAACTGGTTTAGGATTTATAAGCGGCATTTTGGGCGGTATTGGGATTGGAGCAGTTATCCCTTTATTTTCTTTTGTTGTCGGTCAGGACGGAGCTGTGTCCGATGATCCGATTTCAAGGATGTTCAGGGTAGTTCTTTCTTTATTTGGCATATCTTTTTCTTTGCCCGTTGTTATTATTGCGTTAGTGGTTCTGTTTATTGCAAAAGCAGTGTTCGTTTATATAGCCGATGTTATTAACGCTAAAGCAGTTGCGGAATACGAAGCTGAAACCAGAAAAGAGATTTTTAGCTACACCATGAAGGCAGACTGGCCGTATCTGATGGACCGGAAAATAGGCCACTTGTCACAGATGATCATGCAGGACGTAAACAAATCAGCTGGCTTATTAATGTTAATCAGCGCCGTTATTTTGTCTATGACTAGTTTCGTAATGTATGCAATTGTGGCCATAGGAATTTCTTTTTATGTTTCGGCTGGAACTATTTTGATAGGCATGGGAATGTTTTTTGTTTTAAAACCTCTATTCTATAAAATGAGGAAGTTGTCAAGAAAAGAGGTTTCGATTTCAATGGAAGTATCGCATCATGTAAACCAGCATCTCATAGGTTCAAAAGCCGTTAAGTCTTTTGCTGTTGAGGATAGCGTGGCAAACAAGGGAAAAGGTTTTTTCCAAGAACTTGCCAGCGCCAGATTTGATGCGGCAAGGTATAACAATATTCTTGGTGCTTTTCTTGAGCCGTTCACGCTGGCTATCATAATTCCGATATTCCTTTTTTCTTACCGCAATCCGTCTTTTAATGTCGCGTCCTTTGCCGCCATACTGTATCTGGTTCAAAAGATGTTTTCATTTATCCAATCGTCGCAGGCGAAGATCAGCAAGATCAATCAGAACATTCCTTACTTGACCTCAGTCATTAATTGCCAAACGGAAGTTAAAAAACGCCTGGAAAAAGCTGCAGGAGACAAGAATTTTAAATTTGATTCGCTGCTAGAGTTTAAAAATATCGATTTTAGCTATGATGACTCTGGTGAGAAAGTTTTAAACGATTTGAATCTTATGATAAAAAAAGGTGAGACAGTCGGACTTATAGGCCATTCGGGATCGGGTAAGACAACTATCGTTGATTTGCTTTTGAGATTTTTTAATCCTGTTGCCGGCAGTATTGCTGCAGATGGGGTGGATATTTCAGAAATAAACTTAAAACAATGGAGAAAAAATATCGGTTATGTTTCACAAGACATTTTTCTTCTTAATGACACCATCGCCAATAACATTCGTTTTTATGACGAAAGTATTTCTGGCGGCGATATTTTAAAGGCGGCAAAATTGGCCAATATTTACGATTTTATCATTCAGCAGCCGGAAAAATTCGACACTCTCGTCGGCGAAAGAGGACTGAAGTTATCCGCCGGCCAGCGCCAAAGGATAGTTTTGGCCCGGGCATTGTCTAGGAATCCCAAGTTGTTGGTACTGGATGAAGCGACAAGCGCCCTCGATAATGAATCTGAAGTTGCCATAAAACATGCGCTTGACGGTTTGAAGGGCAAAGTGACTATGCTTATAGTTGCCCATAGATTGTCAACTATCGAGGATTCTGATAAATTGGTCGTCCTAGAAGGAGGAAGGATCATTGAAGAAGGTCGGCCTCAGGATCTTCTTGAAAACAAAAATTCCTATTTTTATAAAATGTACAATATCAGATGACTTCAAAAAAGGAAAAAATAGTTATAGTTGGTTATGGCTGGGTGGGTCAGGCAAACGCGGTTGCTCTAAGGGCTATGGGTTGCCCCGTTTTTTATTATGATGTTCATGTGCCGCCAAGATACTACGGTGACTTTGATAAATACTATGAGGGTATTAAAAAACTCAACAACCCGTTGGACGAAGAAAGCGACGACACCTTTTATTTGGTTTGTGTGGGGGACAAGGTTTCTCCTGAAGGTGAGCAGGATATAAGTTTTATAGAAAAAGCCCTTGTTTCCATCAAGAAAGCCAAGGGAAGAATAATTTTGCGTTCAACCGTATTGCCTCAGTATTTATCAAAATTGGATTTTGACTATTATTTGCCCGAATTTTTACATGAAAAAAAGGGGGTTGAAGAGTGCCTCAGGCCATATTATTTTGTCGTTGGAGCCAGGGGATCGATCAAGAACATGCCTAATTTTTTGACAGAGTGGAAGCAGAACGCCCATAGAACGTTTGAGGGAACTGTCGAGCAAGCTTCCTATATAAAATACTTGTCCAATATCTGGAACGCCTTAAGGATAGCCTTTGTAAACGAGCTTGGAGACGTGATGGTTGATTCAGGGCTGGTTAGTGCCAGAGAAGCCCAAAAGGCCTTAGATTTTTTGTTTGAAAATAAAATTTATCTTCGTTACGGCAGAGCATTTAGCGGACATTGTTTGCCCAAAGATTCACTGGCTTTTGCCAGGGCTCATTCACAAAATCAGGCCCCATATATTCTAAAAGCAATTCCTTTGTCCAACGACTTTCATCAAAAACTAGAAAGCCGGTTGGACAGTCTTGTCGAATGGTCTTCGCCGTGGGAATACCAAAGTTATGTTTCAGACAGTACCGATGCGGTAAGGTTTTTATTAAAGAGGTTGTTGACGTCGAGACATACGGCTGGTATTAAAAAAATAGCCAGGCCAGTTGTTAATCCGATAATAAATAAAATTTGGGGAAAAAATAATCTTTTGGATGTTAAAAAAACGTGGGATAAGCTTGCCAGAGAAAATGCCTTATATTTTGTTAACATAGGTACTCCCAGTGGCAGAAGAGTCAGCGATCTTGAGTTGAGAGAAACCGGCAGGTTTGATTATGAAAAAAATATAATTAGCGACGAATATCTCAAAGATCATATAAAAGACCCCAAAATGGCTACTGTGCTTGAAATAGGCGTTGGTGTTGCTAGGATGACTGAGCATATCGCTCGTGATTTCGGCCAGGTCTGCGGTGTTGAGATATCAGATGAGATGGCGAAAATAGCTAAAGAACGACTCGGCGGAGTTGCTAATGTTGTCATTAGTACCAACAACGGCAGGTCTATACCTTTTCCGGATAGCAACTTTGACTTTATATTTTCTCAATCTGTTTTTAGATATTTGCCTAATTCAGAAACTGCAGCCAGTTATTTGGAAGAAATAAAGCGAACACTAAAGCCGGGTGGCATTGCAAAGATTCAGTTCAGGACTGGCGGCTCACCCAGAAAATGGCAATGGTTTTACGGAGTTTCTTTTGTGCCGGAAGAAATTTCTAGTCTTGCTCAGTCTGCCGGCCTTAGAATTGTAAAACAATACGTTGACGGGGCAAGAAACATCTGGACTTGGTTTATAAAATAAGAATTGAAAAACTCAACCGACCAATTTATCGTTACGAATTTTGCCTATGGCACAGGCCCGTATTTGAGAACCACTGAACTTGCGTTTGCGTTTAACAACGAATTGGAGAAGCGGGGCTGCAAACGTTTGAAGATTATTGTACCTTTAGTTTACGGGGATAAGCAGAAAACGATAATGGCCGAAGAGTTTTCTGCTTATATGGCTGAACACTCTGCCGAGATTATTCTTGACGTCGGCTTAGGCAAAATTTTGAAAAAAGTTTTTTATGAAGGGAAGTCATTCAGTGATTACCTGAATACTTGGGTAAAAAAAGCTGGCATTGTTTCCACCGAAGCCAATAAGTATCTAAGGGCCAAATATGGCAAAAACATCAAGGTGGAACTCAACCGGTCACCCAGAATTTCTTATGACGTTGCTTCTTCTTACTTTACGTCTTTCGGGTATATCGGAGAAATTTTAGAAAAAACTGCAAATATTGGTAGCCTTAAGATTCCTGCAGCGATTCTCGATCCGGCGGTTAAACAAGCCGATCTCATAGAGAAAAAACAAAAGATTCACTGCCTAGCTTTTCCCGGGACATTTTCTTACCTTAATAACCGTAAGAAACGATACCGCACTGAGCTAGAGGTTCCCCCTCTTATAACGCCTCTTTTGCCGAAAAGCAGGAAAGAGGGAAAGGGTATTTTTGTGACTGTTAGCGGGATTCCCGGTTTAGAAAAATTATATTCTGCTGCTTCTAAATTGGGGCTTAGGGTGTATTCCAATGACCCCGATGTTATACCAGGAAGTATTAAAACTTCACCTAAAGTTATTGTCGGCGGAGATATTTTGCTTCATTTTGCAAGAGCTGGATGGAATTCTGTGTGGCTTTCTTTATTTTCTGAAACTCCGCTAATTATACCTGATTTCGACCCAAGCGATGATCCAGAAATATATTTCAACAATATATCTATACAGAAACTGGGCATGGGTATTGTTTATCGCGGCCAGACAGTGGAGGAATTGCTGGGGGCATATAAAAAAGTAAAAAATAAAAACCTAGCCATAAAAAAAGGGATAATTAATCGTTGGGGCACTTTTGACGGAACAAAATATTGCGCCAAGATTTTTGTCAACGATTATTTAAAAAACAGTGGATGACAGAAACTCTAAAATCATTGTGGAAATATGCCAGAATCATAATGGCGACCGAAGTATACTCCGAGAGCTTATTTACTCTGCTAAAGAAAATGGCGCAGACATTGTCAAGGGACAGGTAATATTTTCTGAAGACCTAACTCGTCGTGAAAGATTTGACGATGGTCAGGTTGGAAATGATGGAACAGTGCGAACTATAAAAAGACCATTTCATCTAGAATTTAGCCGATTAAAATCTCTTGATCTGCAGGAAGAAGATTACGCGTTTTTTGTCGAGGAAGCTCAAAAGATTGGCATTAAGCCTATGCTGACAGTTTTTTCACGCAAAAGAATTCCATTTGCGGCTTCATTGCCTTGGAAAGAGAGACTGGTTAAGGTTGCCAGTTATGATTGCGGCAGTTACCCTATGGTCAAAGAGCTGGCTGACAACTTTGATAACCTAATAATCTCAACCGGTGCTTCTTTTAACGAGGAAATATCAAAAACAGCCGGAATACTCCAAAACAAAAACAAGAAATTTGCTCTTTTGCACTGTGTTACCAGTTATCCCAATACTCTGAAAATGGCTAATTTGGCCCGGATGGATTGGCTTAGACAATTTACGTCTTTAGTGGGCTGGTCTGATCATACGCTGGTTGAACCGGATGGCATAAAAGCCTCTAAGGTTGCTATTATGCTGGGTGCTAATTATGTGGAACGCCATTTTACTGTTTTGTCGGCCGACAAAACAAAAGACGGCCCGGTTTCTATCACACCTTCTTTGCTCAATGAGCTTTCTGAATTTAGGAATTTATCTAAAGAAGAACAAAAAGAGGCCGTAGAAAAATATATACCCGAATGGCATATTATGCTTGGCCAACCTGAAAGAAAACTGACCGATGCGGAACTGCTAAACAGAGATTATTATAGAGGACGTTTTGCCAGCTTTGTAAATAATAAGTGGGTGTATAACTGGGAGTAAAAATTATGAAAATTTTGGGAATTTCAGCGTTTTATCACGACAGTGCCGCTGCTCTTATAGATGACGGACGGGTTTTAGGGGCCGTCCAAGAAGAAAGATTTTCAAGGAAAAAACACGATAACGGTTTTCCTAAGGCCTCGGTTGAATATTTGCTGGACGATAATGGCCTCACAATAAGTGATGTTGATTATATTGTTTTTTACGAGAAACCTTTTTTAAAGCTGGCAAGAATATGCAAATCATTTCTTTTCCATTATCCTTTTAGGTTGGGTGCTTTTATAAGGGTGATTAACTCTCAATTAAAGAAATTCAGAGTCAAGTCAATAATAAAAAAAGAATTTGGTTATAAGGGCAAAGTTATTTTTGTAAAACACCACGAGAGTCATGCCGCCTCTTCGTTTTATCCGTCGGCTTTCAAAAGAGCGGCTTTTTTAACAATCGATGGGGTGGGTGAATTTGAGACGCTGACTTATGGGGTTGGCAATGATAATAAACTCTTGTTTAGGGGTAATATCAATTTTCCTCACTCACTCGGGCTTCTTTACGCCGCTTTAACTTATTTTGTCGGTTTCAAAGTTAATTCAGGCGAGTACAAAGTTATGGGCCTTGCTCCTTATGGAGTGCCAAAATATAAAGAAAAGATACTAAGCGAGTTGATTAAACTTGAAGAAGACGGTTCTTTTAAATTGAATATGCGTTATTTTGATTTTACTACCGGCGGTCCGATTATAAACAATAATTTTGAAAATTTATTTGGGCGTAAACGCCGAATGCCGGAGTCGGAGCTAACTCAAGACGATATGGATTTTGCGCGATCTGTTCAAGAAGTCATTGAGGAGGCAGTTTTGAGGATGGCGCATCGAATCAGGAAAGAAACCGGCGAAAAATATCTTTGTTTAGCCGGCGGAGTGGCTTTAAACTGTGTTGTAAACGGCAAAATCCTGAAAGAAAACATCTTTGATGATGTTTATATCCAGCCCGCTTCTGGCGATGCTGGGGGTGCTTTGGGTGCGGCACTTTATGTTTGGTATCATGTATTAAATAATCCTCGAGTACCGTTTTCTGGTAAAAAAGAACTTCAAGATACTTATTTCGGGCCGTCTTACTCCGAAAATGACATTAAAGAATTTTTAGATTACAAAAAAATACCTTGTACTCATTGTGCTGATATTGAAGAAAAAGTCGCCGATTTGATCTCACAAGGAAAAGTTATCGGATGGTTTAGTGGTAGAATGGAATTTGGTCCAAGAGCGTTGGGAGCAAGAAGTATTTTGGGTGATCCGAGAAATCCAGAAATGCAAAAAAACATGAATTTAAAAATTAAATATCGCGAGTCATTCCGTCCTTTTGCTCCGGCAGTCTTGGAAGAAGAAGCTGGCCGCTGGTTTGAAATTGATCGGCCGTCTCCTTTTATGCTCTTGATAGCGGATGTAAGAAGTGATAAAAGAAAAATTATGTCCGATGAAAATAAAAACTTGTTTGGCATTGATAAATTAAATGTGGTGCGGTCTGATATTCCGGCGGTGACCCATGTTGATTATTCAGCCAGATTGCAGACTGTTTCTAAAGAGGGAAACGGTAAG
>Ga0209542_10018776_pt1 | contig 11158 bp, 13 predicted proteins | sample RifCSPhighO2_01_FD_184028 | JGI IMG/M metagenome (GOLD analysis project Ga0209542, IMG submission 184028) | Soil microbial communities from Rifle, Colorado - Rifle CSP2_plank highO2_0.1 (SPAdes) (version 2) | ecosystem: Environmental > Terrestrial > Deep subsurface > Rock core/Sediment ...
AGTCCATCCTTTAGAGAAGTTTGCAAAAATCAAACTTCTCTTTAGGATATATTCTTTTACACAAAGTATATCAAGAAGGATATACTTTCTAAATGACATTAGTTTACCAATAGAAAGATTTATATACATATGTTAAATATTATTAACATATGTTAAATATTATTAACAGTTTAAAGCCCTTTTTTGAAGATTGTTATAGAAGGATTAATGTGAGGGAGTATTCCAGATTGAGGAAAATCTCTCCTCCAACAGCATCAAAGATACTTTTTGAACTTAACAAAGAGGGATTATTATTAATAGAAAAAGACAGGAATTATATTTTTTATTATGCAAACAAAAATAATAAGATATTTGTTAATTTATCTAGAATTTATTGGAATTTAAGGTTAGATAATTTGGTTCATTTTTTAAATAAGAACCTTACAAACCCTGCAATAATCTTATTTGGTTCTCTCTCAAAGGCAGAAACAAAAAATGACTCCGATATTGATATTTGCATAATAGGGCATAAAAAGGAATTGAACATAAAAAACTTTGAGGATAATCTAAAGAGAAAAATACAATTATTCTTTTTTAGTTCAGTAGAAGATATGAAAAATAAAGAACTTGCGAATAATATAATAAATGGATATATATTAGAAGGAAGGCTAAGATTATAATGGATTTTAATGAATGCATTAAAAAAAGGATTGCAAAAGAAGTAAAAGAAGATAAAGAATTAATAGCTTCTCTTATAAAAACAAGTCAAAATAAATTTGATTCTGAGAAAAAGCTTGAATTAAGTGAAGTAACTTCAAGTTCAAAAATTTCTCTTTTGTACGATTCATTAAGAGAGCTTTTAGAAGCTTTAGCTATTAAAAATGGATATAAAATATACAATCACGAATGTTATACTTATTTTTTGAAAGAGATTTTAAATGAAAGTATTAAAGGAGACGAATTTGATGAATTAAGAAAAATAAGAAATAATATTAATTATTATGCTAAAGATATTTCAGTTGAAGAAGCAAAAGATGTTCTGGAAAGAATAATAAAATTAAGAAAAGAGATATTAAATCTACTATTAAAAATGAAAAGAGCGTTTATTGTTCATAGGTGGGATGGAACTCCTAAAAATGATTGGTATCCCTGGCTAAAAAGAGAATTGGAAAAGAAAGGATTTAAAGTTGAAGTTCCAGCAATGCCAAATACTTCTGAACCAAAAATAAATGATTGGGTTAATCATTTAAAGAAGGTTGTTGGTAAGTTGGATAATGAAACTTATTTTATTGGACATAGTATTGGATGTCAAACAATTATGAGATTTTTAGAAAAAGAAACTTATAATAATAAATTAGGAAATGTTGTCTTTGTAGCTGGTTGGTTTAAGTTAGATAACCTAGAAGGTGAGGAAGCTGAAGCAATAGCAGATCCCTGGATTGATACGCCTATTGATTTTAACAAAATTAAACAAAAAATATCTAAACTTACTGTATTTTTATCAACTAATGAGCCCTATAGTTTTGTAGAAGAAAACTCAAAAATATTCAAAGAAAAGTTAAATGCTAAAGTAATATTAGAAAAAGACAAAGGACATTTTACTGAAGATGATGGTGTAAATGAGTTGCCTGAAATCCTTGCTGAAATAAACTAAATCAAAGCAACTCGGTAAAACATAATCATCTTAAAGGTAGTTTGTACAAAGTATATCCTTTTAGATATAATCTTTTACACCGAATCATCCCAAAAACAAATAGCTCGTTAAAAAAGTAGTCAATTGTATCTTTTAAGTAGTGACAAATAATAAGGTTTAAATAGTAGAAATACCTCTATAAAACATGGTAAACAAAAGGGACGATTCAAGATTTTGGAGAAAATGGAGAGAAAATGGGGCAGTTGGAGACATAAATGGGTCTGCTGCCGGTGCAGCCTATGCCTTTTTCGATTCCAGTGCTTCTCCGAAAGATATTGCAGAACTTGCAGTAACCGAAGCAAGAAGAATTGCAAAGAGGAAGCCCAAGACGTTATTAGAGATCGATTTAACTGAAGTTAAAGATATCAAAGAAGAACAAAACCCCGAACTATATGATTTTTTACAAAGAGGTTCTATATATCCTATTTTTCCAAGTAGTTGCAAGAATCAAATGAAAGATGCTAAACCAGTAAGACTAGCTGATTTGAAGTATGCCATTAGCGTAAAAAGACATAGAAGTACAGATGAACGCGCTGCAAACTATTTAGGGAATGTTATGAGTGATGTCTATCAGCAATTCGAAAGAGACAAACCTTTTAATTCAGCCGTAGTTTATAGAAATCCACAAGATGGCTATTTGGACTTTAAAAGAGATTAATTATAGACGTTTTTTTACTATTTTTGGTTAAAACCCCACGACTTTGCTGTGATAGAGATAGTAAATTTTAAGCTATTTCTTTATCTTCATTATCTAAAATTTCTTTTATTTCTAATTTTAATTCAGAAATAGCTTTTAACACATCCCAAATAATATTTTTGTTTACATTAGAATATTTATGTCCGATAATATTTCTAAGTCTTGCAAATTTTCCCCATCTGACTTTCTTATAACTCTTTTTTAAAGAAAAAGGAACAGATTTTATTGTTTCTCCAATAAAATGAAGTCTCATAAGGGTCGCATCAAATAAATTAGAATCGCCAACAAAATCTTCAAGAGTCATATGTTTAATTGAATTTTCAATCTTTTCTATCATTGAAATAATTTCTCTCAAATAAAGTTTATAATCTAACATACTTAACTTCCTTTTTAACATAGTTTAATTCAGGATGAAGATCTTTTTCTATAACTAAATCAATTTTCCGTCTAAAAAGTTTTTCCAACAAAAATAATAAGTTCATATAATTATCGAACGTTTCTTTATTAAAATTAACTATTATATCAATATCGCTTTTTTTATGTTGCTTATTTTTAGCAAAGGATCCAAAAAGACCTATTTTCTTAACATCATATTTCTTAATATCAACGCTATTTTCTTCAATTTTCTTAATTATCTTTTTTGAGTTTAATCTTTCATTTATCATATTAATCAATATAACTTTAATTATTTAAAGCCTCTCATCTCTCTAATCCGGAACAATAATTATCTGCGTCTGTACAATTTCATCAATCCAAAAATGAACATCTATTTTCATTGGATAATTTGGGTCAGACCACCACAACTTCTTCTTAAACCAAGGCACTCCAATTAAATTCTTCCCAATAACAACTTCAACCTTAGCCCTCCCAAACGCTTTATCAAATTTATAATTCTGATTAACTGTCTCACTCTCGTTATCTCTAAGTCTAAAACTTCCCTCCCCCACATTAAAAAGAACACTCTCATTAACATCATAAGCAATAACATTATAATTATATTCAACTTCCTGCCCTTCTAAATTATGCGTTGTAAATGAAAAATTATAATTCTTATTCAAAAAAACATTTATGGGCAATTTTGTATGATTTTCAATATAAACTTCAGTCAAAGGTTCTATCCCAATTGGTATAAATGATAAAACTCCCAAAAAAACAATCAAAATGAAAATCCCAGCAATAATCACGTATTTCATAATTTTCCAATTCCCTCTAAACTTATAAACATTTCCCATCCTCAAGATGCACCTAAAGACTTACTTGGAAGAAAAGTTTATGTTATTCTTAGAAAATAATGTTATCTCACGCAAAGCCTGTTACAAATGTAACTAATATTTGTTATAAAAGTAATAAAGTCCCCCTCCCCAAAAATAAATCTTAGAATACCCATTCTATCAATACAACAACGATAATTATAAATATCCTTTTTAATTATTTAAATTATTAAAAATTAAAAATGTTAATAATAAAAGAAGGAGATTTTAAACAATATGGAAGAAATTAATAAAGAGAATTATAAGCAATTTATCTTCATTTATGCTGAAAAAAATTATGGTCAAAAATTTAAAGAATTTTATGAAAAATTCAAAGATGAATTCCCGTACAATTACAGTGTTGATAATGAAGAACAATTTTTTAAAAATTTTATTGAGTGGTTAATAATTGAAAAGCCGTTGCCTCAAACTTCTAAAACAATTGTTGAAGAGTTTATTGAAAAAAACCCAAATATTCCTGATGATTTAAAGCAATGTATGTCTAGAATGAGAAATGTTGTTAGAGGAAAATTTACAACCGTATCATGTTCGCAAGGGGTTGCTGTCTTAAAAAGCCAACAAACCGCCCAAGAATATGAAGTAAAGTTATATGATTCGATAAATCCCTCTCTTTTAAAATCAGGCAACGAAATTACAGGAAGGATTCATGAATTTGACGATTATTACCGCTTCGCCGGGATATTTTTAACGAAGATACGAAAAACCGATTTCCTTTTTCCAGATTTTGATGATGTATTGAATTTTTTTGAAGAAGACCAGATTAAAAAAATAGAGAATAAAATCCTAACCGATAACAAAAAGATTACTGTTTTATTAAAAAATTATCCTTCTACATGGATTGATGCAATTTGTAAGGTATATAAATTAAATTCAAGAATAAAAGATGAAAAAATAAATTTAATCTCTAATCAATTAAACAGCAATCTTCCGAAAAGTTTAGAAGATTTGAGCGTAGATTCAAAATATGCCTTAAAATTAATTCTTAAAGAAGGCGGAGTAATAAAGTATTCAAAATTAAAGAATTTCGATGATAGTGTTTCTTATTTTTGGTCTGAAAAGGGAATACCCAAATCGACAATAGGGGCCTTGCTTGGAAGAGGACTAATTTTTATTGGAAAAATTCCTCACTTTGATAGAAAATTGTATAAATCAGCAATGATTCCTCTTGAAATCAGAGATAAACTCAATCAGCTTTTGATAAATGATAATTCTGAGTTAAATAAATGACAATTATAAATTTTAAATGCAAAAAATGTGAAACAGAATTTGATTGTGAGATAGGCAAGGTTACTTTTCCTGATAATATCAATGAGAAATTAAATTTTGAAAAAAAAATTATTTGCCCCAAATGTAATATTATCACAGTTGACGAAGCAGAATTAACCGAAATGGGGCAAACAGATGCTACTATTTTACACTTTAATAATGATCATAAAGATGAAACAGTAAAACCCATTAAATCTGAGGATAAGCTTAATATCTCTATCCCCAAGCATATGTATTGGTCAAATGAATTAAAGAATCCAGAAAAATGCCCAAAATGCAATTCAAGACTTCAAAAAGACCAGAACCCCTTTTTTGCAATTGTAGGGAAAGATCCTCTTATTATAGGATGCGACGGATTTCTTTGCCAAAATTGTCCAGTAATAATCCTAGACAATAATGAAATTAGGAATATGATTCACACATATACAAGAAAAAATAGGTTCGATATGCATATAGATGGAATAATTGACTTGGAGGCAATTCCTGAAAATCAAAAAATGAGACCTATTTATGAGGTAGACCCCATACCCCTTGTGAGATTTGAGAATTATTCAAATCCAAAAGAACATGAAGAATTTATTAAAGATAAATCTGTTTTTAAAGAAAAAGCAATCTTTAAAGAAAAAGAAATTAATAATTCAATCCAAAACCCTTCATTTCAACATAAAAAAGTAGGAAGAAATGAGTCATGTCCCTGTGGAAGTGGAAAAAAATATAAAAAATGTTGCTTAAAAATTTAATGCCATTCGGGTAACTCTGCGTTTCTTCTATTTTCCTCACATAAACCCAATTTTGATTGAATTCACTTCACTCCAAAATTGCTCTTTAATTAAAGTCCCAAGACTTTATTTGTCACCACTCCTCCCCAACACCCTCAGTAGATAAACAAATTATTAAATATAAAGCATAGAGGGGGCCATAAATATTATTTATAGGAGATAATTATCTGCAATCTGATACTCTTCAGTAATAGCTGGTATGAGTGTTATTGGCAATAAATTTTCTATAATCCACTACGAACTATATACTTGACTTTGACTTAAAATATTAGTGACTAGGTAGGTCATTTATTAGTCTTAATTTATCGAAGGTAAAATAGGATTCATCTTATCTTATAAAAAAATATTCTACCCCTAGTAACTAATATTAGTTACTATGATACCCATAGGAAAAATAAAAGTAGACAAAAATCTATGTGCAAGAAGAATAATCTCCGTTGGAAAATAATAAATAAAAATACAAATTAAGAGCTTAACAAGACATAGTAACTAAAAAAGACATAAAACTCAGGTATATAGATTCACAAATTATTAACAATTCCACCAACCATCCATTCATTATCACCATAATAACGAATCAAAACTAATTCTTCTTCAATACAGCAATTATTGAGCTAAAATAAACAGAAGTATGTCTCAATACGGATAAACCAGTTGATTATAGCACAGGGCGAAAGGGTTTATCCGTTAGAGAAAACCGATAAAAAGATATTATAATTATCGGTTTTATCTATAATTGCTGACTCATTTTACAAAAGAAGTAATAAATAATCCACCAGGGCATATCTTAAAGAACGACTGTGAAAATGTTCATCTACCAACCCCCCGCAAACCTTATAAACTTCCCAAAAAACATAGTTTTATAAATAAATTAGACCTATACTAATTATGTTAACTAATATCCAATTATTAAGTTTTTCTGAAGAGAATCTTGAATGGTTTAATGATAATTTTAATGAAATTCAGGAAAAATATACTAATAGAATAGTAGCAATTAAAGATAAAATGATTGTAGCAAGTGCATCAAATATAAATTCTCTTTTAGATATCTTAAAAGAAAAAGATATTGACTCTTCAGAAGTATTAATTGAAACAATTACTCCAAAAAATGAGATAGTCATTTTAAGTAGACTATGAAAATTAAAGTTTTATTTAACAAAAATAAAAGAGTTCTACAAGTTCCGGCTATTTTTCAAACACCACATAAAAGAATTGTCTCAGATTTCGTTATAGATACTGGAAGCCCCTGGACAATCTTAAATTATTCAGATTCAATAAGATTAGGTATCCCGCATGATAATAAATCAGAGATAATTAGAATTGGTAGTAAGACTTATCAAAGTTATGTCTTTAATAAATTTAATATTGTCTTTAAGTCAACTAATAATGAAGAGATAGTTACAGAAATGCCAATTAGGGTCCTTAAATCATATTCTTCAAAGATAAATGAGTTAGAAAATCTTGATAGAATTCCAAATTTATTAGGAATTGACTTCCTAGAAAAAGGCTTTTCATTTTTATGTGATTTATCAAATAATGATATTCATTTTCAGAAAGCAATCAATTAAAGAATATCGTTATTTGTCATCACTTCTTCCCCTCCAGCACCCTTCTCCCGCAAACCTTGTAAACTTCTCAAAGTAGCTAATCTCAAGAGGCTATAAACCTCAGAAACTTATTCTGAGCCAAAATTATTATAGCAAAATTCACCCCATTAATTTTTTCTTTAAATCACTAATATTTACAAATTCTATCTCGCATTTTCCTCTTTTTTCCTTTCTTTCTTCTCCCTTATAATATACTACAAATGCTCTCTTTGATTGATAACTTTCTATAAATGAATAAAACCCTTCTTTTATTTTTTCAGAACTAGATAACTTAACTTCAATAGGTATTACTTCTGAATCTTTTTCAATAATGAAGTCTACTTCTTGTTTCGACTTTGTTCTCCAATATTTCGGTATAAATCCCAATTTAACTAATTCAGAGAATACATAATTTTCAAATAGACTTCCACTTGGTTCAATTTCAAATGTTTTTGTTATTATATTTCTTAATCCTGTGTCTATAAAGAAAATTTTTGGTTGTTTGATAATTTCTTTAGTCTTATTATTAAAATAAGGTTTTACTCTAGTTATCAAATAACTTTTTTCCATAGCATCTAAATATTTTTTTATTGTTTGGAAGGATAGTTTTATATCATTTGTCAATGTTTCATAAGAAACAACATTTCCAATATTCAAAGCAAGATGTTTAATAAAAATTTCAAGAGATCTAATATCTTCAATTGAAAACACACTAGCAATGTCCTTTAAAACCATAGTATCATAAAGATCTTTCAATATTGTTTTTTTCAATTCAGAATCCTCTTCTAACACAATTTTTGGATATCCACCATAATTAATATGTTCCCATATATTTCTTTCTAACATTTGTTTTGTAAATTCTTTTTGGCTCTTTGCAACCAAAAATTCATGCAAAGAGAAAGGATAAAGTCTCATTACACTTACTCGCCCAACAAGATAAGAAAGAACTTCTTTTGAAAGAATCATTTCAGAAGATGCAGTCAGCCATATCTTTCTATTGCTATCTGCTAAATATTTTAAATTTCTACCTGCGTTTTTACAGTATTGAACTTCATCAAATATTGCTATTTCATATCCTTCAAGGTATTGTTTCTCAAATTTTTTAATATCCTCTTCGAATAGTGTTCGAATATCCGGATCATCAAATAATAAATAAGAAATTTTCTTTTCCTTCCCCTGCTCCTTAAGAAATGTTGTCTTACCAGCCTGCCTAGCGCCAACTACAGTAATAAGCCCATACGCTCTTTCTCTCTTCCTAAACTCTCCGTCAATATCTCGTTTTACAAACATATTTTATCTAACAAACCCCTCTATTTAAACCTTACTAAAGTTAAACTCAACATTAACTTTAGTAATACTTTTATTAAACTCGAATTCAATTCTAGTAAAACCCAACTCCCATTTCTCTCAACCAAACCCCCCAAAAGACTCCCCAATAAAGTCAAATAAACCTCAAAATATCTACCGCGCAACCCAACATTCAAAAAATTCTTCAACCGCGCAACTTGACATCAATTTTTTATAAAAAAACCTAAATTTCACATGCCTAAATATTAACGTCGATAAAATAATTTATCCTATTTTTATCAAACCGCGCAACCGAACATTAAGAAAATTAGGTTACCGCGCAAAAAGATACATTTATATATTCATATCCAATTATATTCATATGGAAAGAGTTAATCCCAGAGAATTTTCAAGTTCAGTTACAGATTCAGCTGGAGATATCTTAAAAAACGCATCAAGCACAGATGAAGAAAAAAATAAGGCATTGAAAATATTAAGCAATTGGAGAGCAGCCCATAGCTATCCAATGCATATCTTCAAAAAAAGATTAAAGAGTGTTTCTGAAAAAATTGATAAGGGCGCATTGTCTGCTCAAAGGCTTAAGCGAGTTCCCTCTATTATTAAAAAACTAAATAGATCTTATGATGGAAATAAACCAACAATGAAACTAACACAAATGCAAGATATTGCAGGTTGCAGAGTTGTAATGTCTAATGTAAAACTAGCAAATGAACTCTATCAAAAATATTATATTAAAGGAGATCTAAAACATAAGAAAGTAAACGAAAAGGATTATATTTCTCATCCCAAAACGGATGGATATCGAAGTATCCATTTAGTTTATAGATATTCTTCTGATAAAGGTAAAGAAGAATATAATGGATTGTTAATCGAAGTTCAAATAAGATCTAAATTGCAGCATTTATGGGCAACAGCAGTAGAAACTGTTGATTTCTTTACAAGTCAAGCTATAAAATCTAATGAAGGTCAAGTTGACTGGATAGCTTTCTTTAAATTAGTGAGTTCTGCATTTGCTCAATTTGAAAATTGTCCGATAGTTCCCCAAACTCCAGAAAATAAACAAGAAATTTATTCATTAATTCGTCAAAAGGAAAAAGAATTACAAGTTAGGTCTAAAATGAAACATTGGACTAATACAATTAGGCAATTTGACCAATTAAAAAATGAAGAAAAATCTCAATTTTTTCTTTTAGAGTTAGATACCATTCAAGAAAAGCTAACTATCTCTTCATATTCAAAACGAAATGAGCAAAAAGCAATTTCAGATTATGCCCAAGCTGAAAAAAGAATCTATGGTAGAAAAGAATACGATGTTGTTTTAGTTGGTGCAGATACAACTCAAGATTTAAAAAAAGCATATCCTAATTACTTTCTAGATACCCGAGAATTCTTGAAATATCTGGATAAAATCTTAAATGAAAGCAAGGATTAGTGTTTATTTCTAAATCTATCGCCCTTTCTTAATATTCCTCCCTAGCACCCCCAATAAATAAACAAATCATTAACAATTTAGTCAATCCTTACTAACCCTCTCCGCCAACCTCTCAATTAATTACAGTCATAATGTCAAATCAAACTAATTATCTATCAATTGCAGCAATTATCTAGACAATTTCAGTCCATTATAGCCAGATAATTGCTGACTAATTTTCCAAAAGAAATAATAAATAATCGTCCACCCACCTTTCTCCCACACGCCATAATCCCCACCCAAATATGTCACCACTCCCATCCAGCAACCCTTCCCAAAGGTTTATTTTTTAACATCCCTCAAAAAAAATCGATTTAATACTTTTTTATCAATCTTACTTCCTTTAAAATCACAAGCCCTCAAAAGGCTAATTGAAATTGTATTTTCAAAATAGATTACTTCCATTTTCTTTCCTTTTTCTTTTAAATATTCCGAAAGGGGTGCAAAATCCCCATCTCCACTAAAAAGTATCGCCACATCATATTTATTATTATATGCATCTTTCTGCATCTGTAAAGCAAGTCGAATATCATCTTCTTTTATTTCATGAATTATTTTACCTTCTTCATTATCTCTTTTTTTTCTTTTGCACAAAATGATCCTAAACCCTGCCTTTCGCATTCTAGTCAATAGAATTTGTTGTAGCCTATATATCTCTTTATTCAAATTTTGCTTAAGGGGAGCTATAAAATAATAAACATCAATCAACTTTTTATATGTTGTAATAGATTTAATATATCTCACAAAATCAAATTTAAAATCAGTATAATGTTGATTAATTGATCTCATTCCAAAATCAAAAAGTTTCTTTCGTTTTACCATGCCTTAAAGAGGCATGGTTTGTTTGAAACTTTTGGATGCTCGAAGTGTTCAACACACTAAAGTACATGGTTTATCAAACACTTCGACATAAAAATTTTCACCATCTATATATATCGAAACTCTTTCCATAATATAAAAACCTGCGTTGCCTAAGCAACGACAGGGAACACTTTGCGGGATTCTGCTAGGCAGATTAAGACTCTCCCTGAAGCCAAAATAATCTATTCTTCCAACTTTATAAATCCTTCTTTCTCCCCTCTCCTTTGTCACCACTCTCCCCCCCCCC
>Ga0209542_10018777_pt1 | contig 11158 bp, 12 predicted proteins | sample RifCSPhighO2_01_FD_184028 | JGI IMG/M metagenome (GOLD analysis project Ga0209542, IMG submission 184028) | Soil microbial communities from Rifle, Colorado - Rifle CSP2_plank highO2_0.1 (SPAdes) (version 2) | ecosystem: Environmental > Terrestrial > Deep subsurface > Rock core/Sediment ...
ATGTCGCGTAGCGACTCGTATAACAGCGGGGACCGCGACCCATTATGCAAAAGAGCGGAGCGATTTTGCATAACGTCCGCGTGTAAACGAAGTTTACTTGGAACGAAGTGGAAAGTAAATTTGGGAGAGCGAAGCGAACCTTTTACACGCTGTTAGGCGATGGCAGAAAAATTTTCTTCTTAATTAGCAAAAATATTGTCAAAAACAACAAGAAATAAAAGGCAATGTCTGCAATAAACCAGATTAAATAAAAATCGTCTTCAATAAAATCTAATGACCCCATAACTGATACTCCACCTGCGTCATATAAAAAAGAAAAAGGGAATCCGCCGGCTGGCAAATCTTCATAGCAAAAACCACGTGGATTATCAGTAGTAGCAGTACAGACATTGCCGATTACTGTTGGGTTAGTTCTTTCATATTTAAGAGATGTAATCGTTGAGAATAAAGAAAGAACCAATATTATTAGGATTAAAAGAGTTTTTTTCATAGTAAAATTTTTATGCTGTCGCCTAATGGGTCGCGGTTATCCGAAGTGGCTGGCGACCCGCTTGCGGGGCGACAGACATTTTGGATAACCGCTGTTATGCGATGTCGCGTAGCGACTCGTATAACAGCGGGGACCGCGACCCATTATGCAAAAGAGCGGAGCGATTTTGCATAACTACTTTTATCCCAACTAGTGGATAAAAGGGCTAAGGTATGGTAAAATATTTTAGAAATTAGGGTTATATCCCCATGGGGTATAAACTAAGTAAATAATAGCAAATAACTTTAAGAAGAGCAATGATTAAAAAGACCACCTTGCGGCGGCCTTTTGTATTTACTTAAGTACTATTTTATTCTTTTCTACATCCACCTTTACTTCTTGCCCGTCAGCTATTTTTCCTTCAATGATCTGTAAGGCCAGATTATCTAGAAGTTCGGTCTGAATGACGCGCTTTAAGGGGCGGGCACCATAGTCGGGATTAAAACCTTGTTTAGTAAGATAAACCTTGGCTTCCGCTGACACGCTTAACGTAATCTTTTTTTCTTGTAGTCGATCCATGACTTGTTTTAACTGTAGATCAACAATGTGTTCAATTTCTTTTTCACCTAAGGCATGGAAAATGATCGTTTCATCTACGCGGTTTAAGAACTCTGGTTTGAAGTTTTGTTTAAGGAGTTCAGTAATTTTTTCTTTAATATTCTTTTCACTGGCCGCTTTTGTTTTATTTTTTCCCGCTTCAAAACCCAAGCCACCACGCCGGTTGATATCCAGAATCATCTGGCTACCAATATTACTCGTCATGATAATCACACTGTTTTTGAAGTTCACAATCCGTCCTTTGGCGTCAGTCAGCCGGCCGTCATCTAAAATTTGTAGTAAAACATTGAAAACATCCGGATGGGCTTTTTCAATTTCGTCGAACAAAATTACCGCATACGGGCGACGACGTACTATCTCGGTCAGCTGGCCGCCTTCTTCGTAGCCAACATAACCAGGCGGTGAACCAATAATCTTAGCCGTACTATGTTTTTCCATGTATTCACTCATGTCGATGCGAACCAATGCTTCTTCGGTGTCAAACATGAATTCGGCCAAAGCTTTGGCTAGTTCGGTTTTACCGACGCCAGTTGGTCCTAGGAAAATGAAGGAGCCAATTGGCCGATTAGGTTCGGAAACTCCCGCGCGGGAGCGACGGATAGCGTTCGAAACTGCGGTAATCGCTTCTTCTTGGCCAACAACACGTTCCATGAGAACTTCTTCCATCTTGGCGAGCTTCATGGTTTCACTTTGTAGCATGCGGGCAACGGGAATACCAGTCCAACGGGCGACGACGCCGGCAATATCTTCTTCAGATACTTCTTCTTTCAAAATCCCATGTGATCTTTGCATTTCACTAAGCTTTTTTTCGTCTTGCCTAATTTCACCTTCTAAGTAGGGGATTTTGCCGTAGCGAATCTCGGCGACTTTTTGTAAATCACCACGTCGCTCTTCGATTTCGGCTTGTTGTTTCAATTTATCTATCTCACGTTTATGACCGTGAATACGGCTAATGATTTCTTTTTCGTTAGTCCATTGAGCTTCCAGTTCAGCACTGGATTCTTTGACGTTGGCTAAATCTTTTTCAAGTTTTTCTAGTCGTTCTTTGGATTCCGGATCCTTTTCTTTTTTTAAGGCGCGCTTTTCAATTTCCCACTTGATCATTTGCCGTTTCATCTTGTCCAATTCCTCCGGCATGGAGTTAATTTCCAACCGTAAAGCCGAAGCGGCTTCATCCATGAGGTCGATGGCTTTATCTGGCAAGAAGCGGTCGGTCAGATAGCGGTCAGATAGTTTAACCGCGGCGATGATCGCGGCGTCCGTAATCCGGACGCCGTGATGGACCTCATACTTTTCTTTAATACCACGGAGGATAGCGATGGCATCGTCAATATTTGGCTCTTTGACCATGACGGGTTGGAAGCGACGTTCGAGAGCGGCGTCCTTTTCAATGTATTTTTGGTATTCTTTGAGAGTAGTCGCACCAATGGCGCGGAGTTCACCACGCGCGAGCATTGGTTTTAACATGTTCGAAGCGTCAACTGAACCTTCGGACGCACCCGCACCAACGATGGTGTGTAGTTCGTCGATAAAAAGAATAAAGCGGCCTTTGCCAGCATTAATTTCTTTTAAGACAGCTTTCAGTCTTTCTTCAAATTCACCGCGGAATTTGGTACCGGCTAAAAGGGCACCAATGTCTAGGGCGATTATTTCTTTGTTTAATAATGAATCTGGGACGTCCCCGTTCACAATGCGTTGGGCCAACCCTTCGGCAATCGCCGTTTTACCAGTGCCTGGTTCACCGATAAGAACAGGATTATTTTTTGTCCGACGAGACAGGATTTGCATGAGGCGACGGATTTCATCATCTCGGCCGATGACTGGATCAATTTTTTCCTTACGGGCGAGTTCAGTTAAATTTTTACCATATTTTTCTAAAGAGTTGTATTTGCTTTCTGGTTCTGGGGAATCCACGCGTTGGTTGCCGCGGATTTCCGCCAAGGCTTCGAGCGCGACATCGTAATCCACGTCATACTTATTCAAAATGTCGCTAACGGGATTTTTGTTTTGTAAAAAAGCTAAGAATAAATGTTCGAGGCTGATAAACTCATCATTCATGTGTTCGGCTTCGGTCGTCGCCATTTGGAAAATGAAAAGCATGGCTTGGCCTAACATGATCTGACCGGTTAGGGGATTGGTTGTAATGGTCTGACCTTGTTTAGGCAAGCGATCGATTAAAGATTGGATATCCGCTTTGAGTGAAATAACATTGACGTTTAGTTTCAGCAGGATTGACAACACCAAACTATCCTCGTCCTCTAAAAAAGCAAAGAAAAGATGGGGCGGTTCGACTTGGCCCTGGCCATTTTGCATGGCGATTTTAGCCGCGTATTGCAGAGCCTCTTGGGATTTATTGGTAAAGTTTTGGGGGATCATAGTGTGTATTATGTGGTAAAACTCGTTCCGAAGTGTGTTAGCACTCTAAGGTTGAGAGTGATAATACTTTAACATAACCAAACGGTTTGTCAAGAGTGTGGTATAATCTCCTTAACTGATTATATTATAGCACAAATTTATGCGTTTATTTATTGCTTTTCCGCTTCCGCCAGTGATTTCGACCGAGGTCGAACGTATCCAAAGAGAGATTCAAAGATTTAATCCTCGAGCACTCGTGCGTTGGACCGATCCTTCGGTCTGGCATGTGACGCTTCTCTTCTTGGGTGAAGTGGAAGAGGGGAGCGTGTCGGTAATCAAAGAGGCGATTGACGAAAGCCTAAAAGGGGAGTTGGCTCCCTTAGTCGCTTTGAATGGTTTTGTTGGGTTTCCTAATTTACTTCAGCCACAGGTGGTTGGTTTAAGTCTTAAAGATATCACTGGGCGGGCATGGGTAATACAATCTAATGTTAAGCGACGTCTGTTAGTTAAGAAGATAATTCTCGATGAAAAAAAGTGGCAGCCTCACATCACTTTACTTCGGGTTAAAGATAGAATCTCTAATTTAAAAGGGCTGGAGGAAATATCTATACCAGAATTGAGTTTTACTTTTAACCAGCTGGTGCTTTACCGGAGCTCTTTAACCGCCAATGGTCCGGTTTACCAGGAGATCGTGACATATTCTTTGGGTCAGTAAAGTTTCCAGGTGCTTTTCGTTTGACTTGGTTAGTATGAATTGTTAAGATAAAGATGTAGTAGCGTTAGGTAATTATAATCATATGTTAAATACTACTTTAAGCGCGCCGGAATTTACACTTCTTGACCAGAACGGCGATGCCCAAAAATTAAGTGATTACCGTGGTCGTTGGGTACTGTTGTACTTTTATCCCAAGGATAATACGCCAGGTTGTACCACCGAAGCCTGCAGTTTTCGTGATCATTTCGCCGATTACTTTGCGCGGGGGATCCAAGTGGTTGGTGTTAGTCCGGATACCGTCGATAGCCACAAACTATTTGCTGGCCAGAACAAGTTGAATTTTCCGATTTTAGCGGATGAAAACAAGGATGTTTTTAGATTGTACGAAGCCCTAAAAGATGGAAAGCCGAAGCGCGTTAGTTATCTCATTAATCCGGCGGGATTAATTGAGAAGGTCTATAATGAAGTAGACCCACGGGCTCATGCCAAGGAAATATTACAGGAGTTTAATTCGGTTAAGGTTTAGGATTTTTTCGGGAGTGGCGGAGTCAAGGCTAATTTTTAAAACAGGCTATCGAGGCCTGTTTTTTAGTTTTGTCAAGTCCGTCTGGACTTGACAAGCGAGGCTTGAGATGCGACAGTAAAAGTGTACCAAACTAGTATGAATACGTATTTAAGCATAGAGGGGAACTCTTTAAAGTTAAGGATTTATCTGTGTGCTTAAATATTGGCCACAATAGCCCGCTTAAACCGGGCACTGGTCGATATTGCCGGTCAATATTTACACTTAAAAGCACATAAATAATAACGCTACTTACAAATATGGCAAATAATACATCTAATCGTGGCTTCGCTTCAATGGATCCAAATAAGCAAAGAAGTATCGCGAGTAAAGGCGGACAAGCGTCGGCGGGCGGGAATACTTCTAACCGAGGTTTTGCGTCAATGGACCCAGATAAACAGCGAAGAATCGCGAGTAAGGGTGGGAAGGCGGCTCAATCCAGTGGTCATGCCCATCAATTGTCGGATGCCGATCGTAGCCGTGGCGGTAAAATGAGCCCAGCTAATTTTGCTAATCGTCCAAAAGAAGAAGTCCAAGCCATTGGCCGTAAAGGCGGGAAGGCTTCGGGCGGTACCCGTCGGGGTAATAACTATTAGTGCTTATGACGATCCTAAAGTACCGCAGGCGACAATACTACTAAAATAAAGAAATCTCTCGTCTGCGGTATTCCCTTATTATTAATTCTTAAACTTTTTATCTCTCAAACCAAAGAAAGGTGGTGAAAAATATATGGATTTATTAACAATGTTAATCGTCGGTTTAATCGCTGGCTGGCTCGCTAGTTTAATTATGCAAGGACGAGGGCTCGGGATTGTCGGAGATATTGTGGTTGGTATTATTGGCGCTTTAATTGGTGGATATTTACTGGGTTTAGTCGGGGTATTTCCGGAAACTATCTTGGGCACAATTGCGGCGGCGGTAATTGGCGCGGTGATTCTGTTGTTCTTGGTGGGGTTGGTTAAACGAGAAGGTCGAACCGGCATGCGTGGGCCGATATAATTTTTGGTTTTTCAGACCGGCGACAATTTCCCCGCGCCCCAATGGGCGGGGGATTTTTTATTTGACGATCAGGCGAAAGACTGGCTACAATAAATACATACCCTTAAAGTATGTATTTGTTCTATGCCCAAGATTTACCAGATCATTCCAGAATTAAGCGAAATCCGCTGGACAGGTAGTTGGCTCATGGGCGGGTCCCATTCTGGTACGGTCGTTATTAGGAGCGGCCAGGTTTTGGAAGATAACAATGAGTTAAGCGGGGGGCAAGTGGTGGTAGACATGACGACGATTCTGAACACAGATATCCGAGATGAGGGTCGGCGAAAACGCTTAGAAAATCATCTACATTCGCGAGATTTTTTTGACACTCGTGAATATCCGCTCGGGGAATTGTTTATCTTTACCGTTGAGAAATTAGCTGAATTGCATCGTTACAAGTTTATCGGAGATTTAAGGATTAAAGATGTGACCCACCCAGTGGAATTTGAAGGCTATGCTCTGAAAGCCAAACGGTCGGATGAATACCATGCCAAGGCAACTTTAGTCCTTGATCGAACCAAGTGGGATGTCCGCTATGGCTCATTAAAGTTTTATCTTAACCTTGGTGATCGGGTCGTTAAAGATGAGTTTGAATTAACGGTGGATATTGTCGCGCGAGCTGGTGACGATTAATTATTTAATAGACACTCGTCCGGTCATCAATAGATAATTCGTCATGGGGCAACATTTGCCGGTCGTTAGTCATGGGAACACTCTGTTGGTTTAAGAATGGTAAGCGACTGTCGTCAATAAAGAATTCTGGGTAAGCGTTAATTTCAACCTCCAACATTAATGGTTCGTTGTTAAGCCTGACTGGAGTATCGGCCCCGGTTGGTTCAAAGACTTTCGTTTGTCCACGGTCATAATGCAACATTAAAACCGCGCTATTATCCATCCAGCTGGTTTTTTCTAATTGGAATACTGTCGATTGTCCGTCGTCATGTAACCCCACGTAACCTAGTATCTGGCCTTCGCTACCATCGCTCGTGTGTTCGTGGGCGACCAACCAAACATTGTCGTCGAGGTTTTTAATAGTTTCCATCCACTGATCCAGGCTGTTTTCATTGGCCAGGTTCGGAAGAGAGAGAATAATTTCGAGATTGGGTTCAATAATTATTTTATTGCCGTTTTCGTGGGCCGAGACGGTCGCGAGACCCCAGTGGGGTAGGCGATTGTAGCCAAAGCCAGTTAAGGCGATAGCGACAATGGCGAATAGGCCAAAGTATTTAAGATAAGGTATTTTCATAGTTTTAAAGATTAAATGAATTAATGACTTAATCTCTTATATCTTAATCGTAAGAGGCTTCCTTAGAATTAGTCAACGGGTCTAGACATTAGGTTTGTATTTTTTAGGCTAGGGATATTGTTTTTTAATTGTGTACTTTTCCACAGCCAGCTACCTTGCGTTGCATAGTAGTGGGTGATATACTACAACCATAATTATTTTCTATGGATGTTCCAACAACGGAAAATGCACAGGTACAAATGCGAAAGGGGCTTTTAGAATTTGCTACCTTGTTAATTATCTCCAATGGTCCGGTGTATGCTAGTGATATTCTCTTTGAATTAAAGCAAGATGATCTTTTGGTCGTAGAGGGGACGCTGTACCCACTTTTAAGTCGGCTGAAAAACGCCGAGCTTTTGAATTACTCTTGGGCAGAATCGAGCGAGGGGCCGCCGCGTAAGTATTACACCTTAACTGCCAAGGGACGGGAGACCTTGGGGATTTTATCACTTAGTTGGACTAAATTATCTAAAGCACTTAACTCTTTGCACAAAAAATATGCACAAAGTCGTTAGTTTTACAATTAATGAGCGGGTATTTAATATAGAGGATGACGCCTTTTTCGCCTTAAAAGATTATTTGGACGCGATTAAAAAAGGTTTGGGGACAGACGAAGCTAGCTTCGAAGTTTTAAATGATATTGAAGCGAGTATTGCGGATAAGTTTACGGAAAAATTAAAAGAAACGAATCGGACCGTATTGACCTTGTCCGATGTTGTGGAACTAAAGAACGTCATGGGTAACCCGGAAGACATCTCTGGTTCAGAACCGAGGACAGAGAAGGTTGATATAGATAATAAGGAAGAAAAACCAGCCAAAAAACTTTATCGCGATACGGATAACCAAATGGTCGGTGGGGTTTGTTCTGGTCTTGCTTCATACTTTAAAATTGACGCAGTTTTGGTGCGCTTAATTTTTGTTGCTTTAATATTTTTAAATGGGATTGGTTTATTACTCTACGTTGTCCTACTTTTAGTCATGCCGGCGGCCAAAACTCCCGCTCAAAAATTGGAGATGCAGGGTGAGGTGGTAAATTTAGCTAAGATTAAGTCCTTTGTTAGTGAAAAGGCTAATGAACTGAAAAGCGAAGGTGTTTTACAGAGAACCACGAAAGTGTTGCGGCGGGTGATCGGGGTAATACTACGACTAGTGTTAGTACTCTTCGGCTTAGCTTTACTAGTCGGGGCGATTGGCGGTTTAGTTGGTTTGACAATTGGAGCGGTGGTTTTGCTTTTTTCGGGATATGAAACGACCCTCCTGCCGTTTAATGTCGCCCCAGTTATTTCTTGGTCGGTGTATTTGCTGTTGTTAGTAGCGGTATATTTTTTAGTAATCGTTCCTTTGGTGTTTTTGATCATGGCCGCGATCACCATCCTTCGTAAAAAAAACGCCTTTAGTTTAAGATCATCGGTTGGTCTTTTAGTGCTATGGGTGTTAGCGATTGGAACGGTGGCGGCGCTTGGAGTAAAGTATGGTCCAATTGTCGAAAAAATAGTGAGAGAAGAAAACTTAAAAGGACAGAATATTCTCCTGGCCAGCCAAGATTACCGTGTTTATGATTACCAGGATTTTAAAACTGTTGATATTCGCGGGGCGTATATCGTCAATATCGCCAAAGGCGAAAGTTATTTAGTTGAGGCCAGAGGGGCGGATAGCCAGTTAGATCGCCTGGTCGTAACCAAAGATAACGGCGTGCTCAAGATTGCTTCCAATAATTTTTGGTGTTTTGGTTCGTGTGAGTATGCGACAGTTACTGTGAATATTACTTTGCCTATTTTAGAGGATTTGGCGGTTAATGGTTTGAGCCAGGTTAAAGTTATGGACGTGGAAGCGGATGATTTTAAGTTAAAAGCGGATGGTATTGCCAAAGTAACTTTTGAAAATTTAATGGCGCGAAAGTTTGCTATTGATTTAAACGGCCTGTCGGTTGTTGATTTGTCCGGTCGGATTGATCGCTTGGGAGGGAGTTTAAACGGGACGTCGCAACTGGATGCGCTAAAAGCGCCCGCGCGAACCGTCAATCTTGTGATGAATGGTGCCTCGATTGCGCGGGTAGAAGCGGGGGAGAGCTTAACGGTGCGCGGGGACGGGGTGAGTAAGGTGTATTACAAAGGAGTGCGGTTGCCGGAAACAGAATTAAAGGGGATGGCGAAAGTAGAGAAGTTATAACCAGTTAACTTTAGACCGGGGTACACCCCGGTTTTTAGGTTGTCTTTTTTCGTAAGATATACTAGAATATAGTTGCCCTATAGGAGCTCTTCTATAAGACTAAAATTAAATAAATTATACTTCAACTAACCCAAAAAATCCACGAGTTGGTTTAAAAGTTGTTATATAACATTTTCTATTTAAAATCCCTTTAATATAAATGTATGGACACAAACCACGCCAAACAAATCTCAATCGAGTGCGTCAAAGAGGCCGGCAAACTTTTGATGGAAAACATGGATAAAGTTAAAAAAGTCTCTTTCAAGGCAAAGAGTGATATTGTAACTGACATAGATATCCAGTCAGAAAAAATTATTATAGATAAAATTAAGGCTAATTTCCCCAACCACAGCATCCTTTCAGAAGAATCAGGGTTTGCCGACCAGCATTCGGAATATGTTTGGATTATGGATCCGATTGATGGCACTATGAATTACTATCATTCCAGCGCACCTTTCCGTGTCGCTCTCTGTCTAACATACAAACAAAAACCTATAATTTCAACAATATACAATCCCATTAAGGACGAACTGTATTTTGCAGAAGTCGGACAGGGGACAACTTTAAATAATAAAAGAATCATCGTTAATGACAACTTCGAACTAAAAAATTCAGTCGTGATGACTCATATTTCTTCAAAAAAAGATGCCCGGGCAAGAACAATACTCGCGCTTGACAGTATTTTCAAAAAAACACTCCACATGAGAATTTTTGGATCAGGGCTAGCCGCAATGTCATATGTGGCTAGTGGTAAGTTTGATGTATTTTTTAATGTAAAAACCTACCCATGGGACATCTTGCCCGGAGCACTTTTAGTTCAAGAGGCTGGTGGCGTGGTAACAGATATTGAAGGGAATAAAATCACAACTGAATCAACATCAGTTTTAGCGACGAACGGAAAGGTGCACGACCAGATGCTTCAACTGCTAAAGGATATATAATTGGGGATTTTTAAATAGAAAACATTACATAACAGCCGATATGCGATTCAAGAAAAAGAGTATAAAATATTTTCAGCGGATACTCTTTTTCTTTCTCCCATATTTCGCACACATTTAATTTTAATGGAATGTGCGAAACATCGCATATCGGCATACATTGTGCAAAATCGCTCGACTTAATTGATTGTATATGCCAACATTTACACAATTTAAAGAAATTGACTTGCGAGTAGGGGTAATTGTAGAAGCAGAACAACTGCCCAATCCCTCGTATGTGACGCATAGGGTCGTCATCGATTTTGGTAAAGAAATTGGAATAAAAGTCTCTCTTGCGAACCTCCGAAAATATTCTCTAGCAGATTTAAAGGGGAAATTGGTGGTCGCCATTATAAATCTTCCAGTAAAGCAGATTGGAGAACTATTTTCGGAGGTTTTACTTTTGGGCGCTCCGGATAAAGAAGGTCAGTGCGTTCTCATTCAGCCCGATAAAGAAGTAAATGTTGGATCTGAGGTATTTTAAGGTCGAGCGACTTTACATGACAACCGATATCCATCATGCTGGGGTACGACGGATCATCGGTAAATGTTATGTGAAATATATTTTTTTTACATTAAACATGTTACTTTTTAATACGAAATTGAATATTGATAAAATATCGTCATAATCAAGCTAAACATAAATTTATGACAGATACACAAAATCAAAGCCACCACATCGCCTTGTTTAAAGGCAAAGAAATAAGAAAAATCATCTATAAAAAAGAATGGTGGTTTTCTATTTTGGATATCCTTGGTGTTTTAACCGATAGCCCCCAACCAAAAACTTACTGGGCCAAGATGAAAGAACGTGACACCGCACTATCCGAACCGTTCCCATTTTGGGAACAGTTGAAAATGCCCGCCGAAGACGATAAAATGCGCGAGACCGACTGCGCTAATACAGAAGGTATTTTGCGTATTATTCAGT
>Ga0209542_10018778_pt1 | contig 11157 bp, 7 predicted proteins | sample RifCSPhighO2_01_FD_184028 | JGI IMG/M metagenome (GOLD analysis project Ga0209542, IMG submission 184028) | Soil microbial communities from Rifle, Colorado - Rifle CSP2_plank highO2_0.1 (SPAdes) (version 2) | ecosystem: Environmental > Terrestrial > Deep subsurface > Rock core/Sediment ...
AAACTTTAAGCTTGTAATAATATTGGGTATTATTATTCAATGCATATCCAAGAGTGCCATCATATATATCCGCTTTATGCCACAGCTTATAATCTCTAACATTTGTGCTTGTCACGCCAATATCATAAACACTCTTATTCAGGGTAACGCATCGCGTATCATTTCCATAAAATTCTAATGTTCCGTTTGTTGGTTTATTAGTATCGTAACTAATCATTGCACTATCAGTGTGTTCTTCAATCTTTACTCCGCTCACCAAAGGAGACGAAGTATCGGTATAATTAGCGGCATTAACACCTAAACCATCACATTGCGAAGCAAATTTGCAATCATAATCCAAACAATTTGTTAAACCGTCATAGTCATCATCAGCACTTGTGAAGCAGTCTTCTCCTGCAAAATAACCTTTACTCAGGACGCCCTCAAACTTTGCAAAGTCAGCATTATATGAAAGCATATCAGTTATAGCAAAGTCCGCCGCTCCAGGAGTCGTCCATACAGGTCCTACTTTATCACTCGGCGAAGTTAGATTTGTAACATTATTTGTCGTAACAGCATAAATTCTCATATCAGCAGTAGAATCATACAATGTTGGGAATCTCCCTAATTCTCCCTTCTCAACAGCAATCATAGGTCCACCTATCTCAGAGCACATTATTTTCTTCCAAGTGCTGATTTTCAAATCAGAAACTTTCCACTGACTATTCTCACATTTATAAGATGTAGATGTCTCGCTCGCCTTGCTGGTATTAGCATTCCAATCAGAAGAATACCTTAATTTGAATTCATATCCTTCAGCAGAAGCATTATTATCTAAAGCACATCCATCGCTTGTCGCTCCATCTGTATCCAAATAAACTGTATACTTAACAGTCTCGGTTCCTGCTCCCTCTACTTGCACACTTCCAAATCCTCCTGTGCTGACTTTTTCCTTATTGCAAACACTCGAGTTAATAAAGTTCCTTACATTCACACCAAATCCATAAGAGTTCCCCATGTCTTTCATCCCTAATCCACAAATATCAACGCTCGATTGATTTGTTTCACTACCATCGCACAAATCTCCACTCAAAGGAACAGGGGCTCCTCCTTCCATGCCATCGAATATCTCGTTCATTCCAGCAGGATTGCACCATCCACTTATCCATTTACAAGCACTATTCGCAACACCTGTGCAAGAACTGGATGTAGTCAATGCATCACATGTAGAAGAACATCCATAGCCAGTTGAATTGCAATAAGAATTTGCGTTACATAAAGTAGCATTATTTACTAAAGTCATATTATTCCAGCACTGGTCCACAAGATTGCCGCACCAAGAACCGTATGTATCACTCTTAAACCAACACCCATTCGTAGCATTGCATCCTCCTGCAATATCATTATACTGCCAACAATTCGTTCCCCAATTTGGCTCACATGAAGGATTTTGATTAACACTCCAGCCACAACTTATATTAATAATTGATTGGTTTGTACACAAAGTCTGATTCCCATCATACTTGTAACAATCTCCTCCAATCACGCCTCCGCCTCCTCCTCCACCAGCCGTAGAACCTCCAGCAGAAAATCCATCTTTAGGACTGCACCAGCCAGGATTATTCCATTTACACCCACTGGCAACAATGCAATTTGCTTCATTATTCGAATTTGTCGAGTTAAAACATGTTTGAGATTGTTGCTCTTCACACCATCCCGGATTTTTCCAAACACAACCTGAAACAGCGCTGCAACCATTACTTGTTGTTAAACCATAACAAGATGCCTCACAAGTTCCGCTTCCACCGCCATAATTTCTCCAGCTACATATTCCACCAGCGACAGCATTGCATGTGCTTTGGCTATTATAGTTCCAGCAAGCACTGAATGAATTATCGCACCAGCTTCCCCAAGTGTCATTTCTCCATGAACAGCCGCCAGTTGAACAAGCGCTATTATTATTATACTGCCAACAATTACCGCTCCAATTAACTTCACAATATGGGTTGCTCCACTGATCAACTTTCCATGAACATCCTGTCGTAGTAGAACAACTCGAATTATCAGATTTCTGCCAGCAATTCTTCGGAGCAAAATCCTGATGATCACACCAACCACCGTAATTGTTACACCAGTCATTTCCATTGCCTTGTCCACTACACCAGGTGTCATTAGTAAAAGTACAAACACCTGTACATGAAGTTCTATTCTTTCCCATACACAACTCCGCTATGCTCCAATCCTGCTCGCACCAGCCACTTCCTGTTCCATTGCTCCACAAACAGTTCTGTCCTGTAACAGCGTAATACCGATAAGAAACATTTGTAAGATTTCCTGCTCCTCCTCCTGAAACCATAAAAGTAGTATTAGTAAAATTAATTGCCCCCGAAGTAAGATTTACAGAATAATTTCCAGAGCCAAAAACTGTTCCTGACAAATTAATTACAATAACAGAGCCAGAAACAATGCCCGTCCCAATCGGCGACAAAATAAAAGTCTTGCTTTCATTGATATTATTTTCAGCAAGACGTGCCGTACTAATATTTAATGTTGCATTGCTAATCTGTGTTACACCAGAGCATTCATTCACGCTACGGTCATATTTCCAGCACTGGCTTCCTTTGAAATCGCACCAGCTTCCCCAATTATCAGTTACCCATTCACAACTATTACTAAGACAAGTCGTATTAGTAGTCCATCCCGAACATGTTCCAGAAACTAAGCCACAGAATGAATCCGCATAACAGCCGGCATCAGCACAGTCAATAAGGTTATCATTGTCATCGTCCTCTCCATTCCAACAGACTTCTACATCTCCCGCAATATTAGCCACACAATCTCCATCACTATCAGTTCCCTGCCACTTGCAGCTTCCACTCACATTAGAAACACTTATTCTTCCCTCGTTAGCACACTCATCTCTCGTATCACATCTATCACATACATCATCGCACGTCTTTTCTCCTTTTTCAAGACAATAACCTCCACTTATCGTCGTGTTATCACCAATCCACTTGCATCCTCCGCCAGCAGAGTTGGCATCGCTTTCCGCGCAGAAACATGAAGGTGTGAGGCAATTGCCCGCAGAATCTTCAGTTGAATTGCTATTTTTATTTCCAAGGAAAGAACAATCACCACAATTGACATTGCAATCTCCTGCTATTCCTTTTTTGAATTGCTCTTTCGCTTTGCAGAATCCTATGCCATTTGGCGCACTCGAACTTGAACTGAATTCACAGAATCCTAACTTGCTTCCTTCACATGCAGATTTAGCATTAGTCGCATTAATTAATTTTCCATCACTATCTTTATTTTCACACGCAAAACACGCCTTATCACAATTTGATTCCTCATCAAACTTATACTCGCATCTTCCAACAGGCACTGAAACACTTCCTTCGCAATAATTTTCAGTCAACCACTTCCCTCCAGCAGCTTCACAGTTTTTCTGATTTTCTATTTTAACCAAGCTTTGAGTCGAATTGCCAAACACCTGACTTGCCTTAAAATCACATTTACTCGTTGAATTACTCCACTGGCAAGGCATATACCACGGATCTCCTGCTATCGTATTGCAATCAGAAGCACTATCAGCGTCCTCACAAGATTGTTCTCCATTCGGAGTTTGAGATAATTGATCCCAACAAGCACTGCTTTGCTTATTTTCGGCACAGGTTCCATTCTGCCAGGCACAACAACTCGAAAGACTCGCAATATTATTACATAAGTTAGAATCATTTATATAACTGCATTTTATACCTTTATCTGTAATGTTCACTGAATAATTCAAAAAATCTCCGCCTGCAACTTCATCACAAAGTCCATTAGTATAATTACAGCCAAAGATATTGTTACAATTTGTTGAATTTACATCAAAGATATAACATCCAGGATTCCATTCATTTAATACATTGCTGTTGTTTCCATATCCTCCTGTTCCCCAAGTTGGATTTGTGCAATTTCCTCCTGCAGTTGGATTATTCCAGTTATTTGCCTGCCACCAGCAATAATTTGTAGAATAACAATCTGTTTCAGTAGTTTTATTAACACAGCTTGTTGTAGAGTAATCTTGGTAACACCAACCATTTGTTTTATTTCCAGAAGGATTACCGCTCCATATACAAGTTAAACCATTATCCGAATCAAGATTTTCACATTTAGTTTGATTGCCCCCATTGTAAGAATCCCATGTCCAACAATTCACTTCAGTGCACCATCCAGAACTTGTCCAGCCTTTCCATTGACATCCTGTCTTTAATGAGCAACTCGCATTTGTATTAGCACTCCAACAACTGTCTGTATTACAATAACCATTGCTCCAAGAACATGCCTTTCCTATTGTATTATTCACACACGCTGTTTGATTTGTATAGTCAAAACTGTAACAATTCTTTTCTTGGCACGAACCCCATTTCCATTCACAAGATAAACCTCCATTAGCAACTCCTCCGTTAACTGCATTACATCCTGTTTCATTATTATAATTCCAGCAATTTCTTTCCGAACAATAATTTCCGCTTGACCATGTGCAATTTAATCCCTTCCAATCTTTTCCTGCATTACATGTCGTGTTTGTCGAATAGCTCCAACAACCAACATCCTGACATTGCCCCCACGCGCATCCTGTAGTGTTTTGGCACGTTGCCTGTATATTAATATTCCAGCAATTAGTTCCCCCAACACTATAACATGAATCGCTCCATGAACAAGACTTATTTGCAACATTATTGGCACAGGTGCTGCTATTTGTTCCGGAAAAACTCCAACAGCTTAGCTCATCACATGAATAAGTTGTTCCTCCTCCATTCCATGTGCAATTCTTTCCGGGAACAGTTGTTGTCGAACAAGTATTTTGTGTTGTTAAACTCCAGCAGCTCAACTGCTCGCACCAGCCGCTTGGATTCCAAGAATCATTTTTCCAATTGCATCCATTTGTAGTGCAAGTCGCATTTGTCGAATAACTCCAGCAATCAACAGCAGAAACAACACCGACGCCAACAACAACTAATAAGAAACTAAATAATAACACAAAAGTTATATTATTCTTAACCATTATCACTCTTTTATCACTTACATAAAATCAACTTGTATTTAAACTTTTCGCAAAACGCTATATGTTGTAAGTAATAAAAAAAACAGCACAATCTGTTGTTGTATTCAATTTTTGCAAATCATTATCTCATCATCTTAAATTAGTGCAAAAACTCTTCGGAATTTTTCTCTCGCATTCCCGTCATTTTGTTCTGCACGAATTAGCTCGAGAAAACCACCCACGGTTATTCCTCGTTGCTCCAAGTATTCGCAAGAGTTGAACAGCGATTAAAACTCCACTCCGTTGCACTTCGCTACGCCCTTCATTTCATTCAGGGGAAATTTTTTACTTCGTAAAAAACTCACGAGTGCTTCGCCTCGGATACAGTTACCTTATCGTCAGATAAGTTCTCTAGCCATATATTTGATTAGTCCCAGCAATTTATTTCTTCCTAAATTCAATTTTATCTCCGCAGCTTCAGCCGGCGTTTTTCCGTTTAGTCCTTGATGTGCATGAACAAAGTTGTAAATGATGTCTCTCAAATTTAGAAACGCTTCCGCGCCCTCAAAACTTCTAAAGCCGCCGCGCATAACTTTTATTCTGTCTTTTATTTTTCCGTTGTGTCTTTCGATATGATTGTTGTTGTGCTTCAACCCTCCTTTCTTTGCTTTTATCGAAATTCCAAAAACACCTTTAGCAACTCTGCGAAACAATTTACTCCACGCATTTTCGTAGTTAGAAAATCCATCAAACACAAAAGTTATTAGTTTTCTTTTTTTCTTTGGTTTATTTTTTTCTTTTTTATAGACATCAAATATCTGTTCATAACAAGTTTTCTTTATTTGTCCTAAAAATTTAACGCAGTTTTTCAAATTGCGTTTGTCGACGAATAAATGAGCAGTTATGTATTTTGTTATGTGGTCAATGACGTTCAAATCGTAATGATCGTTTTTCCCGTTAACCTCGATATACTTTTCGTCTCCGTGCTGTCTTCCTTTTAGTTTTGGTTTTACTTTTTGTTTTATTGGATTTTAAAAAAACGCTGTACTTTTTTGTCCATTGGCTGATTGTTCTTCTAGTTACTTTCACACCATCATGCTGCCAAATATGATCTTGTGTTCTCAACAATGACAGTCCGTCGTTTCGCAAACTTATGGTTCGAACAATATCGTTTGGTTTATGCCTCATTCTTTTAAATCCATCATCTTCAACAAACCATTTCTTGCAATCGAGACATTGATATTTTTGTTTTTTGCTAGACTTATTTTTTCTGCATCCCTGTTTTACCGCAGACAACTTCTTACAAAATGGACATTTTGTTTTCATAGCTTCACCCCCTTATCAGGAGGTCAAGTTACTAAATTATATAAATCTGACGTTTAGTATAGTATGTCTTCGCCTCGTGCCTTTCAGGTCTCTTAATCACGATGTTATGCTCAATTTTTCTCGGGCGCCACGATTATACGAATTTGAATTGCTCTAAACACTCTGATTTGTATTCACGAAGAATTGGATTGTATTTTGCAAAAGCAGATCTTAATCTCTCTTGTTCGGATGCTCCAATGCCTTGCACAATACACAATTCTCTAAGATTATCTAATGTTACTTGTTCACGAACATAATAAAGTTCAGGGGTAGTCAAAAATCTGGCATTTCTATCATTTATATCGACACCGAGGACAACTCCTTCTGCTCTACTTGCTGCATAATTAAAATCTCCTGCGAAATACAACTTTGTAGGATCGTCATTATACGGCAACCTTAAAATTCTTGTCAATGCCTTCAATACGATTTCCGATTCAGAATCATCGCGTTGACATCCTGCCTTCTTTAATACCGATTTGTAGTTGTCCTGATCCAATCCATCCAACCACCTTTTTGTTAAAGCTGTGGCTGATAAAATAGCTTCGGCATCTGCTATTTTCACCGCATTATCAATGTTTGTTCCATGATAAAGTTTCATGATTACTACTATTAAGTTACTATTTATAAAGCTTTCTGTGGTGCCCCTCGAAAAACTCCTCCGATTTGCTTCGCAAATCTCGGTCTTCAGCTTTGCCTCAGAGAGCATAACAGCACTTTTACGGTTCCGCCTTCGCTCTGCCGCTCGGCTCCACCCAAATTTGTCCTACGGACAAACTTCGTAAAAGTGCATACGTTATGTCTAATTAAAATCACTTTTCTTTCCCGCCCAATAGGAGAAATTGTTGCTCAGTCCTGCGGACAAATTGTCTTTGCTGTCGCAAAATATATTAACCTTGGTTGATTTTAAATATCATGCCTGAAGAAACAATTCTGATTATATTTTTATTTGCTGTATTTTTATTATGTGTGATAGTTGGCATGTTTATTTTGAGTAGGATATATAAAAATTATAAAAAGGGAATAATGATTCCTTATGAGCCTTCTTTCGGAACACCAATATCTTATGAGAAGAATAAAAAACCCCTCCAATATTATTTCATCTTGTTTTCATATTTAGTTGAAGCCCTGTTTATATTTTTTATTGGCGTTGTGATGCTTTATCTAATTTTTAAATGGAATTTATTATGGTGATAGCGATGCGTACTCAACTCTTTTTATCAATGCTTGTACCCAAAAGCTTTATCATAATCTTTATGATTAAAAATATCCATAATAAAAGTGATTATCTCTATTTGATTTCCTGTAATGGTGTAGACTAATCTCCATCTGTCTGCTAACTCAATTCTCCAAATATTATCAACATCAAATTTTTGAATATACTTTGGAGGCATCTGTCTTTTTGGAACTTGATCACCTGCAAAAGGATTTTGTTTTAATAAATCCCTTACTCTATTTATTGATCTCAATAATGTCTGATGAAAAGAACTATCAATTCCTTTTAACTTTTCTTCCCCAACGATTTTATTTAGCTCTTGATAGACTTTATCTGCTTCTTCTGAAAGTTTCACTACAACCTCTTTTCCTTGAAGCATTATATCTCCCTTGCGTTTTCAATTGCCTTTCTCAATTTAGGACTTGGATTATAAATCCATAATATTCCCTTATGGCTATCAATTATCATCCCTTTTTCTTCTAGATATTTTAAAATTAAGTTTAGAGTCTGGTGCATAATTTTATTAGGCAATCTTTTCTTTAATTCTTTCCTGTTTATCATAGTGTCTGCTTCTCTTAAAATTCTCTCTACCATTAACATTGTTCTTAAACTAGGATAATGGATTATTTCCTTTTCATTATATATCTCCATATTAATCTTTATATAAATTTGTATATAAATCTTTCGTTTTTATTGTTTGTATCTTCTTTTTAGGAAAAAAGAAGCAAAAAACTGGCAAACCATAGATATTCTAAAAACTGATGGTGTTCCCACCATCCGCACTGTCCTGCGACTTTCTCATTAACATTCGAACCCCGTTGCACTTTCGCAACAAGTTGCTCAGGTCGCACAACAGACATTTACAGACTCACTGCGTTGCACTTGTTCGCCCAAATCGCTCACTTATTTATAATTTCATTTTGGTGAGCGACTTCTGTAAATGTCATATGTTATTGAAAGAAAATATCTTTTTTCTCGTTGACAAAGGCAAGGGGAAATTCTTCATCAAGTTCACTCAACAAAAATTCCCGGTCTTCCCGGTTTAACCTTATTAGATTTATTTGCAGGATCATACTTATTTTTATCGTTCACAGCAAAAACCTTAACGCTCTTCCCAACACGAAGCTCCAATTCTTTGTCAGAATAAAACTCAATCTCAGAAGGCAGAACATAAACATAAACCTTTTCTCCTTTAACAATTTTTAAGATATTCAAAATATCTGAAACGGTCTTCTCAACTGCTCTTTCTTCCTTGTCAAATTTTTCATCAATCTTCTTTTCATCTACTTCAGACCATTTTGATAGACTAACTAACTTCTTATTTCCAAGTTTACTCCAAAGTTCCTCAGCAACATGAGGACAAAATACAGAAAACATTTTCAGGAAGCTCTCCAAATCTTTTTTTCCAATTTCATCCTCCAGCGAATCAAACAAGCCCCTCATTTTAATCACCGCAAAATTATATCTAAAGTTCTCAACGTCTTCAGTCACTTCTTTAATCGCCTTATTTGCCTTATGTTCAGTCTTTTTACTGCTCCTGCCAATCTTCACATTTTTGCAATAATCAATAGCCTTTCTAACAAATTTCATACTTCCCTCTGCTCCATTGTCGCTCCAGTTAAAATCCTTCTCAAGTGAAGCTGAAGAAACTAAAAACAAACGCACGGCGTCAACACCATATTTCTTCGCCGCCTTGCCGGGAATAATTTCATTGCCTAAAGACTTGCTCATTTTTCTCCCATCACTTCCATAAACAAATCCCTGATTAAACAGTCTGACAGCTGGCTCATCTCCTTCAACCATTCCAAGCTCTCTAAAAAACTTATGATAAAACCTGAAATAAATATCGTGCATGCACGCATGTTCCTTTCCCCCGATATAGATATCAATAGGCATCCAGTAATTCGCTTTCTTGGAATCGAAAATCTTCTTCTTGTTCTTAGAGTCTAAATATCGAAGGTAATACCACGAAGAATTAACAAACGTATCCATCGTATCTGTTTCTCTTCGCGCTTTCCCTTTGCACTTCGGACATTTTACATCAATGAATTTTTTATTTTCTGTCAAAGGATTTCTTTCACTTTCAAATTTAATATTATCAGGTAATTTCACAGGCAAATCTTTTTCTGAAACAGGAACAATTCCGCATCTATCACAATAAATAATTGGAATCGGCGTTCCCCAAAACCTTTGTCGGGAAATCAACCAATCGCGTAATTTGAAATTAACTGTTCTCCTTCCCAATTTTTTAAATTCGAGGGCTTTTATAATATGCTCTTTTCCTTCAACAGAATCTAAGCCATCAAAATCTCCAGAATTAGTTAACTCACCTGAACCGTCGTAAGCCTTCTCTTTTACATCTCCCCCTTTAACAACTTCCTTAATCTTCAAGCCATACTTCTTCGCAAATTCAAAATCTCTTTGATCGTGCGCAGGAACACCCATCACCATTCCGCATCCATAATCAGCAACGACAAAATTACCAACCCAAACAGGAATTTTCTCTCCAGACAGAGGATGAATAGCATAGCTTCCAGTAAAAATTCCTTCTTTTTCAATTTGAGAAAAACCTTTCTCGCTCGTTGATTTAATCTTTTTCAAAAATTCTTCAACTTCTTTTTTCTTTTCATCTGCAACTAATTCCATCAATTTAGGATGCTGTGCGCTGACAACAAGAAAAGTAACGCCAAACAAAGTATCTGGGCGGGTTGTGAAGATTGGCCATTTTTCTCCATCAATCTCAAACCCAATCTCCGCCCCCTCGCTCTTCCCAATCCAGTTTTTTTGCATGCTCTTTATCTCTTCAGGCCAATCCAGATTATTCAAATTCTCATAAAGTTCATCAGCATAATCAGTTATCTTCAAAAACCACTGCTCTAAATGCCTGACTTCAACATTATTATCCTCATGCCTCCAGCATTTTCCGTTGTGAACTTGTTCGTTTGCTAAAACCGTTCTGCATTTTGAACACCAGTTAACCGGAGCTTTTTTCCTGTACGCCAATCCTTTCTCGAACATCTTCAAAAATATCCACTGGTCCCATTTGTAATAATCCGGCTTATGCGTCTCAACAATCCTGCTCCAGTCATAAGAATTTCCAAACTCTTTAAAATGCCTGATAAAATTCTTTATAGCGTCTTCCGTAAACTTCTTCGGATGCGATTTGTTTTTTATAGCTGCATTTTCCGCCGGTAAACCAAAAGAATCAAATCCCATCGGATAAAGAACATTAAATCCCTGCATTCGCTTGAAGCGCGCGTAAATATCTCCAATCGTATAAATAAAAGCATGTCCCATATGCAAACCGCTTCCCGACGGATAAGGAAACTGCTCCAAAACATAACATTTTTCTTTCTTCGAATTCTCTTTAGCTTCAAAAGCTTTATCTTTTTCCCATCTCTTCTGCCATTTCTTCTCAATCTTTTTGAAATCAACATTCTCTATATCAGAAGCTTTCATAATTAAAACTACAGAAACATAAATTTAAACTTTGTGTTTTTTATAACGCAGGAAATAAATAATTGATCGTCGTTTTTATAAGAATAGAACTACATCATCACATCTGTAT
>Ga0209542_10018779_pt1 | contig 11157 bp, 12 predicted proteins | sample RifCSPhighO2_01_FD_184028 | JGI IMG/M metagenome (GOLD analysis project Ga0209542, IMG submission 184028) | Soil microbial communities from Rifle, Colorado - Rifle CSP2_plank highO2_0.1 (SPAdes) (version 2) | ecosystem: Environmental > Terrestrial > Deep subsurface > Rock core/Sediment ...
TATATTCATTATCCGTCCATGTGGAGGGCTTTATGGGTAATCTAAAGAACGCATACAATGGGTCTAAACTTAACGGTCCGCTAAGTTTAAAACGGAGATTTTGGGCAGCAGTAGAATCGGATAATTATGATTCCGTTCGAAAAGCACTTGAAGAAGGGGCGCCAGTGAATGCACGAAACGAAGAAAGAATAACGCCTATCATCTACACACTGAAGCACCGGAACCAAAACTGGGCACGCATCACAGGACTTCTTATCCGCTTTGGAGCGGATGTGCGTAGCGAGTACGGAAAAGAAAAAACAAAACTTGTAGCCCAAAATCTTCTTATTCAGACAGAGAATGATGCTGAGCTTGAAGTCGTGGAACGGTATGCATGCGGAATTCTTCCCGCATGAATTATAAAACCCCTTGGTGAAATTACACCAGGGGGTTTATTCTATAATCGCTTTAATGCGCCGAATCCCGGCCCCGACAGCTTCTTCTTTTATGATTTTAAATTTGCCAATCTCATTCGTGTTCTCAACATGGGGACCTCCGCAAAGTTCGCGTGAGTATATGGTACCACCTGGGGCTTTTACCATATACACATTCACGGTATCGGGATATTTCTCCCAAAAACTCCCTTCGACACCTTCATCTTGCGCTTTTTGTTTTGGCATTTTTTCAATAACAACAGCACAACCCTTCCCAATCGCCTCATTCACATAATCCTCAACTTTTTTAAGAATTTCCGGAGAAACTTTTTCGGGATGTGTAAAATCAAAACGCGTACGCTCCTGTGTAATATTTGAACCCGCCTGGTGAATGTGATTTCCAAGATACTTACGCAATGCCGCAAGCATCAAATGCGTGGATGTGTGAAGCATTACTGTTTTAGGGCTCGCATCCGCAAGCCCTCCTTTGAACTTTTGTTCAGCACCGGCGCGGGAAAGCTCTTGATGTTTTTTAAACTCTATGTCAAACCCAACCTGATCGACTGAAATTTTCTTTTCTCGAGCAAGTTCCTCTGTCATCTCAAACGGGAAGCCGTATGTTGAAAAAAGCTGAAATGCATCAGTTCCTGAAATATTGTTTGAGGAAATTTTCTCAAACTCCTTAAGACCATTTCCTAAAGTTTTTCTGAATTTCCCTCCCTCTTGTTCAATCTCTCGAATAATGAGATCGCTTTTTTCTAAAAGATTCGGGTATATCGTTTTATATATATCTGTCACGGTATGAATAAAATCCTTGGGGGAATCCAATGAGATTCCCATAAAATCAGCATATCTCACCGCGCGTCGTATGATGCGGCGAAGAATATATCCCCTATCGGTATTTGACGGGATCACGCCATCGGCGATCATGAATGTTGCGGTGCGTATGTGGTCTGCAATGATACGCGCACTTCTTTCGTCATAATTTACGGCATGCTTTTTTATTCCTTCCATAAGAGGTTTGAATAAATCGGTATCAAACACGTTGTTTGTGTTTTGCATCACCATCGCAAGGCGTTCAAGTCCCGCGCCCGTGTCAACGTTCTTTTGCTTCAATTTTCCAATCACCTTTCCATCCTTTTTTTCATATTCCATAAATACGTCATTCCATACTTCCACTACGTCCTGTCGCTCGTCAGCACGAAGATATTCTTCCTTGGTCATCCCATTATGGATCGTTCCCGACACGTCGTAGAACATTTCTGTATCAGGACCGCACGGACCATTGTCGCCCGGACTCCACCAATTCTTATTAGCGGGGAGAAAGTAAATTCGTTCTCCTTTTATATTTCCTTTTTCAAATATCTTTCTCCAAATCTCTGCAGATTCATTGTCTCGAGGCGCATCATCATTTCCTTCAAAAACCGTCACATACAATCTCTGTGGATCAAGGCCCAGCCCTTCCTCTTTTGACGTCAAAAATTCATAACTCCACATGATTGCATCTTCTTTGAAATAGCCTGCCCCGATCCCATCAGGCACGTCGGGATCTCCGAGCGACCAATTCCCAAGCATTTCAAAAAAAGTATCGTGCGTGTTATCCCCCACCTCATCAATATCTTGCGTGCGAACACATTTTTGAGAATTCACCAAACGCCTGCCTTCCGGATGTAATTGACCTAAAAGATACGGTACAAGCGGCTGCATACCCGCAGTAGTAAAAAGGACCGAAGGGTCATTTTCGGGCACGAGTGATGCCGAGGGAATAATGGTATGCCCTCTTTTTTGGAAGAATTTTAAAAACCGGCTTCTGATTTCATCGGATTTCATAGATACAAATTAGCACAACAATACGGAGCTTCACAAGCTTCAGAAGCTTCTTAGCTTCAATGGCTTTGATTGCCTTCTCGCACTCCACGCTTCACGCTACACGATTATTGCTGTGGAACCGCAAGTGCGCGAGAGATCTCATCATCGGTCCATCCGACATTTTTGAGCTCCACTTCTATTTGCTGAAAAGTAAGCCCCGCGGCGCGCGCGGTTTTGATATATGAGAGCAACTCCGGATTGGGACCGCTCGCCGTGGACGTTCCGCGCGTAAGCGTGGAATCATTCAATTTTTTTGCGGTATCGCTTATTTCTCCGATAGATGTACTGTTTTCCGCGGGAACAATCGTTGTCAATTGAGGTTCTTGATGAAGTGTTGGCGCTGTGGTTTGTAGCGAAGCTGGGTTTTCAGTCGCATGTTCAATGACATGTTCAAGGTGTATCAATTCCTCTTTGTCTTTACGAAGCCTTCGCATGACCATGAGACCTCCCACCGCTATCATTACCACAAGAAATATTCCCGCCGCAGTAAGCGCCCATACAAGCATTCCCATAGAACGAATGTTTTCAATAAATTCATCCCACGCGGAGTCGATCGAGAGTCCGGAAGCTATGAGCGTATTGCATTTATTTATATACGGATCGACATATTTATCAACGCCGAATTTTATATTCACACTTTTTGCAAGCGTAAATTCCTCAATAGCCCGCTCGCAATGCCGGTTATGAAGAAGTGCTATCCCCGCGCGAAAATGCGGGGCGAACGTTCCGTCGTCGTTCATAATAAAATTATCAGACAATGGTTTTTTTGCGACCTCAATAGGGATCGCAAACGCAAAATTATCACCATTTTGCTGATCATCAGAATTGGTCATAAAGGATATGAGTCCGGTTACACGCCCGTCATCGTCAAAAAGCGGACCACCGCTTGAACCGGTAGACATTTTTGCATCAGTCTGAAAGATCCTAAAATCGTTCGTGGCGGAATTTTTGATTGCATTTACTACGCCTTTTGTGAAGGTTGCCTCAAGGAGACTGTTGCGATTGAATTCCGCGTTTGACGGAAATCCGAATACATACACCTGACTTCCGACCACGATTTCGTTGGAATCGCCGAAACGAAGCGAGGGAAGATTATCTTCTTTGATTTTAAGTATGGCAATATCTTTGTCATCAACATTCCAGTTCTCGTTCAGATACACAATCTCTGCATGGAACCCATCGTTCACGAGTTTCGTGGAATCTTTTTCACCCGAAATCGGATTTAAAACGGTGATGGTCTTGTTAATAGTAAAAGAGCTTTCGTTTATTACATATTCCAATATCTCGCGACCAAACTCAAACCCATCTTCATTTGTTTTTTCATCGTTGATTTTCTTAATATCCGCTTGAGTAAGTGACCGCTCTTCAAGACTTAAAATGAGATCAACGACGGGTTCCGTCACCGAAGTTTTGACCGTGTAATCAGAAACAACATGTGAGTTTGTGAGAATATACCCATCCGGGTTCACCACAAAACCGCTCCCCGTAAACTCCATTTTAATGGGGATGACGAGCGGTTTTTCGTTGGGAATGGTTTTAACGGTAAAATTCTTAAGATCGATTTTGAATGGCGCAATAGATGCCGTACCCTCAACACGCCCAATAATACGAACCACTGCCGGTTTTACGACACTGACCAATTCCTCCTCAGAAAAAATCACTGCCGGAGGTGGTAGAGATGGCGATGCCGCAAATACGGGGGATACCAATGTGAATGCGATTAAAAATACTGCTAGATTTTTTTTATATGTATTCCCCATGTATTGTGTATTATTCAAATTACAATTTTTCAGCAATCATATAGCGGCAACCATTAGTTCCCATTTTTGACGAATGCAGTATTCCGCGCGGCACATCCATCCGATCTCCCGGTTTTAAAATTTTTCCTTCTGCTTCAGTTACTACCGTCATCTCGCCATCCAGTATCACATGACAAGACGTGAATGGATGGGCATGATCAGTATAGGTAACATTGGGAGCGTCGCGCCAAATAAAAATATGGTCAAATCCTTCATTAAAAAGTTTTCTCCTCCATTGCTCTTCGATTGATATTTCGTGCTGCATGATAACTTGTTTAAAAAATCAATGGGTTTTATGCGTTAAGTTTTTATGCGTACGACGCGACCTCCGATGAAGGGCAAGCGTTCGTCCAAAAAAAAATCCGGCAATTACGGATATCGCGGTAATGATGACCGATTCTATCATAGAAATGTATTCTCATTATCTTTACTTTCTTTGGGATTCCCTTTTGCGATCATATCGTAAAGATTTTTTATCGTTCCTCGTTCAACATAACGCTCTTCAATGAACCACAGTACAGTGAACACAAAAAGTGTTATTGCAGTTGCGATCAATGCTGGAAAAAAAAGTCCGAACCCAACTGCCATACCAATTCCCGCCGCAACCCAAAGACCGGCGGCTGTGGTAAGACCACTCAAATGAGATTCTCTGAATACAATGAGCCCTGCTCCAAGAAAACCGATACCTACGATAATCTGTGAAGCCATTCGCAAAGGATCAATGGAAACGATACCATTCTCCGTATACCATCCACTTACCACGATAGACACAATGACAAAGAGAGCCGCACCCATAGATACAAGCGCATATGTCCGCACTCCGGCGGTTTTTCCTGCAATGGCACGCTCTATACCGAGTGTCATACCAAAAAGCATTGCGACCACAAGTCTGACCGCCATATCTATATTCTCTAATGTAAAAGATTCAATCATTATATTATAGTTTTTTTCTACTTATTAAGTATACCAAAAATTTAGGTAGGTTGTGGGGGGGGTGTGAATTGTGGATGTTCCATTTATATGGGTATAATTAAGTGTAATGAAAAAAATATTTCCTATATTCAAAAAATCATGTGGGTTTATCCCCCCACCAATTCAAAAACAGATTACAGTATATAAGTATATACATTAAAAGAAACGCTACGGATCAATCTAATTTGCTAATTTGCAAAAAAAATTTCTACAATGAAACAGCGAAACTGTAAATGCAACGCAAAAACGGGATTTACACTCATAGAACTTTTGGTTGTTATCGCCATTATCAGTATATTGGCATCGATAGTTTTGGGAGCGCTTAATAGCGCGCGGGAGAAAGCTCGTGACAGCGAACGAATCCAGTCGCTTGATGCCTTTAAAACCGCCCTTGAATTGTATTATGCGGATAACGGGAAATATCCCAATGCTGATTCTGTAGCACCAAGAGAAGGATTTTCATATCACAAGTATATTAACGGCTCTTGTGCTCTTGATGAGTGGTATGATCAACAAGATATCTTACCAGAAGACAATGTTCGACTTGACAATAGCGCATCACCAGGGTTTATATCAGATTTATTTGATGAAGGATATATGAGCGCGGAGGACTGGAATGATCCTAATAATCCTGATGAAAACAATGATCGATATAATTGCCGTTATATCGTTCCTGAGGTTGAAGCAACAGTAGAGAACGTGCAACATTATCTACTTCACTGCAATCTTGAATCAACCGGTTCCCTTGAAGAAACCGACAGCGGGAAAAATGACACCGTGTATGAGATTATGATGCCGAACGCATGGATTTGTATATGCGGACAAAACGGTAGGGGGGGTCCTACGGTAACTCCCATGTCGCCTGGATCGTGCGGAAATCCTTATGAAGATTAAATACGGACGCGAGAATCAGACCCCAATAAAGTAGAATTATAAAGAAAGCATTTTGTGGAGAATTATTCGCGGGCTTCGATTATGCCTTGAATAATGTTAGTGGGCACGACTGAAGAAGAAGTTGCTTGTGCGCGGGAAAAATGAAACGGTATTGCGATGACGATAAACAAGAACGCAACACCGATAAGATATAGCAAAAATCTACTGCTCGCGATAAGAAAATCAGCGGATAACTTCCTCAAGCACCGGTTTTACGCGTTCCGCGATAATTTTGTACCCCACATCGTTCGGATGAATGGCATCACTCATATATTTTGCATTTCCCAAAAGTCCACTAAGAACGTTCGGCACATAGGCAGACCCCGTTTCTTTTGCAAGATTTTTTAATTCTTCTTCATAAGTATCGGTAATGAGTCCCCCACGAACACCAAGGAGAACGACTACCGCGCCCCGTGCCTGTATGCGAGTTATGATCTCCCTCAAATTGGCAAGCATTTCACCCTTTGGAATACGTTTAAAAAAATCATTGCCACCAAGAAGAACTAAAACCGCTTTTGGATCGTACAAAAGCACGTCTTGCTCGATACGCGCAAGGGCAGTTTCTGTAGTATCTCCCGCGCGACCCTTATTGATAATAGTTATCCCGAGTTCTTTTGAAAGAAGCGAGACAAAATCATTGCCATCCGTTGCGCCCACACCTTGAACCAGACTGTCACCAAATCCAATAATATTCGTACCGCCTGATGGATAATTTTTAATTTCATAACCATTCCGTGCCAGAAACCACCATACCCCTCCAAAAATTAAAATAACAACAATGCCGATGGTTATAGGTTTCATGTGATTATGCGTCCTCGGGGTTTTCTTCAATAGGCAAACATACATCCTTTATTTCATCGGAAACTTTTTGAATATCGGCATCGCTCATTCCGCGTGCTTTCAAAAGATGCGTATTTTTTTGCACGTCTCGACACAACACTATGTCATTTTCAAGAAGATGATTTTTTATTGAACCATCAATCGTTGAAAGACAGGTAAGGGGATGCGCTTCGGTGCTTAGAATAAGGTCCTGCAAATTCCCTTTTTTCGGATAATTCCATCCGATAAGTTTAAGCCCGGCACATGTACCATACTCGATCGCTTGTGAAGTGAGTTTTGTGTTCGTTACCAACCACCCCTCATGGATACGCGGGGGACGTCCTTCATTCTCCGCGCGGGTTTCATGGGCTTTAGTAATGTCGTCAAATCGCGCTTTCACGTAAAGAGCCACTTTAACATCGCTTTTGATACCGTGATTGTTGTGATACTTGCATTCAACGAAAATATGTTTTTGCCCCTTTTCAGCGAGAATATCTACTTCATGCATCACGCAAAATCCGGGTAATGTACCGCCCACTGTAACACTATACCCTTGTGATTTAAGAATTTCTCCCACAAAACGTTCAAAAGGAAATCCGGAGGGACCTAATTGCATAAGTGCTTGTCGCAAACTGTATCGTGCCGCGGCAGGCGGTCGCATTCTACGAAGAAGTGTGAATGCGTGGTGATATATATCGGACGTTTTTATATCATCCCCCAATTCGCTCTTAACGTGCGCAATGATCTCCTCCGTAAGCTTGCGCGGAGAACCAGAATTTCGAAGTGATGTCCGAAGTTTATGTTCGGAAAATTCTTCTCGTTCACCTGATGCTTTTGTTATCCACTTCATATATGTTTTCAGTAATTATTCCATATTACACCATGGGCACCAAATACGCATATTGACTATTATGGAAAGTCGCCTATGCTTCACGAAGAACATCTTGAGGGCTTCTTATGAGAATTCTACTGTGCTTGCTGTTGGTATTTATTCCAATCCATGTAGCAAATAGCACCCCAAAAGCGATTGTTAAACTACATCAAGCAGAGTCTTTAAACGTAAATCAGGCCGAAATAGATGATGTGTGGCAGTTTGTAAAGAAAATCACCCACACGGACAATATTACACCCCCGCAAATATTTTTCATATCATTCAATCCCATTGTCGCCGGAAAGCTATGGACAGATTGGCAAGAGCGATGGAAAAGAAGAAACGGGATGAAAAGCAATCCTTCAATGAATAAATTTGATGGATACGCGTACTGGGGAACAGTTGTAATTCAAATAAACCCGGATTTATTCCGTGGTAAAAATGGTCCTTTGAGCGTAGTAGCGTCGATGCGGCATGATGGAAACTATGTAATCGGTCATGAAATGCTCCATTATGTTTTTGGACTTAAAGGGGTCCCTGGTTTTTTAGAACATTGCATTATGGACATTGGAAAGTTCGAGGAATCTCTCATCAAACATATTTACGGCACCACGATTGGAACTTCTTCGTACAAAGGTATTTGCGAAAAAATCCCCATTGAATATATACAATGTGGCATAGAACAAGTTCTTGGAAAATCAATAGATACTACGTGTTATAAATGAACCCATACTATTGGGTTCATTTTTTTTGATAGACTCGCCCCTCAAAAATCACTTATTCAATGATTCCCCCGCCCAGACATTCATCGCCGTCATAGAGAACTAATGATTGACCCGGAGATGCCAATTGTTCTTTCTTAAAACCGACCTCTGTTCGGTCATTGCCTATGAAAATAATTTCACATTTTTCGAGTGGCTGGCGATATCGTAGGCGCGATGCATAACTTTTTCCAATTACGGGTGGCGCTCCCATAATCCAATTGACCGAAGAAAGACTGGCGTTCTTTCCCACCCCGTCCTGGTCCTTACTCAGTGGCTCGTGAGATACTGTAATCGTATTTTTTTTAATATCTTTCGCAACGACATAATACGGCATATCGTTTGTCCCTTTTTTTGTTATAGTAAATCCATGCCGCTCTCCCAGTGTAAGAAATACGGCTCCATGGTGTGACCCTAAAACTTCTCCAGACGTATCAATTACATCTCCATTTTTCCCGCGTATGAAGTGTTGAAGAAAATCTTTCATATCAAGACGCCCCATAAAACAAAGTCCCTGGCTATCTTTTTTTTGCGCAGTTGGCAAACCGAATTTTTCTGCAAGCTTCCGCACCTCACCTTTTTTATATTCACCCACAGGGAAAAGCGTTTTGGAAAGTTCCTTCTGCGTAAGAGTCCACAAAAAATATGATTGATCTTTTCCTCTATCAACTCCAGCTAATAATTTATACTCACTCACTGATTTTTTCCGCGTAAGTCCGCGTTTAGTCTGCGTCAGTCCGCGGTCGCCAAAGGCGACACGCGCGTAATGTCCGGTCGCCACAAAATCGGCACCTGCGGCTACTGCTTTCTTAAAAAATGCGCCAAATTTAACGTGCTGATTGCACATCACATCAGGATTGGGGGTTTTTCCTTTTTTGTATTCCGCGATCATATAATCAACCACCTCTTTTTTATATTCCTTTTCAAGATCCAGCGTGATGAATGGGATATCAAGGTGCGCCGCAACACGCATCGCATCCAAACGGTCCTCTTTCCATGTACACCCTCCTGCGCCCCGCGCGCGGGCAAGCGGCAAAAAATCCGGCTGCCACACCTTGATAAATACTCCTGTTACATCGAAGCCACCTTTTTTGAGAAGCGCCGCAGATACAGACGAGTCAACCCCGCCCGAAAGCCCCACAAAGACTTTTTTCTTCTGTTTTTCTTTTCCTGGTCGCATAGGACATACTCACCTTATATCAGAATTGTCGCTTGTTCAAGAATACAGTATAATTTCTGTATGAACACAAAAAAAGGATTTACCCTTGTTGAGGTGTTGGTTGTGATGGCAATTCTTATGGCAATTGTGGCTGTTGTTGGTATTTCAGTATCTGAACCAATAAACAAAGCATCGATAACGCGAGCACTAGCTGAAGCAGAACAATTAGCAACGGGGGCAATACTCTATTATCAAACTACTGAAACATGGGCGCCAGATACAACAGCCGCGGGAGAAGATGCTTTATTTTACACCCCGCAATATATCTCTATTTCTGCAAGTGGCCCATCTTCTTATCTTGGGTCAAATTATAATTGGGATTGGCAAAGCTGGGAATTCTCAAATAGCGCAGGATTCTCGTGTTGGCAATCAATTGATCTCTATCGTGGCGTTTCTCCAAGTTTTACGCTTGTTATACGGGAATGTGTTAGAAGTCAGTGTGTTACACAAAAGTATTGCAACCAAGCAAACAATTGCTGGAACACCGCCTCGGCACGCGATGCGGGAATTACGAGTGGCCCTGATTATATTGGTAATTATATAACTGCTAATGTTTCAGCTATTTGTGAAAATTGCACAAATGAGACAGAGTGTGCCAATAAGTTCCAGTTGTAAATTATCTCAAATATTTTTCCTTATTCTCCTTATGCTCTTCAAACGTTCTTGCGTAATGAGTAACTCCTTCTTTATCTGAAAGATAATATAGATTTGGAGAAGATTTTGGTTCAAGTGTTGCTCTAATCGCATCAAGTCCCGGATTTCCAATTGGTCCAATGGGAAGACCTTTATATAGATACGTATTATACGGAGAATCAATCTTTAAATCCTTTAATGCGAGGCCTGGAGTTGTTGTTCCATTCACATAAATGAACGCTGCATCAACCTGAAGCGGCATCCCAATAGCAATTCGCTTCCAAAGGATACCTGACACCATTCTCCTATCCTCGGGTGTCATCACCTCACGCTCAATTATTGACGCCATAATAACGACATCCTTGAGTGATTTTCCAAATTCTTCTACAGTCGGCAAAAGACTGCTTGTTTTACTTTCAAAATTTTTGGTCATTATGGAGATAATCTCCTCAGGAGAAGAATTAGGGAGGAAAAAATATGTGTCAGGGAACAGGTAGCCCTCTTTTTCTTTTGCAAGATCAAGAAAAAGCGCTTCATTAAAATTTGAAATATTTTTGTTGAGAATCTTTGCCACTTCATATATAGTCGACCCCTCGGGAATGGTCACGCGGATGGGCGTTATGCCAAATTCCCCTTCCGTTAAACGACGAGCGACCGCTGAAATATAGTTCGATTTTACAAAAAAATAACGGTTACAACAAACCGCTACAGCGGCATATTGTAACCATTAAAATGGATATTATATAAGTCTTATATAAGAGTTATATAATACTCTTGATACTCATTCTTCGTATCAAGCCCTCATACAATACCAATCTTTTTGTCAAATATTTATTTTTGTGTCTTAAGTTTTTTTAATTCTTCTCTG
>Ga0209542_10018783_pt1 | contig 11157 bp, 7 predicted proteins | sample RifCSPhighO2_01_FD_184028 | JGI IMG/M metagenome (GOLD analysis project Ga0209542, IMG submission 184028) | Soil microbial communities from Rifle, Colorado - Rifle CSP2_plank highO2_0.1 (SPAdes) (version 2) | ecosystem: Environmental > Terrestrial > Deep subsurface > Rock core/Sediment ...
CTTATACAAGCGACAAATCATTTCTCCGGCATTGACGGATGCGTCAACGGCAATACGCTGAGCGGAAGAAAGAGTGAAACGATATATATGGGGACGTTTGGCAGTAAATGTCTTCTCTGCATCAAACGGAAACAGTACTTCCTCGATATTGTCTTCTGGCTTCGATGATCCCTGTCCCGCACTCGATGATCCCTGAGAACTGTTTTCCTCTGGCTCTTCTTCCGATTCCACAAGTGGCTCTTCCTCCTGAGGAGGCACGGCCTTCAAGGCATTGAAGATGTAGGCTGCAGCCTCGCCGCGCAACAGTGGCGACTCCGGATAGAATCGCGGCCCATCCTGTCCCGCAATGGGAAGAATTTTCCACGTGAATGCTGCATACAGGTATTTGGTGTACCACGCGGATACAGACACATCGACAAACTTCACCACCTCACGCATCTGATCATTCAGCTCAAGCACAGAGATCTCAAAGACCTCCGTAATCATCTTGATCGCTTCCACTCGGTTGACGGTATTCCCCGGCCGGAAGAGTCCGTCGCTATATCCCTGAACATACCCATAGAATGCTGCATCGCAGACATACTTCTCGTACCAGCTCCCGGGGAGAATATCGGGGAAACACCGTTCATGCGCCTCTCCTGGAACCTTGCCAGCAGCAATGTAAAGCATTTTGAGCATCTCCGCACGGTTGACGCTTCGCTCGGGGGAAAAGTTCCCATCAGGATTCCCATTGATCACCGCTCTCCCCACAAGCAATTCAATCGGTTCCCGATAGAGATGTGTATCAGGCACATCCGGAAAGACCGCTGCACGTGCAATGGAAGACCAGACAAGTTGCAGAAGAACCGCACTCAGAAACACCGTCGAGAGAGCACAGCACATACACAATGTACGCAGTCCACGATAACTCCAAGAAAGCATCGCCATACGGTAAAAAGAAGAGGGTCACTCCCATCGTATAGTGAACACTTCTGTTGTTCAATACCTCAGGAAAAAATTCTCTTGAGCTCCGCAAGAGAATGTAGGACAGCGCTCGCCGCCTCCCGCCCCTTACTCGCATCTCCAAAGCACCGCGCCCGTGCCTGTTCGAGGGAATGGACAGAGAGTACTTCAAATGCAAAAGGTACCTGGAGCTGTACCTGCACGTCCATGATCCCCCGCGCGACCTGATCAGCAAGGAGCTTTGCATGGTAGGTCTCACCCTCAACAATAATCCCAAAACCAATAAGCGCATCGACCTTTTTTGCCTTTGCAAGAGCTGCTCCAATAAGGGGGATCTCAAATGAACCAGGAACAGGGTGGAGAGAGATGTTCTTCTCCGAAATGCCCATCGCGCTGAACACTCCTCGTGCGCCTTCCACGAGTCCATCGATCTCTTCCTTATAGTAGGTGGAATGGACGATGCCGATACGCCAGGAAGGATCGACGGTAATGGATACCGGAGAGTGCGAGTTCTTTTTCATGGGAATATCGTAGAACAAAACATAAATATCTCCATACAGTTACACATACAAAAAAACAAACATGTCATGCTGAGGTGCGACCCTGAGCTTGTCGAAGGGGAGCCTCGAAGCATCAAACAAAGAAAATTCCTTTTATGACCCTTCGAGGCTCGCCTTCGGGCTCGCACCTCAGGGTGATATGTATGTGTATATGTATGTGTCTGATTATTGATTGTCATGAGTAAGCATGTGTCACACATACCTCCCCATCACGTCTGTTTCAATATTCACCCTCTCTCCTTCCTTTAATGATCCCAATGTCGTCACTTCCAGTGTATGAGGAATCAAGGCAATCGTGCATTGATTACCCTCCATCTTGGCCACAGTGAGAGAAACCCCATCGATTGCAATCGAACCCTTCTCCACAACAAACGGGAGTAATGCTTCAGGAATGGTCACCGTAAATCTCACACCATTCTTTCCACGGATTACTCCCCACTGACCACTTGTTCCTTCGACATGCCCCTGGACCACATGCCCCTCAAATCGGGCATCGGCTCTGAGTGATCGCTCGAGATTCACGCGATCACCAATGCGCAAATCCCCAAGCTTCGTCCGCCTCCACGTCTCCGGCACGATGTCGAATCGCATTGTTTTTTTATCGAGAGCAACAATGGAAAGACATGCTCCGAAGACGCAGATACTGGAACCGATTTTGATATCGGTGAATATCTTTGGTCGCTCAAGAACCAAACCCTCGTCGGTCTTTTGAAGAACCTTAGCCATTGTTTCGACGATACCGGTGAACATAGGAGTACGAGCAGTAGAGTAACAAATGTTGCAAGGAGCATTATAGATGAGCTTCCCTCCCCCAAGGGGGAGGGGATACTAAAAAAACCGACCACGAACGTGGTCGGTGACTGTTGATCGTATGGTGTGCCCTAAAAGAAGAACGGTGCAATACCCAGGAGCAATAGTCCTATACCGCTAAAAATCAGGACGAGCTCCATAGTGATCGGCTTCTTGAGGTAGAGAACGGGAATGGTGAAAAAACAATTCTCACACCTGCGGACTCTGATCCTTGAGATGAGCATGAGCATGCCACCGACAAGCATTGGGAGACCAAAACTCACACCCCAAACGACCATAGCTGCACCTTCACCACTGGTCTGCAAAGCAACCATAGACACCTCCTTCAAAGAATAGAATGTAAAGGATCAACAGAAGAAGAGGATATCAGACCCTTTACCCTAGACAAAGGGGAAATCTCATGCTACGCTTGAGCGTCGAGACGTCGTGCCAACGCGACGCGTTTTTTGTTATTTCCTTGCATAAAATCCTATGGAAAATATCGTGGTGAAGGGTGCCAAGATGCACAATCTCAAAAACATCGACGTCACCATCCCCCGCAACAAGTTGACGGTCATCACGGGCCTCTCCGGCTCGGGCAAGTCCTCTCTCGCCTTCGATACGATCTTCGCCGAAGGTCAGAGACGATACGTCGAGAGCCTGAGCGCATACGCGCGGCAATTCATCGCGCAAATGGAAAAACCGGATGTCGAGAGCATTGAGGGACTGAGTCCTGCGATTTCCATCGATCAAAAAACCGCCCCGCGCAACCCCCGGTCGACCGTCGGGACCGTCACAGAGATCTACGATTACATGCGTCTCCTCTGGGCAAAAATCGGCAAAGTCCACTGTGCGGAGTGCGGTCGTCTTCTCCAGAAGCAATCCTCGAGTCAGATCGTCGAGACCGTCGCCTCTATGGAGGAAGGAAAAAAAATCTTTCTTCTCGCCCCCATTATTGAGGGGCGCAAGGGAGAACATGCGCGCATTCTCGATTCCATCAAACACGAGGGATTCGTCCGTATGCGGATCGACGGAACGATCGTCACGATCGATGAAGATATCACCCTCGATCCCAAAAAATCGCACACGATTGAGATCGTCGTCGATCGCCTCATTGTGCGCGACCTCAAAATAGAAGAAGGCAAGAGTAACCCACACCGCACTCGCCTCGCGGATTCGGTAGAGCTGTGCCTTCGGAAAGGCGAAGGGTCGATTATTGTTCTGGATGCAGATACCAATGAAGAGAGGCGGTTTGCCGAGAACTTTGTCTGCCCGGAGCATCCCCTCCAGACAATCCCCGATCTTCAGCCACGCAATTTTTCCTTCAATTCTCCCCATGGCGCCTGCGAAACATGTCATGGTATCGGGACCATCCTCCAGATCGATCCCGATTCCATTGTTCCCAATCCAAAACTCACGCTCGCCGAAGGTGCCATTCACCCATGGGCAACCTCCGCGAGTCGCACGGGATTCATGACGCAGCTTCTTGAGGCACTCGCAAAAGAGGTGGGGATCAGCATGCATACGCCATGGGAAGATCTCTCGGAACACCATCGATCGATCATCCTCCATGGCTATGAAAAGCCGCTCCTCGTTCAGCTCGAAACCGGAAAATTCAACGGTGACTATCGTATGACCTTCGAGGGTGTCCTCCCCAACCTGGAGCGTCGCCACCGGGAGACAGACAGCAGCTACATGCGCGAACAAATCCAAGAATATATGCTCGAGCTCCCCTGCAACTCCTGCAAAGGTTTGCGACTCAAAAAGGAAATCCTCTCCGTCACCATGGGAGGGAAAAATATCGTAGAAGCGACGGACATGAGTGTGGATGCGGCACGGATGTTCTTCGAAGAACTGATCCCGAAAGAAACCAAGGCAACCAAAGAAACGAACGAAACCAAGGAAAAAAAACAATCCTCGGTTCCTTTGGTTCCCTTGGTTTCGTCGATTTCTTCTCCGTTGAATCATTATGAATTCGCTATCGTGAAGAAGATTCTCGCCGAAATCATCGCGCGCCTCTCCTTCCTCGAGAATGTCGGTCTCACGTACCTCACCCTCTCACGGAGCGCTGCGAGTCTCTCCGGCGGAGAGGCTCAGCGCATTCGCCTCGCGACCCAGATCGGCTCCGCACTCCAGGGAGTCCTCTATGTCCTTGACGAACCGAGTATCGGTCTCCACCAGCGCGATAACTCCCGTCTCATTGCCACCATCGTAAGACTGCGTGATCTTGGAAACACCGTCATCGTCGTGGAACATGACCAAGAGACGATCGAAGCGGCGGATTATCTCCTCGAGATCGGTCCCGGCGCGGGCAAATACGGCGGAGAGGTCATTGCCCAAGGAACACCAACGGACATTATCTCCAATCCTCACTCCGTCACCGGACAGTATCTGAGCGGGAAGAAAGCTATCAAAATCCCAGAGAAGAGACGAAAGGGGAATGGGAAGCAGATCATCATCAAAAATGCTCATCACCACAACCTCCGGAATATCACCGTAGAATTCCCCCTCGGCACATTCATCGGGATCTCCGGTGTCTCGGGATCGGGCAAATCGAGTCTCATCCACGGCATTCTCGCGCCCGAGCTCCTGCGTGTTCTCAATCGCGCGCACGCCAAACCGGAGAATGTCGGATCGATCGAGGGCCTCGGACACCTCGACAAAGCCATCGTTATCGATCAATCCCCCATCGGTCGCACGCCACGGAGCAATCCCGCGACCTACACCGGTCTCTTCACCGATATTCGCGATCTCTTCACGCAGACACCGGAGGCGAGGCTCCGCGGATACAAGGCGGGTAGGTTCAGCTTCAATGTCAAAGGCGGACGATGTGAGGAGTGTGAAGGAGACGGACTCAAGAGGATCGAGATGCACTTCCTCCCCGATGTGTACGTCACCTGCGAAGCCTGCCGGGGACTGCGCTACAACCGTGAAACTCTCGAAGTCACATACAAAGGAAAAAATATCTCTGACGCCCTCAATATGACCGTCACCGAATCTCTGTCGTTCTTCTCCGCAATCCCCACCATCCAGAAAAAACTCCAGACACTGGAGGATGTCGGTCTTGGCTATCTCCACCTCGGCCAGAGTGCGACGACGCTCTCCGGCGGAGAAGCCCAACGCGTGAAGCTCGCGACCGAACTCCTCAAGCGCGCGACGGGACAGACTTTCTATATCCTGGACGAACCCACGACCGGTCTCCACTTCGACGATATCAACAAACTTCTTGGAGTCCTCCAGCGTCTCGTGGACAGGGGCAATACCGTCCTTGTCATCGAACATAATCTCGATGTCCTCAAATCCGTGGATCACATCCTCGACCTCGGCCCCGATGGTGGCGGCGGCGGCGGCCTGATCGTCGCGCAGGGGACACCGGAAGAAGTGGCAAAGGTGAAGGGGAGCTACACGGGGGAATATTTGGGGAAGATTCTCAAAAGGAATGGATAGACCGATGTGATGGTTCGAGACGGCCAGCCCGTGTCATGGTGAGGAGCACCGCAGCGAAGCGGAGGTGCGTCTCGAACCATCACGGCTGGCCTCCTCACCATGACACATCGATTTTGTGTTACAGTGCCCATGCCCATGCAGCGTCATTTTACCGCCACCGCCTTCGTCATCGATTCACAGAATCGAACCCTGCTTCTGTGGCACAAGCGCCTCGGACGATGGATGCCTCCGGGTGGGCACATCGACCCCAACGAAACGCCGGAAGAGACTGCGATACGCGAATGCAAAGAAGAAACCGGTCTCGACATCGAGATCATCGGCGACCATCAGGAAGATATATTTGGAACACATACAGAAGAAGGAATAATGCTCAAAAAACCCTTCGCTCTTCTTCTCGAAAATATTCCCGCCTGCACAGAGCGCGGCGAGCCGTTTCATCAGCACATGGACTTCATCTTCGTCGCCCACCCCATCAATGAACATCAAACGCTCACCCTCGCTCCGGAAGAAGGGGAACAACTACGGTGGTTCACCGCAACAGAAATCGAATGTCTCGATGACTCACGGGAGATCTTCGTCAATGTGAAGACCTCCATCCTGCACATCCTCAAAAATGTCACCGTAACCGCACCATACTCTTCACGCCGGGAACCTGCAGCAGCGCATCGTAGAGATCGCTGAAAGTACGAAAATCGTCGACGGTAAGGACGATCCGATGCAGCGTACTCTCGCCGCGCATGGGCACGCTCTGCGCACGAACGATGTTCATCTTCCGGTCTGCAAAACAACGTACGAGATCGTAGAGCATGCCCGGCCGGTCTTCGGAGACGATCTCGAGGTGTACTCTGGAAGCATCCGGATCGATCGAGCGCAGCCTCCACAGGAGATTCCACCATATGAGGAGCCGCACGAAGAGGGACCGCGGAACGCGAATGGCCTGCTGATACGCTTGCGCAACTTTTTGAACAGGGAGTATCCCCGCACCGACTTTGCGGAGGACTTCACCGAATGACTTCTCTCCGCAGAGTTCGCATACCTGATCCTGAATATAGCAAAAACGAAAGAGCCACCACACCGGCAAGCCGAATTTTCGACATTCGTGCTCAAGGATCACCCGGCCATCGGATCGGAGTTCTTCCTCCGGAAGGGATTGCGCAGCGTGGCGGAGCGCTTCTTTGGCCTGCAAAGTATGTGCGCGCTGCCGCCACAGCACTTCATGTCCGCCATTCGATTCCTCCCCAGAGTGAAAGATGAGTTCAACCGTGTCTCCGTCTTTAAGGACATGTGTCACCTCGCACTCCTGCGCATTGACGCGCATTTTCGAAAGACGCGAGAGGAATTCCGGATCCAGTGCAAACGCAAGATCGATCCCATTGGATCCCCGCGGAAGTGCCACGATATCACCGGAAGGCGTGAAGACGAGCACCTTCTCTTTGAGAACGTCATTCCGAAGATCCGAGAGATACTCCTCATGACCACTTATATTCTGGTGTAAGTGATGGAGCGCGCGGTAGAGATCGTTCTTCCGATCGTGTATCCACGTGGCATATGCGCGGTTTTTGTCATACTCCTTCATACTCAGCGTCTGGATGCGGATGCGTACCTCGTGATTGTATGCAATGAAGACAGTGGTATGGAGAGCCCGATACCCATTGGGAAGCGGTTGAGCAATAAAGTCGAGGAATGATCTCGGTCGGACCGCAAAACGCTGATGAATGTCGCCGAGCACCGTATAGCACACAGATGCATGCATATCCGGATCCTGTGGAAAAACGAGAATGGAATCGAAGATGCTTGTCTCGGACAGCAGACGAATATTGTGACCGCACTTCTCGAAGAGTTCGTAATCCGTCATCTCCGAGAGCTGTACGGATACCGGTACACGAATGGCCTTCTTCAGTTCTTCCAAAAATGCGAGGCGATCGTGTCGGAGTTCCTGACGAAGGTCCCGGATATGCTCATGCCACACACGTGCCTCTTCTCCAAACGCAAGAGGGAAACAACACTCTTCCAAACGCCGCTTCATCCACCAGAGACCCGTGAGACGCGCGAAGGGAACATAGATATCGAGCGTCTCGCGGGCAATGCGCTCCTGCTTATCGGGACGAAGTGCTGCAAGGGTCTCGACGTTATGAAGACGGTCGGCGAGCTTGATGAAGATCACCCGGAGATCTTCGCTCGCCGCGAGAAGGAGTTTTCGCAGTGATGCAACCTGCCGCTCCGTGCGTCCTCCCTCGTAGCGGACACGCGTCAACTTGGTCACTCCATCGACAAGTTTGGCAATTTCGGCACCAAAGTGTTCTTCGACATCCTTCAGTGTCGCTCGTTCGTCCTCGACAACATCATGCAGTAATCCTGCGATAAGGGTATGGGGACCACACTGGAGTTGTGCGAGAAAGTTTGCCGTCGCAATGAGGTGAATGACGTACGGTTCCCCGGATTCACGCGTCTGCCCCTCATGCCACTCCTGGACCTTTTTGAGTGCGCGCAAGACCGACCCTCTCTCCTCTTCCGAGAGATACGAAATCGCCTCGAGGAAGCCTTTTTCATAATCCGTCATTTCCTCCGATGATACCCTTGGCCCATAAAAAGGCTAGAGAAAAAGGAAAAACGTCATGGTGAGCTTATCGAGTCCATGACGTTTTAAGGAATGCGTGAGATCCTCTAAAAACCAAACAGCCCCTTCACTGTATCCCAGAATCCGCGATCTGGTGCCCCGTGAACACCATTTACTCCATTCATACCGTTGATACCATTCACTCCGTTGATTGCATCAATGCCGTTAAGACCGTTCATGCCATTGATTCCATTCATGCCATTAACACCGTTTACTCCGTTGATACCATTCATACCATTGATTCCATTCCAATTGACCCCATCCCCGTTCGCACCACTACGATCCTGCAGAAAATCTTCGTAGGAAGGAGTCGGCTGAATAATGTCGGGTCCGGGTTCTCCCGTGTCCCCTGCACCACCCGTTGTTGCACCGCCAAATTCCGTCTGTTCCTCCCCCGCATCTCCTTCTTGGAATGGACGACCCTCCGAGAAATCCTCCTCATTGAACGGCCTCCCGGGGACGGGCTTGCCGTTAAAAGGACGGCCTTGCGGAGTAGTACCTTGGCTCTTAAACCAATGGAGTGGATTGAGTTTGCTCCAGAGAGACTCCTGCTCTGGAGCAGCATTTTCGGCTGACGGATGCTCATCATCGAAATATTCATATGTTGTTGTGCTCTCCACCGAACCATCAGGAGCGTATTCGACGGTGTAATCTACTTTTTCCTCGCCTTTATCGCCTTGGTAAAATGTTTTTTTGAGGTTTTCCCAAATACTTGGTTCCTGCGCCTCTTCCTCTTCCAGAGCATCCTGCATTTCCTCCATCACCTCGCGCATGTACCCATAGTCTTCGGGCGTCATGACACCGTCCCCATCAATGTCACGCGGCGCCATCTTCATACCACGCTCTTCCATAACACGATCCTGCATCACCTTCATCATCTCCTGGTACTTCTCCATATCCATCTGATTCACCATGCCATCCTGATTGATATCACGATTCTGCCGCATCACCTCCTGCAACTTTTCCACATCTGACTGATCCATCGTGCCATCCCTCATGATGTCTGACTTCGGCATTTCCTGGGGAGCGCCATGCATCATCTGCTTCTTCATGGCTTCGATGTATTCCTGCTGTTTCTTCATTGCTTCCTCGAATCTCTCGACATCGTTATTCTCGACCGTTCCATCCTTATTCATAATTTCTTCCCTCGAAAGTTCGTCAACATCGTTCTCCATCCGCTTGTCTTCCTCTCTCACCTGCTTCCAAAAATCCTCTGCGGTCCTCCGCTCTCCTTCCTGTGCCCTCCGTTGCAATTCCTCCCATCGCATCCGTTCCTCCGGAGAAATGACTGGCCGATCATTTCCATCGGTTTTCTCGGGAACGACGGAACTCTTCTGCTCACTACTCCCTCCGGTATCGCCCAAACTCCCCTCTCCATCCTGAGACTGCTCAGAATATTTTCTATCGTCGGGCATCCCCACGAGTGACGTCAAAGAGGACGAACCCACGGCAACCGTAAATCCAACAACAACGACGGTCATTCCTGTGAGAAAGAGTTCTTGCGTGCTGAACCGTGACATAGAGGAAGGGGGAATGAATTTTGTTTTCGTCATTATTGTAGCAAAAACGACTTCTCTCCACAATTTGACTATTTATACATCTTTTATTAAAAAGATATTTTATTCAGACGGTGTACTGATGAACTTACGAGCTTCATTTGCCATATTGCTCGCAACTTCTTGCATCTGCACTGCAATTTTTTGAATGCCAGCATCAAACTCGATTGCTTTTGCCGCCAGATTCCATGCTTCTTTGCTGAGATCGATCACTTCCTGATATCGCTTCTCCACCCCTGCCCGATATCCGCGGACCAGAGCGCGGAATCCTTCCGCAGTCTTCAGTGCCGCCTTCACGATGGAGGTATCCGGCTTACTCGTCAGTGCGCCACGTGCTGCAAGGAGCGCACGTGCCGAGGCATATTCGGCCTGCACGACATCATCCTGTCCCAACAGTTTAAGCAGAATCACAATTTCACTCTCTGTCTCTGAGAGGAGCGCCTGCGTCCGTCGCCCCTCTTTATACATGATAAGCCGATGGGTAAGGACCGCCACTTCCCCCCGTGTGAGCTGCTTCCCCGGATGGAAGAGGCCATCCTGTCCGATCATGACCATCGATGCTGCCAATGCATAGCGCATATACGGGTAGTACCACTCGTCGGGATTCGTGACATCCGACGAGAGCGGAAGGCGGATTTCGCTATATGACCCACTGGGATCCGCGCCATGTGCCAGGAGCAGCATCTTGAGGAATTCGATCTTCAGAACAGGTTTTTCACCGTAGAAAGCAGTCTTCTTGGGTGGACCGTCAATGATCTGCATTCTCTGTCGTCCCACTTCCACATACGGGAGAAACCACACACCTTGGGAAACATCGTCAAAGACGCTCTTCGTGTAGAGCGTCAGTTCTTCGTCCGAAACCAACGGTGCCACGATGATCTTGGCAGCTTCCGCACGATTCACGCCCTTATCGGGCTTGAATGTCCCGTCATCATATCCCTGAATGATTCCCTGTGCCTTCAGGTATTCCACGGCACCAAATGCCCAGTGATCCGGGGGAACGTCCGAAAAAGACCGCGGTGTTTCCTCCGCATTGACACAAGGCGGCACTACGAAAAATAGCAGAGACGGAACAACGACAAACAACGAAGCGAGCCGGATTTTATTCACAGAGTGGGAGGTAAGAGGGAAAAGGTGCCCACAAGTGTATATTCTCCGCCCTTTTCCACGCAACTTCCTTTGTCGGCCCGGTGAGATTCTGTATTCAGAAACATCCGGGAGATACAGGAGATCAGGGGCTTCCAGG
>Ga0209542_10018784_pt1 | contig 11156 bp, 10 predicted proteins | sample RifCSPhighO2_01_FD_184028 | JGI IMG/M metagenome (GOLD analysis project Ga0209542, IMG submission 184028) | Soil microbial communities from Rifle, Colorado - Rifle CSP2_plank highO2_0.1 (SPAdes) (version 2) | ecosystem: Environmental > Terrestrial > Deep subsurface > Rock core/Sediment ...
GTAGAGACAGTCTCGCCGGGGTGTGCATAGACGAATGACAGGTGCCCGTAGATGGTCGAGAGACCATTAGCGTGCTTCACCAAGACCCACTTACCATACTGGCATCCGCTCCGTATATTCACACTCTCTGTGTCAACCACGACCCCGGAGAGGGCGGCTCTGACCGGCGTGCCAATGCTCGCCCTGAAGTCAACACCGCCATGGGTCCCCGACACGTAGAGGCGTTTAGCGTCAACGGTCTTGCCAAACGCCTGTGTGACGAGTAGTTGGGTAAGTGGCGGGAACAATATCCCTGTATGCGCAGACGGGATGAGCGAGGGGTCAAGCGCCTGGCGTAGCTGGGCCTCGTAGCGGAAGAGTTGAGCCTCAAACTCATCCTGCTGGGCCCGCTTCTGCGCTATGAGCTTTTGATAGGTACTCTCTTGATTTTTCGTATCGGCGAGGAGTCTTTGTTGTGCTGTTCTTGAAACTTCTACCGACTTTTTCTGTATCGCTAAATCACTATTGAGTGAGACAAGCTTGTCCTTAGTCGCTGAAACCTGATCGCGATTACTTGCGAGCACTGTCCGGGTTGCGCGCAGGTCAGCGATATCCTCCCCAAGTGCACGGTTAAATTGGGCCGCCTCGTCGGCCGCCTGCCACGCGCTTCCAAGCGAGTCAGAGGTGATGAGCTGGGCCACCAGCGGCATTTGCTCACCTTGGGCGACGGAACGCAGTGCCTTGGCTATCGCCGTTTGGTTCGCGGCGATGGTAGTTTCCTTATCTCCTATTGAGTTCGTGAGTTGTTGTATCTGCAGATTGGCCGATGCTATTCTGTTCTGCGTTACCTGTATCTGGCTTGCAAGTTGTTTCGCCGATAGGTTAAAAGCACTAATAGTCGACTGGAGTGTACCTTTCTTTGTTCCAAGATCATTTAGTTGTTTTTGAAAGGAGGCGATATCAGCTTCAAGCTGGGCTATCTGCGCATTGTGTGCATTAATCTGCGCCTGAAGTTCAGAGACACTCTCGGCTCGCGTCGGTACAGGTACGGTAAGGCAGAAGACCAGGAGCAAACAAAGTACGGCAGAAGATACGAACGCACGCGTCATTAACCTAGTATAGCAATAGCGTTTTGGATGCGCGAAAGCGACTCCCCTCTCCCTAGAATGGAGATAATGGTAAAGGGATCGGGCGAGCGCTCTTGCCCCGAGAGCGCGTAGCGTAACGGCCAGAGCGTGGCTCCCCTTCCCCCTTTCCCTCGTGCCTCCTCGGCGTCAGCAATAGGCATAACTGCGTCTTTGATCACCTCGGCAGAAACACTTTCTTGGAGACTGTTTAGGGCCTCACGCACGGCCCCTAGGCCCCTTTTTGCTATTCCCGGTCTCTCGGCGAGCTCTTTGGCGAGCAGGCCTTCCTTGCTTAGATAGGGCACCGTAAAAAAGAATCTAAGCTCATCCTCGAGCGCCTCGAGCGCCTCCTTAAATGTCCTTGCCCGCTCCTTCAGCAGGGGCACCACCTTTGGCAACATGTGGGACGTCGTACGTCCCACATGCGCGAGAAACTCGTCGTCCGAGAGCTTGCGCATCCAGCGCTGGTTGACTGAAAGAAGCTTCTCTCGATCCCAGGCCGCCCCAGATTTCTGTATTCCTTCAAGTGAAAAGGCCTCGACAAGCTCGGCAAGCGAGAAGTCCTCCCTATCGGAGCCGGGGCTCCAGCCCAGGAGTGCAATATAGTTCACCAGTGCCTCGGGGAGAAAACCGTCAGCGCGGTAGTCCATGACACTTGTGGCCCCCGTGCGCTTCGAGAGCTTTGCACGCTTGGCGTCGACAATGAGCGGGAGATGGGCATAGATAGGCCGGGGTGCGCCGAGTGCCTCCTGAATAAGTATTTGCCGGGGCGTGTTGGAGATGTGGTCCTCGCCACGGATGACATGGGTCACCCCGCTATTCCAATCATCAGCTACTACTGCGAAGTGGTAGAGCGGGTCAGTGAGCGAACGGGCAATAACGAAGTCACCAAGCTCGGTGGTGTCAAAAGTGACCTCACCACGCACCATGTCTTTGAAGGTGATGGAACGCCCCGGGTTTGTAAGTCGCACAATCTCTACTGTGGTACCTGGATTGTCTCGGCTGTCTTCTCTCGAGAGATAGGCCTTCCCTCCCTCGATCAGCTGATCGAGCAGCTCTTTGTGTCTCGGTGCATTCTCGCTCTGGCGGGAGAAGGTGTCCCAGTCAAGTCCAAGCCAACGCATGCCATCTTGAATCTCCTCTTCGTATGCTCGCGTGCTACGAGCTTTGTCAGTGTCTTCGCTCCGAAGTAGGAACTGGCCACTGTGGTGGCGCGCATAGAGGTAATTAAAAAGCGCGGTGCGTGCGGTACCGATGTGGAATCGGCCTGTGGGCGAGGGTGGTATGCGGGTGACAACACTCATGCTTCGTGTGAGAGCGCGATGTTGAGCACGGTACCCGCGATGACGCGGGCGGCGTTTGGGTCGGTAAAAGTCGCCGCCGCTTCGCTCATCTGCTTGGCGAGCGCGTGGTCGCCGAGGATGCGCTTAGCCTCGGCCACAATAAGGTGAGGGGTAAGATTCTCCTCTTCTATGACAACTGCGGCACCGGTGCGCGCATACGCGTAGGCGTTCGAGCGCTGGTCATGACTTATCGTCTCGGGGATAGGAATGATGATGGAGGGTTTCTTCCATACACCTATTTCGGCTATGGAGCCCGCGCCAGCCCGTGAGAGTACGAGGTCTGCCGCTCCTGCGGCCCTCTGGAGCGAGGTCTCGGAGAGATAGTCAAAAGGGTGGTAGCGGGAGGCGTGCGCGTCCTTTGCCAGTATGACCTTGGAGACAGCCTCGACACCAGCCAGATTATTCGCGCCGGTCTGATGGATAATATTGGCAAAGGCAACCAGCGTGGGGAGAGCGGTAAGGACGGTCTCGTTGAGGCGTACCGAGCCTTGCGAGCCGCCGAGCACAAGGAGGGTGGGAATGGAGGGCTCCAGACCAAGGTACTGTGTAGCCCCTTCCGGCTCTACCCGCATGAGTGCCTTGCGGATGGGGATGCCGGTGCGCGCAATTCTTTCTTGTACCTGCTTGGGGAAATAGTCAGCCGCGCTCTCAAAGGAAATCGCAATGTGGCTCGCGAACCTTGCGCCAAGCAAGCTCCCGCGCCCAGGCTTGGCGTCGGACTCGTGGATGACCACGGGGATACGTAGAAGACGTGCGGCTATCAGAGCGGGCACGCTTGCATACCCGCCCTTAGACACCAACACATCGGGATACAGTCGCAAGAGAGTGATAAAAGCCGCCAGGGTACCCCAGAGTGTTACGAAGGTGTCGGAGGCGTTCGCGAGAGAGAAGTAGCGCCGCACCTTCCCTGCCCTGATACGGATAAAGACCATTCGATTCTCAAAGAGCGCTCGCGCGTCAAAGGGCTCGGGCGCGAGGTAATAGAGCGCGGGCTCGACGAGCTGTTTCTCTCGTGCCATATCGTTGATGGCCTCGGCAATGGCAATAAGCGGATAGAAGTGCCCGCCCGTGCCTCCGCCCGTAAACGCGATGGTCATAGCGCTACTATATCAGGCCCTGGTAGCCCGCCTGCTCTCGCTCCGGGCGACATTCAAAATCAGTCCGCAGGAGAGGAGGACAGCCACGAGCGCAGTGCCGCCATGAGATATGAAGGGGAGCGGGAGCCCCGTGAGTGGAATAATGCCAAGCATGGCCGAGATATTAATGAATGCCTGGAAGATAATAAGGAATGAGAAGCCAAGGGCGACGAGACCACCGAAGAGGTCGCGCGCATTCCCCGCTATCACGATACCGCGGGCCGAGAGTCCGACAAAAAGAGCGATGAGGAGCACCGCGCCGAGGAAGCCGGTCTCCTCGGCGAAGACTGCAAAGATAGAGTCGCCGTCAGGCTCGGGTAGATAATTAAATTTTTGTACGCTCTGACCAAAGCCGCGCCCCAGCAGGCCGCCCGAGCCTATGGCGATGAGAGACTGTTGTATCTGATACCCACTGCCGAGCGGATTTGCCGCCGGGTGGACAAAGGTCTCGATACGCTGGAGCACGTAGGGGCGTTGCCATGCCACGACGACAAGCGCGATGACCGCACAGGCAAATAGTATACCGAAGTCTCGCAAGGGCGCTCCTGCCGCAAAGTACATCACGGTACCGGTTGCGAGGATAAGGAGGGCCGTTGAGGTGTTTGGCTGGAGGAGCAGAAGCACCGCAGACGCACCCACAAAGGCAAGGAAGGGCACTAACCCCCTCTTTGGATTCCCCAGCTGGCGCGCTCGAGGGGCCAGCCACCAGGCAAAGGCAAGGACGAATCCCATCTTGAGAAATTCAGCTGGCTGTATCGTGATAAGTCCAAGATCAATCCACCGGGTAGCACCATGAGCCGAGAAGCCAATACTCGGTACAAAGACCAGTGCAGTAAGAACCAGAGTCGCCCCATAGATATAGGGCGCCAGGCGCTTGAGGAGGCGTAAGGGTACGAGCGCCGCTCCGATAAGAGCTATGAAACCAGCGCCAAGCCCCAACCCTGCCTGGAGAAGGATATCTTTAGAAATAGAGGGGTTCTGGCGCGCGAGGAGACCAAGGGTTGCCGAAGAGAATATAGCAAGCCCTGCAAGCGCTATGGCGAGTACAAAGGCGAAGAATACACGGTCACCAACAAAGCCTTTCATGGCATGCGGGCCAAGAGTGCAAGGGCGAGACCAAGCACCCCTGCAATAATCGTAATGACCCAGTAGCGCATCGTCACCTTGGCCGCAGGCCACCCGAGTGCCTCAAAGTGATGGTGGATGGGCGCGACGAGGAAAAGCTTCCTGCCAAAGACCTTCTTTGAGAATACCTGTGCAAGCGTGGTGAGTACGGTGGCGGTAAGCACGACCGCGACAATAGGTAAGACAAAGACCCCTACCCCACCGGCAAGGGTGTCGGAAGCGAAGGCAACCATCGCGAGCGCTAGGGTGAGCGCCATGCTTCCCGTCTCGGACATATAAAAACGCGCTGGCGGGATATTGAACCAAAGGAAGGCGAGGGTGGCCCCTGCAACGCTCGCGGCAAAAGCGGCGAGTGAAGCCTGTCCTTCACCAAAGGCAATGCCGGCATACACCAGGAAGATGATAGCGAATACGCCACCGGCTAGACCATCGATGCCATCAATCGTGCCTCCCGCATAGATAGCGATAGTGACCAGGGCAAAAAAGGGAACGACGAGGATGCCAAGAGACAGGGGCGCACTAAAGGGAATCCCAACCGACTCAACACCGAGCTTGGCATAGAACCACCAGCCGGCGATACAGCCAATGGTACCTACGATAGCAAGTCGGCGCGCAAGGGAGAGTCCGCCACGCATACTCTCCCGTATCTCAAGGAGGTCGTCGACGAGCCCGGCAAGTGCCCCAGCGGCAAGGGCGAAGAGTGGGAGCCAGGTCTCACGACGATGTACGAAATCAAGTGAGAGCCAGAAGGTATCAAGCGTACGAGCCAGGAGGAAGAAGAGTCCAGCAGTAGCGAGTACCGAGGCCCAGATGAGTATGCCGCCCATCCTTGGGGTCGAGACTTCACGCTCCTTATGAAGCTCGTTGAAGATAGGCGTCCCGCCGCCACCCATCCCCTCCTTGCCCGCATGCTTCTTCCATGCCCGCTTGTGGTAGAGGAGCGCGGCCAAGAAGGGAGCAAAGGCGATACCTACCAAGAAAGCGGTGGCCGCAGGGATGAGTACTTTAGCGGTGATGCTGATCATAAGACGCGCATTAGAGTGACGTAACGCCGGCGAAGTGCGCCAAGGCCGCATTCACCAGTGCAATGCCATCGGTGAATCGCGCCTCTTTTGAGGAGCCAAGGACAACGACCGCGACGGGGTGCCGAATGCCCGCATCGAAGACCAGGGCAAGATTGCCACCCGCGAGATCAGTGTACCCGGTCTTCGAGAGGAGGAGGCGCGAGATAGCGCTCGTCATAGGGTCGGTATTTATGGCTTTGTAGGCTCTCCCCTTTGCCGATACGGCAGTAGCATTTGCAAATGTAGTCGCGTTGGCGACATCGGGGGCCCTCTCGACGAGGGCCCCCGCAAGCCGAGCTATATCGCGTGCCGAACCGTATCCACCGGAAACTACAGTATTGAGGTCAAGACCACTCCCATTGACCGCGTAGGTGGCCGAGAGCCCAAGCGCACTTGCCGCCCCCGCAAGCATGTCGGCAGTGGAGCTCTGCACCTGGGCGGCAGTGGCCTCCGCTATAGCCGCCGCACCGTCGTTCAGTGAAGCGGTGAGTGTGAGTCGCGCAAGGTCAGAGAGCATGAGGGTGTCACCTGCGGCAAAGGCGTGTGGATACTCTGCCGTCGCGGCGAGCGACGAAACAGTGATAGGAGTCTGTGGCGAGAGTTCGGTTAGAGCCGCATACACCGTCAAGAGCTTCGTGAGGGAGGCAAGTGGGAGCTGGGCGTCGGCATTTTTCTCATACAGAATTTCTCCGGTGGCGAGGTCGTAGATGATGGCGGCCTTGGCGTCGATAGGGGACACCGTGAGGGGGACGGGAGGGGCGACTGTCTGCACATCAGGGTCTGTCCTCTTAGATGACCCTAAGGGGACAAATAAGAACAACGCAAGAATACTGGAGGCAAGCAGGAGGGCAAGCCCCGCTTCACGTACCTGGCGCGTGCGGTGGGCCAGTTCGGCAAGCTCGGGAATGGTCATAGTCATAGTTCGTCTTCGGTATCGGTAGGTGTAGCGGCCGCTTCGACCCCGTGAGCAAGCTCGGTGTAGCGCGGCAGGTCCTGTATACGGGCGACTCCAAGGTACCCGAGCGCTTCCGTGGAAAGTGAGTAGCGAATGCGTCGTCTGTCAGAGGGGTCTTCCCTACCCTCGATGAGGCCACGGAGTGTCAGCGTGCGGATAGAGGCGGAGGAGTTCACGCCACGTATCCAGTCGATCTCGCCGCGCGAGGCGCCTCCGCCTCCTGCGTCAGTACCCCCGGCCTGGTAGGCAATGACAGCGAGTGTTTCAAGCCCGGCCTTACCGAGGTCGCGCGAACGTTCACCCTCCCAGAGTTTTTTCACGAGGTCTGCGGCCTCGGGGCTCGTGCGCAGTTCAATCTCTTCGCCCGCCTCTACAAGCGCAAGACCACCTACGGCAAGGGACTGTCGCAGGGCCGTGAGAATGCTCTCAAGTTGAGCGACGGAGACATCAAGGAGCGTGGCGAGCTCCTTCTTCTCAATCGGTTCGCCGGCGGCAAAAAGAATAGCGAGAGCGGCGGCCGGAGGGGTGAGCATTACTGCCATTCTATCTGCCCTTCCCCTCCCCTACAACCCACGCTCCTGGGGATACCTTGACAGAAAGTTTCATTTATGCTAAATAAATCACAGGTCAAATTTGTCCCGCCCGCACATAATAGGGGTATACCATGCCTTTCAATCCTTCCATCCTCGACAAAACGTTCGAAGATTTGGGTGCCGAGCTCTCGACTCGTATTCAGAACGCCTTGAAAGACGATAATATCAGGACAGTTCGCCAGTTGGTCCACAAGACCCGGGTAGAAATGCTTAGGGCTCCCAATATCGCCCACCAGAGCGTCAATGAAATAGAAGAATGGCTTAAGGGTCACGGCCTTCGTCTCGGCATGAAAGACGACCTGCTTGCGGTACCTGAAGGGAGCGTCTCCTATGAGGTTTGCCAGTCATTCAGTCTCGAGGAGATGGCAACAGCTTTCGCTAACAGCATTTTAGCGGAACAGGATGCCATGTTCACAGTTCCAGTGAGCGACATGGTTGGTCTCGTCTCCGGCACCATCATGGTAAGCGTCTCGCTGAGGTCATTGCTCGACGGCGGTGTCGAAATAAAGGTCCATCATGGCGACCAGCGTCTCGATGGCCGTATGTCTTACGACATCCAAAACAAGCGAGGCGCAGTAGTCGTCTACATGACCCCACGAACCCCGCCAGCATCCTGAATCAATATAAGGTCGTTCACAACGGGAAGCCGTTGGAGGACGGCTTTTCTTATTTCTACCCGTACTGCGTGTGTGCAAACCTGGTTTGCACAAGTTTGATTTTTAGAGTTATCCGTTATCCGTAGTGGGGGACGGCGGTAGAGGCCATGTGCGAGATGCGAATGTCGCCATGCTCACCGTACTGTTCGGCCGCAACCGCGCCTTGCTTCACGAGCTCAAGCAGGGCAAGGAAGGAGACGATGACATCGACTTTCTCCTTCTGGTTACCCGCAAAATCTTTAAAGGAGAGTGTCATAGCTTGCTCGACCCTCGCGGCAAGTCTGTCCATCATTTCCTCTATGGTGAGCATGGGTTTGACCGTATGTTCGGGAAGCGTCTCCACTACTTCTCGAGCCGAGAGTACACGTGCAAGAGCTTCCGCAAGCGCAGTACTCGAGAGGTCACGCGAGGGAGCGAAGAAGGCCTCTGGGGCACGCGCTCCTGCTGGATACATAGCATGGTGGCCATACATACGCCCGAGCTCTGTGGCGGCTTCGCGCACCTTGGTATAGGCCTCAAGGCGCCGCTTCAGGTCTTCAACGTCGGCGTTCTCTTCTTCAGTCAGAGCGAGGTCGGGGAGGAGCGATTTTGACTTGACGAGTAGCAGGGTCGCGGCAATGTAGATAAATTCTGCTGTCTGTTCAACCGGGAATGCCTCCTGGGCACGCACATGCGCCACAAACTCGTCGGTGATTGACGAGAGCGCTAGGTCATTTACCAGGAGCTTCCGGGCCTCAATAAGGTCAAGGATGACCTCGAGCGGGCCTTCATAGGCATCAGTCTTGATGTGGTAATCAAGTGGCATCAGCGTCTGGTGTGGACTCGTGGAGGAGCGAGTCAATCCGGTTTAGATCGCGGGGGAATGCCGATGCTTCTTTCACATTTGGCAGTTCAAGCATACGCGCCGTGAAGCGTTCGAGCCCGGTCGAGGACCCGCCGTGGGGCGGCATGCCGTACTTGAAGGCCTGCAGATAAAATGAGAAAAGGCTCGGGTCGAGCCCTCGACTCTCAAGCTTTGCTACCATCTCGTGGTAGTCGTGGATACGCTGACTACCACTGTTTATCTCGAGCCCGCGGCACAAGAGGTCAAAGCTCTTGCTGAATGTTGGGTCAGCTGGGTCTGCATACGTATAGAAAGCGCGCTTACTTGTTGGGAAATGCGTGATGAAGACAAAGTTGCTCCCGTGTTTCTCAAGCGCCCAGGCGCATATCTGCCTCTCCTGCTCGGGCTCAAGGTCGGGCTCCTCGGCCACTCCGAGTATCTTCTGTGCCTCGCGGAGCGTCAGTATGGGGAAGGCGGTGCCGAGCTTGGGGGCGCTTGTGCCAAATCGGGCGAATACATCTGCATGTTGTTCTGCCGTTGCAGTAACCGTGTCACGCACGGTTTGTTCAAGCACCGTCATGACGTCGAGGTGGTCCTTGATGAATCCCATCTCGAAATCCATTTGGGTGAGCTCGGAGAGGTGTCGAGTGGTCGCGCTCTTTTCTGCACGGAATATTTTGGCGATGGTGAAGGCGCGCTCGAAAGGGCCCACCATAATCTGCTTGTAAAACTGGGGCGAGGTGGCCAGGTAGGCGGTCTTGTCATAATAGTACTCGACCTTGAAGGCCATAGCCCCACCTTCAGCATCGCCACCCACGAGTGCAGGCGCTTGGAACTCGGTAAAGCCCTGTCGCTGGAGTGACTTCCGGTAGGCATCAACGATGGTGGCCTGTACTTTGAAAATATCTCGGCTGTGCTCGCTCCGGAGCGTGAGCGGCCGATAGTCAAAGAGGGTGTCGAGGTTGACATCAGCATCCTTCTCAAAAGGGAGTTCGGCCGCGCGCGCAAGTACTTCGATATGGAAACCTTCAAGCTCAATTTCTCCATTTGCGCCCGGCACCCGCATGTTCTCCGGTCGATCTTTTACAATCCCCCCAATTTTGACAGCCCACTCGGGCCGGGTAGTTTTTGCGGCATTACCAGCTTCGGTTTTATTCGACAAGAAAACGACTTGCACCTTCCCCGAGCGGTCCCGGATATCGAGGAAGACGAGCTTGCCGTGGTCGCGGCGAACATCTACCCAGCCATTAATAGTGACTGTCTTGCCAATGTGCTGGCCAAGCTCGCCGATAAGAGTGCGCTCCATACGCCTAGCTTACACCGACAGCCTTACGGACTTTCTCCATCTTAACAGAGGCGACGGCGCGCGCTTGTGCCGCACCCTTCTCGAGGATGTCAGCGACCACGTCTGAATTTTGCTCGAGCTCGAAGTATTTTGCACGCATGGGGGCGAAGTATCGGTCGAGATCCTCGATAAGCGCCTCTTTAAGAACCTTGTAGCTACCCTTATGGGTCTCGTAGATAGAGGCAAGTTCTGCTTCACCCCGGACGAGCTTATGGATGGCGTACACGTTCTCTGGTCGTTCACCTGAAGAGTCGGTTACGATGCTCATCACGGCCTTGGCGAGCTCATCCTTGGTTGCAAAGAGCGGGATGACATTCCCAGTGCTCTTGCTCATCTTAGTGCCGTCGGTGCCAGGCACAACACCCATGTCCTCTTGGATAAGCGCCTTGGGGAGGGTAAAGATTTCGCCGTAGAGGCTGTTGAACTTTTGCGCCGTGTCCCGGGCGATTTCCACATGCTGTTTCTGGTCCTTACCAACCGGCACCACGGCCGGGTCGTAGAGCAGGATGTCGGCGGCCATGAGCATTGGGTAGTCAAAGACGCCCACACTTATCTCCTTACTTTTTGCTTCAGCGTCCTTGTAGGCGTGGGCGCGCATCAGGTAGGGCATTGTGGTGATGCAGTTGAAGAGCCAGGCGAGTTCGGTATGTTCGTGAACCTTCGATTGCTGGAAGAGGACGACCTTTTCAGGGTCGAGTCCTGCGGCTAGGTAGCCCATCACTACATGTTGGATAGACGCGCGGATTTCTTCAGGATGCTTCTGCGAGTGGGGGGTCGTAAGGGCGTGGTAGTCAGGAATGAAGATGTAACACTGATACTCATTCTGAAGTTCCACAAATTGGCGCAATGCACCGAAGTAGTTACCGATATGGAGTTGGCCGGTCGGCTTCACGCCGGAGAGGAGGACGGGCTTCATGCTCATACAAAATAGAGTATCACAAAAGAAGTAGACGTGAGTGCGCCGCCGGCATGCCGGCGGCGCATATTGTTAGGGCCAGGGGCCCCGAGAG
>Ga0209542_10018785_pt1 | contig 11156 bp, 14 predicted proteins | sample RifCSPhighO2_01_FD_184028 | JGI IMG/M metagenome (GOLD analysis project Ga0209542, IMG submission 184028) | Soil microbial communities from Rifle, Colorado - Rifle CSP2_plank highO2_0.1 (SPAdes) (version 2) | ecosystem: Environmental > Terrestrial > Deep subsurface > Rock core/Sediment ...
TCCTTCTATATAATTGTTAATTATTTTATATGGGCCAGGACCATTCCACCCAGCTATACCTTGAGCTTCTTGAAAAGAACTTTTAAAATCTGAAATATGGGAATTTGATATCGAAGTTGATTTAGAATTTAATGCAATTCCTCTTTTGCTGCCTAAAACACTGTCACCATGAATGTAAGACTTATCAATAATTATATTATAAGGTAAATTATCTTCATTAATTTCATTTTCTCCCAAAACTATCAATCCATAACTATAGGTTCTATCTTGGGGCATTATTTCCAGACCAACTATTTTATAATTATGAGCTCCAGATTCCAATTTTATTGCAGGACCATAAGGCGGTGCAGCAATTTTAGGCATTAAATTCCTATTTTTCAGAGTAACTCTTCCTTCAGGTAAGTTTTCAAATTCAGAAGTTCTTATAGTAATCCATTCATCGCCATCTTTTTTAGGAAAAATAAAAGAACCTTCGTAATAAGCTCCAGCTTTCAATTCAATTATGTCACCAGGATTAGCATCATCTAAAGCTTTCTGAAAGTCTCCATTTTCATCAACAATTATAACATTTCCATCACTTTCAATATATCCAGGATGCTCAATTTTATCAAAATCTTGTGTTATTTCTACAGAATAAAAACTTTCATCTTCTTTTTCTAAATTAATTGGCTCAGGTTTAATCGCAGAAAAAATTACAAGCATAATAATAGCAACAAATAGAAGCGATAAAATTATAGTAAATGCAAAATTATCTTTACCCATAAATAAAGATTACCAATTAAGCTTTTTATTATTTCGTATATAAAATATAAAAAGTCATTATTAGAAAATTTCAAAAGCCAAGTAATCTTATAAGTTTTATTCTAGTTTGAGTTTAATTTACCACAACTTTGTTGGTGAATATATTCTATGAAATATATTTTGCAGTTTAAATACGTGCGACACACAACACGCGCGACAATACATTAAAGATGGCCCCACAGCTCTGCCACAATTAGGAGCTTCACTAAGCAGGATAAATGATTCAAAAGCTTAATTAAATTATCTAAAATAGTTTTTTCTATGGCAGTAATAGAATTAAAAAATGTCTGGAAAACCTACAATATGGGCAAAGTAAAAGTTAATGCTTTAAGAGGTATTTCATTAAAAGTAAATAAAGGAGAATTTTTAGCAGTAGTCGGAAAATCAGGTTCAGGAAAGTCAACAATTATGAATTTAATAGGTTGTTTAGACATACCTTCACAAGGAGAAATTTACTTAGATTCAAAAAATGTTTCAAAGTTAAATGAATCAGATTTATCACAAATTAGGGGAAGAAAAATAGGATTTATATTTCAACAATTTAATTTAATCCCAACATTAAATGCTTTGGAAAATGTAGCTTTACCAGGAGAATTTCAAAATAACTCAACATCCAAGTTGCAGAAAAAGGCAAAAGAATTGTTAGAATTTGTAGATATGCAGGATAGAATTGATCACAAGCCAACTCAATTAAGTGGCGGACAAATGCAGAGAGTTGCAATTGCAAGATCTTTAATAAATGATCCCGAAGTAATTTTAGCAGATGAACCGACAGGAGCATTAGATTCCAAAACAGGATTGCAGGTTATGTCTTTATTAGAGAAATTAAATAAAGAAGAGGGAAAAAGCATTGTAATAGTTACGCATGATAGTTCTTTAGCAAAGCACGCAGACAGAGTTATAGAATTAAAAGATGGAGAAATATTAAAAGAATATTCCAATCGGAGGAAAAAATGAAAAAAATAATTTTATTTATAATAAGTTTGTTAATAATTAACGTAGTTTTTGCAGCCCAAGAATTAAATTTCACAAGGCAAAGTGAAGAATACCTCGGTGCAGCAAGCAGTGCTGTTGCAAATCTAAGAATTGCAAGCATTAGACAAGATCCTTTTCCAGCAAATCCTGGAGAATACACGGAAGTTTATTTTAAAATAGAAAATGTCGGCGGCGAAGTTGCAAATCCAAAATTCGAACTAAATTTACCATATCCCTTATCAGTATACCCTGAAATAGATAAAGTTAAAGTTTTGCCAAGTATAGCATCAGGAGAAAAAATTACTTTAAATTATAAAATTAAAGTAGATAAAAATGCCATTTTAGGAAATTACGAATCTGAATTCAGAGCATATGCAGGTTCACAGGACACATATTATCCCTATTTTTTCAATGTTAAAGTAGAAGATGTAACAACAAATTTTGATGTTGTTCTTCAGGAAGTTACAAAAGATGGAGCTTCAATCGCAATCGCAAATACGGGAAAGAATACAGCAAACTCAATAACTGTAAGAATTGAAAATCAAGAAGATTTTGATTTATTAGGCCCTTCAAGTTATATAATTGGAAACTTAAATAACGGAGATTACACAATTCTAAATGTTTTAGTTTCTCCAAAAGAAAATATAGAAGATCTAGAATTGAAACTGCAAATAGATTATACAGATACAATTGGAAATAGAAGAACATTAAACAAAGGAATTCCGATATACTTAAATGCAAACATAAAAAGAGGTTTTGATGAGTTAACAGGATTTGCAATACACGGAGAACAAAAAGAATCTAGTGGAGGAAGTGGTTTCATGTATATTTCATTGTTGCTATTGGCAGCATTGATTGCAGTAATAATTTATTACAGAAGAAAAGGAAAAGAATGAATTTAAAAAAATCCTTAAGGATAGCTTTAAACATTATATTACATAGTAAGTTAAGAAGCTGGCTTACTATAATTGGAATTGTAATAGGAGTAGCTGCAATTATTTCAATTGTTTCTATTGGTAGTGGATTTGAAAAAGATGTTCAAAGTCAATTGGGAAATTTAGGTTCAGATACAATAACGATAACTCCAGGCTTCGATAGGGCAAACGAATGTCCAGGTCCACATTGTAGAGATACTCCAGGAAGAATATCGAGTTCAGAAACAAATTCATTGACAAATAAAGAACTGCAGGCAGTTAAATCAATTTCAGATATAACTTATGTAAATACAATAATAACAGATTCAAAAGAAGTTTATTACCTAGGTGAAACTGCATCAATAACAATAGAAGGTACAGATGTAAGTGCATGGAAATTTATTACAACAGCATCTTTAGAGTCTGGAAGATTTTTAGGTCCAGGAGATACAAATTCAATAGTAATTGGACATTCAATAGCAGAAGATATGTTTGATAATAAAGTAAGAATTAATCGACAATTAACAGTTAATGGAAAATCATTCAGAGTGGTTGGAATTTTAAAAGAGAGTGGCGGATTTGGTTTAGATGACAGAAAAATATTCATGCCAATAAGAGAAGCCCAAGAAGTTTTAGAAAAAGAAGAAAATAATTATGATTCTTTAATTGTAAAAGTAAGAAATGTAGGTGATGTTGAAGAAGTTGAAAAATTAATAGAAGAAAAATTAATGATTGTAAGACACGTAAATGAAGATACAAAAAATTTCACAGTCTTATCAATGAAAACAATTCAAGAAAGAGTTTCAGCAATATTAGCAGGATTTACATTATTTTTAGGAATAATTGCTGCTGTATCCTTATTAGTTGGTGCTGTAGGAATTGCAAATACAATGTTTACTTCAGTCTTAGAAAAAACAAAAGAAATAGGAATAATGAAAGCATTAGGTGCAAAAAATTCAGATATCCTAGCAATATTCTTATTTAATTCAGGATTAGTTGGATTAGTTGGCGGACTTATAGGAATAATATTTGGTGTAAGTATAGCTCTATTAATACCAAAAGCAGGTGTTAGTTTTTCAGGTGGAGAACCATTATCAACATCCATTTCCTTAGGATTGTTAATATTCACATTAATATTTTCAATAGTTTTAGGAATGATTTCTGGAATTATACCCGCTTATAGGGCATCAAAATTAAAGCCAGTAGACGCATTAAGATTCGAATAAATTCAGTATTAATTCTTTTATATTCACTTAAAAAAGCCTTTAATTTACTTTCAACCTCTTTTCTATCCATAAGAATTTACAAGAATTAGACTATTAAAGATTTTCTACTAAGCACCCTTGTTTTAATTCTTTATTTTCTAAATTGTGACACTCAGTACACAAAGGCGAAGTAGGATCATAAACTATAGCATATCCTTTTTCCACCATATATTCAGATAAAAATAGTTCATTATAATAAACATAACCTAAAATCCTTCCATACCTATCAACGCTTTGTTCTTTAGCATCTAATAAAACTTTAACTCTTTTTCCAACAACTAAATTTTCTAATTCTTTAGTGCCTTCATGATAACATTTTTTTACTAACTCTTCACTTAACCCCATATCAGTCCATTTTTTAATTTTAGTTTTATCTATATCTGGAAAATCTATTCCTAAAAGCCTTATAGTTTTATTTTCACCATCAGAAAATTCAGCTACAATTGTATCTCCATCAATTACTCTATGAACCAAAGCATTCTCCTCAACAATATTCATATTTTCTTCAAATACGGCATTTCCTGTGTAATTACCAGAATTATCAAAACTCAAAAATATAACAACAACAGCTATAAAAGTAGTTAAGCATATACCTAAAATTAATTTATTCACCATCTTTAAATTTTTCATTCATTAATCAATATATAAGCTTTATTATGGAAAAGCAAATAAATAGTTCATTATAATTCAATTGATTAAAAAGAGGTAAAATGTCAAGAATAGAATCCCCAAGTAGTATTTCCACATTTAACCAGTGTAAAAGAAAATATTATTATTCTTATAAATTAAATTTACCAAGAAAAGATAGTATTTCCACATTGACAGGTAAATCAGTCCATAGTTCATTAGAAGAATTTTATAAAATTGATTTAAATTCCATAAAAAATCCAGAAATAGAATTAAAACACTCTTTAATGAATATTTTTAATACCAATTGGGAAAGTTCATTAAAAAAATTATTAGAATTAAATATAGACAAAACAATAATAATACAACATTATCAAGACTCATTGTCAATGTTGCAGAATTTTATTGAAGACTTCTTAACTTCATTGAATAAAGAAATGATAAGTTTAAGTTTTAAAGAAGCATTTGATAAATTAAAACCTCAGACAGAAATTCATCTATCATCAAATCAGCACAATGTTCAGGGTTTTGTAGATGCAATAATAAACTATAACGGAGATATTTACATTTTAGACTATAAAACTTCATCAAAAGACATGGTTACAGATGAATATGAATTGCAATTAGCAATTTATGCTTTATTATATCAGGAAAAATTCAATATATTGCCAAAAAAAGTTGGCTTACATTTTTTAAGACATGGTAGTAAAAAATATTTAAATGTAAATGACGATTTATTATTTAAAGCAAGAAAACAATGCGAAATGATTAAATTAAGCACAGTAAGCGATTCAATTGAAGATTATGAGAAAAATCCAGGGCCATTATGTAAATGGAAAACAGGACAGTGCAGTTTTTATGATATTTGCTTTGGAGTTAAAAGATTAGAAGAGTTCGATAAAGAATTAATACAAATCAGAAAGGTTTAAATCTATAAAAATCCATTAGAATAAAATGAACAAGGAAATAGTATTGTTATACTATGTTTTTTTCTTATTGGCGTATTTAGTAATAAAATCTATAATTTTCTGGAAAAAGTATAACGTAAATCCTGCTTCTTTCATGAAAGAAAAAAATAAAGAAAATATGTGGTGGCATGGTTTAGCTTTAACATTTGGAACATATATCTTATTTTTTATTTTATTTTATTTTGGAAAAATAGGATTATTCTTCGATGATAGGATATTAGATATATCGGGATTTATAGTTCTATTTTTTGGATTTTTTATTATGGTTCTAGCTCATGCACATATGGGAACATCCTGGAGAATGGGTAATGATAGTAATACAAAAACAAAATTAGTCGATACAGGATTGTTTGGACATAGTAGAAATCCTGTTTACCTAGCGTTAATTATACAATCTTTAGGAGTTTTAATGATAGTACCGCATATTCTAACTTTAATATTATTTATAGCAATTATAGTAATATTCAATTTCATAGTAAAATCTGAAGAAAAATTTTTGGAAAAACAGTTTGGAGAAGAATACTTAAAATATAAAACAAGAGTAAGAAGATTTATTTGAATCTAACCTTCTAAAGCGCATGCTCTAGTACAATTCATTCCGCAACAAGTTCCAATTTCTCCTAAAATAGCTCCCCTAGGACACTTTGATTTTCTTTTAGGCATTGGATTTTCAGAACTAGAAGTTTGATACATAGGTAAACTATTTTGATTTTGTGTTCCATAGCTATTGCTATTTCCAACAGGCTTTGAGCCATAATCGCTCTTCATTGTATATTTTTCACCTTGATCAGCGTTGTAATCCATATTGATACTTATCCTTGTAAAACCTTATTAACTCTTCGATTTCTAAAATATTGATTTTATCACTTAAATTCAATTTAATTTTAATTTCATCTAAGTTTAAAATACCATTCAAAACTGCTTCTTCAATTTCTTTATCAGTAGTTTTAGTTACAGGATCAATTATTCTTGCTCCTTCTATAACAATTTTATCATATTGTTTTGTTCTTTTGAAATAATCATTTATTGCAGCTCTTAATGTTTTTATACATAAAATAGAACAATGTACTTTTTTAGATGAAACATCTCCTAATTTATTTAATATTTCATCAGTTCCTAGTTTCATCGCATCGTCAACATTCATCCCATCATTTTCAACAAGCATCGTAGATAAAATTGAAGACGAAGAAATTGCCGAACCACAGCCAGCAGTAAACCACTTACAATCTTGAATTTTATTATTTTCAATCCTTAGCCATATTTTTTCAGAATCGCCGCAACCAGCACTTCCAACCATTCCAATCCCATTATATACTTCTAAATCTAATTCATTTTCATCTCTGACTAAATTTCTAGGATTAAAAAAGTGATCTTTAACTAAATCATTCATAGCATTTTTAGTGCTTTCAACTTTAGCTTTTACGTCTGGATGTAATGTCAAGCTCACTCTATTCCCAACTCCAATTTTAATTCATCTGAAGGCTGCCATAAAGGCTCAAAAACTAAATCAACATTAACTTCTTTCACACCTTCAACTTTACCAATATTGTCTTTAACATTATTTATTAACATATCACCAAAAGGACACATAGGCGAAGTTAGAGTCATTACAATGGAAACTTTATCTGCATTAATATTAATATCATAAATTAACCCTAACTTATAGACATCCAAATTTAATTCAGGATCATATACTTGTTTCAAAGCTTCAATAATTTTGTCCTTCATCTTTCTCTCCCAAATAATTATATAATCCAACTTTGAAAACTTTCAGAGGTAATAACGCACATTTTAATCTTATTTCAGATAAATTAATTCCCAATAATTCCAGTATTTCTTCCTTATTTAAATTTTTAATTTCATCTATATTTTTACCTTTCAAGTGCTCAGTTAGTAATTCAGCTGAAGCTAGACTTATGGCACACCCTTTTCCATTGAATTTCACATCATGAACTTTATTTTTTTCTAACTTAACTTGTATTTCAACAACATCTCCACAGGATGGATTTAAATCTTTAAATTTAATTTCCGGATTATCCAAATTTCCAAAATTTTTAGGATTTTTATAATAATCAAGTATAATTTCAGTATACATTTCTTCTGACATTTTCATTTTGAAATAACCTCAATTTCTTTATTGAATATTTTATTTACTTCCTCTAAACATTTTATAAAAACATCAATATCTTCTTTGGTTGTATAAACATAAAAACTTATTCTTGAAGTTGCAGTTAAATTTAATTTCTCATGTAAAGGCATACAGCAATGGTGTCCAGCTCTAATTGCAATTCCATTTTCATCTAATATTGTTGCTAAATCATGAGGGTGAATTAAAACATTATCATTAGTATAACAGTTAAATGCAATTAAACTAGATCTTAATTTGCTATCTTTAGGTCCATAAATTTCTATATTTTTTATTTTGCTTAATTTTTTTAGTGCATAATTAATTAATTCTTTATCATTTTTCTCAACATTTTTCATTTCTAAATTTTCCAAATATTCAATTGCTTTTCCAAATGCAACTACTCCAGCTATATTTGGAGTTCCAGCTTCAAATTTATTAGGAATTTCATCAGGAATAAACCCATTATAATATGCTTCTTTAATCATATCTCCGCCACCCATAAAAACTTCCATTTTTTCTAATAATTCTTTCTTTCCAAATAAAATACCGACACCAGTAGGTCCAAGCATTTTATGTGCAGAAAATACTAAAAAATCACAATCCAATTCTTTAACATCAGTTTTAAAATGAGGAACACTCTGAGCCCCATCTATTAATACAGGAACATTATATGAATGTGCAATTTTAATTAATTCTTTTACAGGATTTATTGTACCTAAAACATTTGAGACATGTGTAAATGCAAAGATTTTAGGTTTTTTACTTAATAATTTTTTAGCTTTATCTAAATCTAATAATCCTTCTTCATCTATCGGTACATACTCAATTTTAGCTTTAGATTCTTTTGCAATTATCTGCCATGGAATTAAATTTGCATGATGTTCCATTTCAGTTAATAAAATTAAATCATTTTCTTTCAATATAGGTTTTAAAAAAGATCTAGCAACTAAATTTATTGATTCAGTGGCATTTCTGGTAAAAATTACTTCTTTGAAATTAGAATTTATAAATTTGGCAACTTTCTTTCTTGTATCTTCATACATTCTTGTTGCTTCATCCCCTAAAGTATGGATTCCTCTATTTATGTTAGCGTTATGATTTTCATAAAATTCCTTTTCAGCATTTATTACGATTGCAGGTTTTTGACTAGTTGCTCCGCTATCTAAATAAACTAAATTCTTTCCATTTATTTTTCTCTTAAAGATAGGAAAATCTTTTTTCATAAATTATTCTCCATTTCTAATTGTATTAGTTTATTGAATTCAATTGCATATTCCATGGGCAATTCTTTTATAAATTCTTTAAAGAAACCATTTACAATCATGTTTACAGCTTCTTGTTCACTTAATCCTCTTGACATTAAATAAAATAATTGATCCTCTCCAACTTTTCCGACAGTTGCTTCATGCCCTACTTGAACATCATCTTCATAAACTTGTAAAGATGGAATAGTGTCAGATTTAGAATTTTTATCTAACATTAATGCATCACATTTCATAAAACTCTTAGTATTTTTAGCGCCTTTCAAAACTTTAACCAACCCCCTAAAAGTTGATTTTCCAGTTCCTTTACTAATAGATTTTGAAATTATTGTAGAGGAAGTATTAGGTGCAATGTGTATTGCTTTAGCTCCTGCATCTTGATGCTGACCACTATTAGCAAATGCAACAGATAAAATATTAGCTTTAGCACCTTCTTCCATTAAACATACAGATGGATACTTCATAGTAACGGCAGAACCAATATTACAGTCAAGCCATTCAACATAAGCTCCTTGATATGCATATGCTCTTTTAGTAACTAAATTGTAAATGTTATTCGACCAATTCTGTAAAGTTGTATACCTCACCCTAGAATTTTTTAAAGCAACAACTTCTACAACAGCTGAATGTAAAGACTGTGAACTATAACGTGGGGCTGAGCACCCCTCTATGTAGCAGACTTCCGCCCCTTCATCAACTATAATTAAAGTTCTTTCAAATTGACCAGTATTTTCAGCATTTATTCTAAAGTAAGCTTGCAAAGGCAAATCTATTTTCACATTTTTAGGAACATAAATAAAACTTCCACCACTCCATAAAGCAGAATTTAATGCTGCAAATTTATTGTCTGCATAAGGAATTACTTTTCCAAACCATTGTTTTAGTAATTCAGGATATTTTTGTAAAGCTGTATCTGTATCGCAAAATATTACTCCCTTTTTCTCTAAATCTTCTCTTAATTTGTGATAAGCAGTCGTACTCTCATACATAGCTCCTGCTCCAGCCAAAAACTTCTTTTCAGCTTCAGGAATTCCTAATCTTTCAAATGTTTTTTTAATATTTTCAGGAACATCATCCCATGAATCAGAAACTTTCTCAGTAGAAGAGGCATAATAGCTTATATCATCAAAATTTATTTTAGATAAATCTGCTCCCCATTCAGGCATTTTTCTTTGTAAAAAATGTTCAAAAGCTTTTAATCTAAAATCAAGCATCCATTGAGGTTCATTTTTTAATTTGGAAATTTTAATTACAACTTCCTTATTCAATCCTTTTGGAAATTTTTCAAAATATTCTATATTATCCTTATCTCCATATTTTGTTTGTGCTATATCTAAAAAACTAGTTTCCATTTTTTCCTACCACCATTTCATATCCTTTTTGTTCTAATTCTTCTGCTAGATTATAATTTCCACTCATTACAATTTTACCATTATTAATAATATGTACAAAATCAGGTTTCAAATAATTTAGAATCCTATTATAATGAGTTATCAATAAAATTGCAGTATTATTTTCCTTTGCTATTTTTTTAATATTTTCAGCTAATATTTTTAAAGAATCAATATCAACACCAGAATCAGGTTCATCTAAAATTGCTAATTTAGGTTTTATTATAGACATCTGCAATATTTCACACTTTTTCTTTTCTCCGCCTGAAAATCCTTGATTTAAACTTCTTGAAATAAGCGATTCATCTATTTTCAATTGTTCGGATTTTTCACCCAATATATTTTGAAATTCTTTTACAGAAAGCCCAGGATTAAATTTATCACTTACTTTTTTTAAAAATTGCCTTATAGTAATTCCAGACAATTCTGAAGGATATTGAAATCCTAAAAATATTCCTAAATTTGCTTTTTTATCTGCAGTTAAATTTGTAATATCTTGTTCATTAAAGAAAATTTTTCCATTTGTAATTTTGTATTTAGGATGTCCCATTACGGAAAATGACAAACTTGTCTTTCCAGAACCATTCGGTCCCATTAAAGCATGTATTTCTCCAGGTTTTATTTCTAGAGAGATACCATCTAAAATTTTTTTATTCTCTACATTTATTTCTAAATTTTTTATTTCAAGCATGTTCTTTTCCTACCTGTATTAAATGTTTAAAGCACACATTACATTCAGCAAAATCTTTGTCTAATTTTCTGTGTAATTCACAAATAGTATTTTCACTTCTTGCTAAAACTAAAATTTTCTGCATCTCGCGCATA
>Ga0209542_10018786_pt1 | contig 11155 bp, 15 predicted proteins | sample RifCSPhighO2_01_FD_184028 | JGI IMG/M metagenome (GOLD analysis project Ga0209542, IMG submission 184028) | Soil microbial communities from Rifle, Colorado - Rifle CSP2_plank highO2_0.1 (SPAdes) (version 2) | ecosystem: Environmental > Terrestrial > Deep subsurface > Rock core/Sediment ...
GAGATGCCGAACAAAATATCCCGGATGAAACTTATAGGCGATGTGAAGGGCAAAATAGCTCTTATTGTAGACGACATGGCGGACACCTGCGGGACTCTTGCAACGGCCGCGAAGCTCCTCGAAGAGAGCGGCGCGCGCGAGGTGTACGCCTGCGCGACGCACGGGCTCTTGAGCGGCGATGCGAATACGACTCTCGATAATTCGGTCATCAAGAAGCTCTTCATTACCGATACCATCTCTACAGACAGGAAGTTCTCGCCCAAGATCGAAGTCGTCTCCGTGGCAGAAGTCTTCGGCACGGCGATACAGCGTATCGAGGCGGGCGAGTCCCTCAGTGAACTTTTCGAGACCGATTGATCCAGGTGCTCCCACGAGGAATCGAACCTCGATCATAAGCTCCGGAAGCTTACGTTCTATCCATTAAACTATGGGAGCGCGAACGCATTGTAATCCATTTCCTGAAGGCTGACATCTGAAAGCTAGAAGCTATCCGTGCGTCTGGTATCATATGCGTATGAGCAACCTCTCAACAAGCACGCTTATCGGTTTCGTCGTTGTTCTTGCCATTGTCGCCGGACTCTTTTTTGCGTTCTCGGCGAACCGCGGGCAACAGCAACTGCTTTCAATAACCAATTTCGAACAATGTGCGGAGGCGGGGTACCCTGTCATGCCTGCCCGCCGAAGCCTTGGCGCAGGCGGGGAATCCTATCCCCGTCAGTGCCGTACACCGGATGGACGTAATTTTACGGAAGATATTAGCGACGTATCGGACACGCAGCCGGATGGCGGCATTTCGTTCAACGGCTGTGTTGTTGCCGGTTGCAGCGGACAGCTTTGTGTTTCTGCGGAAGAGGCGTCCGAGATCGTCACGACCTGCGAGTTCCGAGCGGAGTATGCGTGCTACAAAGAGGCCTCATGCGAGCCGCAGGCAGACGGCAAGTGCGGATGGACGCAAACGTCCGACCTAAAACGCTGTCTCGCGAGTCCACCTGCAGTCGACGAAAACCCACCCCAGGTTTTCTAGACTTTTGGTTAGACAACAGTTTTGATAGTATATCGTGCGAGGTACATAGCGGGCCTATATGGAGTACCATATAGACCCGTCGCTCGGAGAAAGAGTAAGCAAGCTTCCTCTTTGCTCCTCGCTAGGGCCTATAGTTCAGCGGTAGAACGCGTCCATGGCATGGACGAGGTCGGGGTCCGACTCCCCGTAGGTCCACCAACGGTGACTTCGTGAGTGTGTACGTCTGATTCAGCTTGAATATGCGGCCTAATACTACGGTTCCAAAACCTGTTTCGCGGTCATAGGCGATTCCTTGGGGGAACACCAACTTTTGGAACCGGACACGTAGCATCGGTGCAAGATTCAGCCACTGCTTCGTAAGATCCCTTATAGCCTGCTTCGCGTACTCGATGCCAGTTTCGATGTCGTATTGGTCAATTCTGGTCTCACTGAGGGAGATTTTGGTCACAGCGACCTGGTTATCGACTTCAGCCATGCGTTCCTTGAATTGTTCCTGCGTGTACGTGCCGTCCTCCTTAAACTTGTAGATGTTTTTTCTTTGAGCCTCCAATTCCTGCACCACTTTCTCGTGCTCCTTTGCACTCGCCACAAGCACGCCTCGCTGGCTATTCCAATGCTCCACAACCACTTCCGAGAAGAAGTTCAGGAACTCGTCCGTCGGAATGACGTTTCGGAGTAGCTCCGCGAAGTCCTTTTCGATCTTGGCTTTGGCCACCGCCTTATGCTTCAGTCGGCAATCGCGGTTGTAGCAGTGATAGTACGAGTATCCGCTACGATTCCTGCCACTCGATGTACTGCCGGTAAGGAAGCGTTGGCAAGACGGACAGAGAACGAGACGACGCAGGGGGAACTCTGGATTACTCCGATCTCGGACCGTGCGAACCTTGCCGCCTTCTTTGATGAAGCGGATTTTAAGCATCTCCTCCTCCGTAATCATCGCCTGATGTTTGCCCTTGATGTATCTATCGTGTCCATCTTCACTCTGCCATGGGTTCGGCAGGAGTCCCGCATAGAACGCCAGACTCTTTCCCAGCAATCGGTCCGTGAATTGGAGCGAAGGTTTGACTCCGCACAGTTTCTCGAAATCAGCCCTCTTCAATTCGTTCATTATGTCGGTTTGGCTGTAGATCTCTTGAGCGTACGCTTTCAGAAGTCTTTGGAGCAATGGGAAAACTTTTTCGTCCGGCTTGTCCGGCTCCGTCTTTTTCTCACCACGCATCTTGGCATGAGAACATTTGTACCCGGTCGGAGATCTGAACGGCCATATGCCTTGGGCTATTCGTGCCTTCATGCCGTTTGAACAACGCAGGGCGCGTATGGCGTTATCAAACTCCGCTGTACCGGCCAGGATGACTTCCATGAGTTTTTCGGCGGGATTATTGCCGATTGGTTCCGTTACCGACTGCAAGAGCACACCGTAGTCCACGAGAATTTTGCGGACATAGAAATGATCTTCCGCGTTACGGGCGAAGCGATCAACTTTCCATACAACACATGCGTCGATGGTGCCCTTGTTTTTTCGGCAGTATTCCATCAGTTCCAGCAATGCCTTTCGGTCGGCGGACTTGGCTGATACGCCTTCTTCGCGGAATACAGCCAGTACCTCGTATCCCATCTCCTCGCAGTATTTGCGGCAACGAGCCTCCTGATCGTTCAGAGAGGTCCCTTCTACTTGGTCGGAGCTGCTCACGCGTATGTATATGACCGCATGGCGCTTACCATTGATCTGCTTGAATTTTATTTTGTTTTTCATTTTGATTTATCACTACATTGTAAGCCCGGAGGTCGGTGCTATCCACAGACCTCCGGTGAGTTTTGGAACCGCTTAGGCTCCCTAACCTCCAGTGGTTTACTTGCCCGTCTCCTGTGCTTTCCATGTTTCTGCGGCTTCCCGTGTCTGCATTTCGACCATCATGTTAAGCGACATACCCATTGCCGCGGTAATTATCTCCTCATTCCACATTAGCGCGTATCTGTTGGTTTCTTTTTTCATAACCTCAGAAATTGCATATATTTCGATACCATGGGCACGTAATGTTTCTTTTATCTTCAGGAAGTCCTCAATATTACGAGCGATGGATTCAATGTCTGGAACGATTACTGCCACTACGAAACTTTTCTTATCGAGGCAGAAATCCATTGCCATCTTTAGAACGTTTTTGTGATCCTTTCCCGTTACGGAACCTCTTGCGGTGTATGCACGATAAGGGTAGATGCCAATTAGATGACTGAATTTTAGTGCGTCAATTATCTGGTCAGCTAGTGCTTCGTTATCGTTGTTTTCTGTGCGCGTGTAGATGATGGAGAACTTATTCTCAACACCATTGTTTGTAACGTCTTTTGTGAAGTTTTTCATAGACACTTTTTGTTAGAGATATTAGTGTTAGTTAATTTTGAGTTCCGGCGGCGACCTGCTTTGAGTCGTCGCGATTTCTTTTGTTGCGGTGCCAATCCTCGAACATGAGATCGGCGAGCATTGTTGACACATTGCGGATCTCTTCCGCTTCAGTGTCGGAGAGTTTGAGCGAAGGAAGGAGTTCCTTCGTCCTTTCAATGCTGATCATTTTATTTTTTGTCTACCAACGTAATTGGATGACTTGTGATATCAGGAAAAACTTCTGCCAGACAGACGGAAGACGGGGGATGACAAGCGTCAGAGGACGCTGCGCAAACGCGGCCGAAGCCGGATGAAGCGGTGAACCCTCTCGACTAAAGTGGGCCCGCTAATTACATAATAAGAAAACCTAGAGCTATTGCTCCGATGACGTCGTGGCTTGATGACTTATGCCACGAGATGACTCTTGTATTTTGTACCCTTATGTTTCTCTGTCAAGCCGTCTATATGGGACAACTGGGGGCTTTAGCATTTACCTCAATTCTAGGGGAATCCTGACATGTAAGTCCAAAAAAGATCACCTCATGTTCCGGTGTTTGTTGCAAAAATCCGTGAGGATTCATGAGTTACACCTCCCTCTGACGTTCTGGGACTCCCAACCAAAATCACCCCCCCATAGTGGGGTTCTTTATTACCACTCAAGCCGGATATATCAGATAACCATTATGAATCATGATGTACACAATTGAGCCCGTATTTCGTATGCGCTGGAACGAAGTAGAGGGTGCATACGAATCAACGGGCGAACAAATTGGCTATCAGTGTTTGGGAAACGGAAGCGTCTTAGCCTACGGGGAAACCGAGTCGGAGGCTTGGGAGAACGCGATGGAAGATGCTTGGGGCACGTCTCGTGGCGGAGATGCTCAAGCCGGTGCTGTAGTGGCGACTCGATAAGCCTATGGATCTAGTACTGAAGATCTATTTCGCAATTGCTGTCATGTATGGGCTATATCTGACGGTGGAATTGAGTCGAGATATGAAAGAGAGCAAGGGCTGGGGCACTGCCATCGGTGTAGCTGTGCTCATGGTCGTATCCGGCATGTTCCTCATCATCGGCATGACGTGGATACACCCAGCCTATCGTGCGTTGGATGACTTCTAGACCCCCACTATTGTCAGCTAATTCCAGTGCTACAATGTGGCTGTTCCGGCGACGGAACATCAAAGTTGAATAGGCGTTGAAATAGACGCTAGGACCTAAATCAGTGGCTTCTGTTACTGACACGGTTTCAAATCATGAGACATAGAAAACCCGTCATTCAGGGCATGTCTCATGTTGTAGGAGGAAACTCCTATAGGGGCCGCAAGGCCTTCCTGGTGGCGGGCTTTATGTTTGAAAAACTTCACACAAGAACACTCTGGATTATCGCAACCGTAAGCGGAGGGAGCTTCTTGTTATCACCCGTACTTGCATCGCCCATAGGAAATCTCGCAGACAGCATTCTCCTTGAAGGGTTTGAGGCGGCGTGGCTTGGCTCTCGTGTCAGTCCGTGGCAATACATGACGCTTGGTGAGAATATCTTTACCGCCGCAACCGTTCTCATCGCATTCCTTGCACTTGCATGTGGCTCTTATGCCGCATGGACACTCTACAAGCGCCGTGTATGAAGCAGTGGGAGGATATTTGGGACGACGCAGCGGGAGCAATCGTAATACTCGCAATTGCCGCAGGTCTTATCGTCGCGGCAAAAGTGTTTCCTGTGTGGCGAGAATTCGTTGTTACGATCGTCCCGTGGGCTCTTGCTATCACGGCCGTATTTGTTGGTATTCTCTACTTCCGTTCTAAGATTCTTCCGCAGTGGCAAGAACGAACGGAAGAAAGACGGAATGAGGAAGAAAAAAGGCGTGTTGCGGCGGAAGAATATCTTGTGCAGTCGAAAAAAGAATCGTTCGCCTTATATAAGCAGCTAAGGAGCGAGATTACAGATACGAAGGAGTACAAACTTTGGAGACGGCGTGTTCTTGAAAGATACAAAGGAGAATGTGCGGTTTGCCATACGACGGAGAACATTGAAGTGGACCACCGCTACAAATCCTTTTATAAGATTCTAGAAGAAAATCGTATACATAGTGTTATTGACGCATATGAGTGCCAAGAGCTATGGGAAGTAAACAATGGATCTGCTTTATGCAAAAAGCATCATAGCCAAACAAAGAGCCACCGCTATAGGAGTCGTCTAGAAATCGAGCCCTTGCGCATCCGATGAAGATATTGCATGATACAAGTTACGCCAATAACCGCTATGTACTGCCGAAATTGCGGACACGCCCTAAACGCCCATGCTAAATTCTGCAAGAAGTGCGGCGCTGAAACCCCTACCCATACGCCGCCTCAAATCCCAGGAACCTTCCTCCAAAGGCGAAAAGGGCTGTTAATCACTAGCGGCTCGATTCTTGCAGGCGTAGCGCTACTCTTTCTTGTTTTCTCTGATAGTGGATACGTTGAGGGAGATTTCTCGGAAATTCTCACAGAACTAAAAGCCGCGCAAAGTGAGAGGCAAGTGCCATCACTGGCATCAAAGAATGTTTACCCTGGAGGAGCCGCAGATCCCATTGCCGAGACTGTGGTGGACATTATTTGCAACGACGGCTCAACGATTGGAGGCGGGTCTGGGACCGTGATTTCATCAGAAGGGACCATACTTACGAATAACCACATCATTCCTTTGGATGATGATGGTGTTCCGACCGTCGAGGATTGCCTGGCAACTGTACCGAATCCTCTGACCGGCAAGATCGAAGATATATATGTTGTGCATCCCCGTCCGATTCCAGGAGTAAGTGAGAAATACGACCTCGCTTTCTTCACAATGGATAAGCCGTATGTTGACGCGGATGGTAAGAGCTATGGTACCCCCGTGGAGTCATATGTTGCTTTTGAGGGGTGCGAGAACGAGCGTCCGGTGCTTGGCGACGTTATCCGAGTTTATGGGTACCCAGCGATCAGTGCGGGCGGTTGGTACCTTACAATTACTGACGGTGTGGTAAGCGCAATTCCGAATGATGGCACCATCATCACATCTGCCAAAATTAGTCATGGCAATTCGGGCGGGCTTGCAGTTGATGGGAATGGGTGTTTCGTTGGAGTTCCTTCGATGGTAAATAGTGACGACAGCGAGAGTCTTGGAATCATCATTTCACTCGAGATCGTTAATGAATTTCTTACTGAAGCAGATGAGGTTCTATCTCAACTATAAATATGTATTGCAAACATTGTGGAAATAAAATGGAGGACGGCGTGAAGTTTTGCGGTAAATGTGGGCAGTCCATATCCGGTACCGTCGCAGCCTCTCATGTGCCGTTCGAGCCCCACAAGACCTCTGTATGGGTAAAAGTCCTTATTGGTATTGTCGTGGGTATTCCAGTACTCGGCATACTTTCCAGCATCGTTCTCGCATCGTTAAATAGCGCAAGAGAAAAGGCTCGGGATGCGGCTACCGGAACACAAGTTCAGCAAACGGATGGTTGGTACAAATACACTCCCGTAAGCGGAATGTTTAAGGCAGAGTTTCCGAGTTTTCCAGCGATAAATTCTGAAACGGATACAGCAGATGACGGTACCACATACACGTACAGCAGCTATTCTGCTGAGAAGGGGCGTACTTCATTCTTACTTGCACAATACGTTTACGAAGACGAGATTGATACATCCGATCCCGCGATAGTACTTGAAACATTTCTAAATAGTTTTGTGAACGGTATTGAGGGGGCAGAAATACAATCTTCCGAATACACATACCACGGTGACCATCCGGCGGTGGACTTTTTAGTGTATGCCGGAGAGGAGTATGTAAAAGGACGAATTGTACTTGATGGACAAGTCCCGTATCTGATAGCGGTAGACTACTTCACAGGAGAGTATATAGACGCAGACTATCAGAAATTTATCAACTCATTCGAAACATAATATGTACTGCGAGAAGTGTGGCACGAAATTGCATGAAGAGCAGAAATTCTGTGCATCTTGCGGAACATCAGTTAGTGGCGGACAAGCTGTGACCACGACCGCGACTGAATATTTAGCAATGCCGCCAGGCCGCTTATGGTTATTTTGCGTTCTTACGTGGGGTATATACGAACTATATTGGTTCTATAAGAATTGGCAGGCTGTAAAAAGATCCCAACTACCCCATATTTGGCCTGTGCCCCGTAGTATCTTTGCCATATTCTTCTGCTACGACTTATTTAAACGAGTGTATGAATCTGCAAAGAGTAATGGGTATGCCGAATCTTTTTCTGCACAATGGCTTGCGACGGGCTATATCGTAATGCTTATCGTTCAGGCGATTTGGAACAAAATGGAATATTTGGGTGCGCTCGATATTCTGATCGCAGCTTTTGTCCTGAGCGTTACACCGCTGCCTCTATTATCTGTGCAAAGAGCAATCAACTTCAACAACGCAAAAATCGGAGCCCATACTCAGTTCGATAAAAAGTTTACCGGCGGCGAGGTTGCCATCATTGTTATTGGAATCCTGTTCATGCTTTTGGCGATTTGGGGCTTCTTACCAGAATAATGAATTAACGATGGTAATTTTTGGCTGGGGCTTTCAGACGGTAAAGGTTTTTGGACCCGCATTCAAACGAATGTGTGATAACTGCCACAACGAGGAGTTTTGGGTACTGTTTCGGCGTATAACTTGGTTTACTTTGTTTTTCATTCCCATGATTCCCTATAAATTTGAGCGAATGCTTCTGTGTCCTGTGTGTAAAAATGGCTTTGAGCTTGATTCTGAGCAGATGACGAAACTACAGCCATTGGCGGAAATGAATCAGCTCTTAGCGTCAGGACAAATCACCGAAGTCCAATACCGAGAAAAAATGGCGTTGCTCGAAGGTGGAGCTTCAACGAAAAACGAAGGCAATGCGACGGCAATCGTAACCGCCGACAAGACCCCCACTGATACTGAAGAGCGTGCATTGTCGGAGCAGAAGAAAATATTTTGTGCCGACTGTGGCAAAAATCTCATACCTCAAAGTAATTTTTGTGTACATTGTGGCACAAAAGTTGCCCAACCGACTGTATAATGATTTTTATGTACTGCACAAAATGTGGGACAAAAAATGAAGACGGTACGAAATTTTGTACGTCTTGTGGCGCAAATGTTGATGGAAAGACAGGTGCCCACATTCAAATCACCGCTGTTGTCCTTGACGCAAAGTGGAGCGTGTCGCGACTGTGGCAGGGGCGAATAGGGAGGTGGCGTTATTTTACTGGCTCATTTCTCCCGCTACTAGGCATCTTCATCCTCGTGTCCATTTGGGGTGTAGTTCGATTACTTCAGAGTACTATTTCCGTCTCCGGTGGTGGTTCATCGACCACCGATACGATTGCATTATTGGGCACATTCCTAAATGCGGTCATCGGATTACTCATCACGATTTGCATAATTGCATTCTTCCTATTCCACTTGCTCTTGGCGATCAGGCGCTGTCACGATCTCGGATACACGGGGTGGCTTTCATTGCTTGCTTACATACCCTATATCGGCATAATTCCCGCGCTATTCTTCCTTTTTATGAAGGGAGAAGAGACTTCAAATGTGTATGGTGATCCTCCCAAAAGTCGTACTTTTTTAGCAGAAATATTTAACTATTAACTATGCATTGCAGACACTGTGGTAACAAGGTGAGCGACGACGCAAAGTTTTGCACATCTTGCGGCAAAGAAGTCCAATCAGTCTCGTCCGACAAAACATCGGCTGTTGCCACCGCGACGGCAAGTGGATCCGGGACCACTATCAAATGTGGGAATTGCGGGTATGAAGGACCCGGAGAAAAGGCACGAAACGTAGTCTTTGTGATTCTTGCATGGCTTTGCGTACTTTTTGCGCCTTTAATAACAATCATTTATTTCCTTGCTACAGCAAAGTGGCGATGCCCCAAGTGCCAATCTACATTTTTGGGAGTAAAGAATAAAGAAGGAAAATTCGCTGGACAGAGGAGTAGCAATGGCGTAGCCATCATTGTAATTGTCATCGTGGCAATAGCTGTCATCGGCATACTTTCTAGCGTTGTCTTAGCATCCCTTAACAGCGCGAGAATGAAAGGACGCGATGCCCGTCGAGTCGCTGACGTCAAACAGCTCCAATTAGCGCTTGAACTTTACTACGATGCCAGTCAAACATATCCAACGAGTCTGAACTCACTCTCCCCAACGTACATGAGTGAGTCTCCGAGCGATCCTGCCGGAGGCTCATATCCGTACACGCTTTGTTCAGAGAACTCTTATCACTTGGGTGCTTCACTAGAACAAGAAACTCATTCCGCGCTCTCCGATGATGCGGACAATATGAATATATGCGTCGGCGACAAGGTCAATGGAGACGATTCAAAGAAGTGTGGTCCGGCTGATGTGGGGAATTATTGTTATGACGTAACTCCTTGGGCGGGATAAAGTATATGCTTACTGACTCTTCCGGTCTGAAAAAGCTCCTCATTTACGGAGGCGTATTTGTTGCGTTGAACGTGGCTCTCTGGGGAGGGCAAGAACTGTATTACATGGACGACACGAAACAAATAAACTCTAAGAAACAGCAGCTCTCCTCACTTGATACTGAAGTTAGTAGGCTCGAAGCGAGTCTCAGCGCGAAGCAACAGGATATAGAAATGTTAGAACAACAACTGGAAGAATACGAAGCGTCTGGTCGCATCAACGAATACAATGCAAACGTGGACCGGTACAACGCCCAGCTGCAGAGCTATAACTTTGATTTTAGCCTCTACGAATCAAAGATTGCCTCTTATAATAAAATTGTGGGAGAAGCGAATGTATTGATAGATAGATCCGGTTCCAGGTGGTATCTGATACCGATCCCATTCGGAAGTACCAAGAGTATTCAAAGTAAGTAGAAGAAAAGTGTCTGACTCAGGGAGAGAATCCACGTAAAACTTTGCGTTATACAGGTTAATGAAATATGAGGCGGAATACAGACCGTTCTCTTTCTTTGAACACCACCACGCCATCGGGAGGGAGGAAGCCTGTTCACGACGGAACATGCTTTTCACTGGACTCGTAGCGCTTTCTCTCTCGCGTAGCCCCATCGCTCTTGTCGGTCATGGCATTACAGCCAATTGTCTAGCCCCATCGCATTTAACTTCCCAGGCACCGTCTAGCGGCTGCTTTCAGATTAGGGACTGTACTCGTGTCCTTGCAGGAGTGAGCGAACTTGTGACGATCTCCTGCAGAGGGTCCTCCCTTGCGGAAGGCTCATGTGTCCGGCAACGAATGTTCGCTGGCAGGCACCTGAGCCATCGGTCGGTCGGAGCGGCGACTTAGTGGCGTCCGGGGGCAGGCTCAACCGCTTAGCCTTACCTGCGCCCCCCAGTATCCTCATGTGTGTGCGTGGACGCACCCACGTTCTTCAAACAAAGAACGAACTGTCAGGACTATAGCTCAGTACTAATATTTGAGACTCGCTTTGAGGCGAGTTTGCCGGGGAAACAAAGATATTTCGAAAGGCATAGAACGTGTTCATATAACTCGAACGCGCTGTATAGAGAGGGCGACAGGAAGGGCTAGATACGTCTGGTAGGCATCCTGTATCTCCGCAAAAGCCTTGATTTCCTTTACGAGCTGGTTCCAATCAACTAACATGAGGTCCACCGATACTGCCGGACGAGCCCTAGCGAGATACCTGCCCGCCAGATGGCGGGTAGTAATTCAACATCTATACGAAGGCACTATACGCAACACGTGGCATCCGCTATTGTATTCTTGCATTTCAACGGCTCAC
>Ga0209542_10018788_pt1 | contig 11154 bp, 9 predicted proteins | sample RifCSPhighO2_01_FD_184028 | JGI IMG/M metagenome (GOLD analysis project Ga0209542, IMG submission 184028) | Soil microbial communities from Rifle, Colorado - Rifle CSP2_plank highO2_0.1 (SPAdes) (version 2) | ecosystem: Environmental > Terrestrial > Deep subsurface > Rock core/Sediment ...
GCATATACTTTATAGCCTAAATCTCTGGCATCTTTACACAGCCAATAATCATCCCAATTGGTATTTTCTTTAACATGCCTAAACTTAATCTTCTCCAAGATTTCACGGCTAAGCATGATACTGCCTCCTCCAACAAGCATCGCTTCGATAAGTCTCTCTGGCTTTAATTCTTCCATTCTCAAGTATCTGACTTTATCTGGATGGAGGGGATGGCTAATCCAGACAATGGGGGTGACAATAGTAGCTTTTCCCCCTCCGATGTTAGCTATATTATTCTTAGTAGGATTAAACCCTTCCTTGTGAGGGTATCCAAGATATACTCCAGCAACAAAATCTTTTTTAGTAGCCAAAAGTCGGGTTATAATGTCCCTTGGAACTATAACATCCTGATCCAGAGAAAAGAAATAATCATACCCCCCATTCAACATCTTCTCCCTCATTAGATTCTTGCACTTTACAACCTTTAACCTTATAATTTCAATATCGGAATATTTTCTAACAATTTTTAGTTCAGGATATTTCTCCTTAAGAAATTTATAGAAATCTTCTTTCGGGGAGTTCTCAACAAATAAAGTATCAAAATTAGGGTAGTCTACCTTCTTGAGGGCCTCAACAAATTCTTCTATTGCATATGCATGCATATCAGATACAGGAACCCCTATCAAAACTTTTGGTTTCATTTCAAAGAGCGCCGCGACCCGGATTCGAACCGGGATATCCCGAAGGAAACAGGCTCTCAAGGCCTGCGCAATACCAAGTTATGCGATCGCGGCTTAACAAAGAAAATCATCAGGGCAGTATATAAAACTTATTAAAGAACAGTAAGTACCGAATATAACAGCCTTTCAGAAGATTTAATTAGGTTTACATAACTGTCTCCCTGAACAATAATACAATCACCCTCAGCATAAATACTATTTTCATCTTCCAGTCTTAAGTTTATTACAACCACCCCATCTTTCGCATCTTCACAAGTTTTAACTGAATAATCTATGTCAGTAGTCTCTGTAAATGCACCCTCTGTAGGGATCTTGAAAACACCAAAATCAGCAGTTCCTATCACACTAGCGATCTCTATAGCACCTATAGATGCATCTGCTTTCAGATTTGGGTCTAATGTAATATACACCCCTCTAGCATTTAGCACTTTCTTCCCTACTCCTTCCTGAATTGGGATAAACTCAACATCACGAGGAAGGTTTCTAAATGGGATCTGATACAAATGCTCTACCCCATACCTCTCTGCATAAACTTGTAACTCATACAAGTCTACATCTCCTGCTTTAGTCTCTAGAAATGTAAATTCTGACCCTTTAGGTGACTCATAGATATGCCTTCCTGTCAAAACCCCCCTGTCATAAGTCAAAGAAGCAAAAATTATAAACGCAATTAGTATAGCAATTAACACCCCTATTAGAATATTCACTCTCTTGCTGTTTTCTATCTTAATCCCACCAGTCCAAGATTTAGTTTATCAACTGCTTTAGCCATCCCTTCCTTATCTCCTTCAATAACAACACATTTATCTTCTTTATATATTTTGTTCTCTTCCGAGACTTTTAAGTATACTGCATCTTCTACGCAGTTTTTTATTGGTGTTTGCTCAGGGCACCCTTCTTCTCTGTCACATGCATCAACAACTGCTCTGCTAGTTGATTGCAAAGTGTAAGCAAGTTTCTGCATGTTATAACTGAGATAAGGATCCTCTTCATTTGGGTCAGAAATAATATAAACCTTACTACCAAAATTAAAAGCTGGAATTTCAGCATCTAATTGCTCAGGAGAGTTATCAAACACAAACTGAATATCATTTATTGAAGTAACCCATCTTCCATCCTGGGTAGGTAAAAACTCCTGTCCTTTATACTTCACACTACCCCCTTGCGTATTAGATGGCTCTTTAAAACTAAAAATAAATCCTACTGTACTTGAAGCCATAATCACTATAATAAACAAAGCCATCCATTGGGATTTTTTCATGTTACTGTATAAAAAGAATTCGTTTAAAAAGGTTTTCTAAAATAAAAAGAAAAAAAGAAAGGCTTACGCCTTTATGCTACTGATGCAACTACTGTTGGGTTTGAAGTTGTTCCCTTAACGGTTACTTCTGCGCCCTTCAAGTTACTTGCATATGCTGAGTAATCTCTCAACACTCTGGAAGCTCTTACTGTGTCTCCTGCTTCATAACCAGCGACAATCATAGCTACCTTGTTTCCATTGTCCTTTAAGCTGATTATAGCTTCTCCAGAACTAATTCCAGAGTCAGCTCCGTATGCAGGATATACCAATCCTAGGAACTCAGCGCTTAGCCTATTAACTGCAGGTCCACCAACTAAGATTAAGTTGTCTGCAGCCTTGTTAGACACTTCTGTATCCAACACAGGTGATAGTGCTTTGTCCACAGCAGCCATAACTACATCTCCACCACTGCTTCCGCCTGATACTACAGCAGATTCTCCCTTAATTACTACATTAGCCTGCATGAAGTCCGAAGGTATTCCAAACTCTACCTTATCACCAGCACCCTTAGTCTTAGGGGTCTCGATAATAATTCCGTATCTTGACCTATGGTCTTCATCCTTTGTACCAATTGCTGTGGATTCCCATAACACTTCATTAGCCTCTTCAGATGACGCACTAATACCCAATGAGACCAATGTACCATTTGCATGAGCACCAGTGCTGTTGGAGAATGTCCAGTTAGTCCATAAAGTATCTGCTCCAGCAGGTGACATATCTGTGTCAGCTGGCTCTATCACTAGCTCAATATTATTAGGGAAACTATCCCCTGCGCCATCTCCAGCACCCCTACCTCTTCTAGAGGCATTAAATACAACAGCTGTTCCAGTTGTTCCTCTAATCTTATCATTATCAATATATGCAAAGTTTGTGGTATTCAAGGCATTAGACAACCATCCTGCTAACTGGGTAAGTCCATTACTATCTTCATAATAAATAGGATATGAAGATGAATTAAATGCACCTATCCATATCTTATCTGTTTTAGGGTCATTGGTACCTGTACCATTCTTTACAAATCCAGCGCCATCCATATCAACTGCTAATGTATCTTTCTTGTTTGAAGATATCAATATAGCAGCTTCTCCAGATTGCCTGCCTATAACCCCTGCTTCACTAGACTCTGAATCAAATCCAGTATCCCTCTCTAATGTCAAGATCAAGTTATCTTCATCCTTAGTAGTCAAGCTATCAAAACATACACTAACATAGTTATTAGGGAAGCTTATACACTCACCTGCTGCTGGAGGGTCATCTTTGAAATCATTTAATGCAAAGTCATTCTGCAATGCCAATACTGGTCCAGTAGTTCCCCAGCTTATACCATTTGTAGCTGTATTTGTATAAGATGTTGTTCCGATTGTATTCATATTTTTAACAACCCATTTCCAACAGTCTGGGTCAGTATAGTCTTCATTCTTACATACATCATCTCCGCCAAAATACTTTCCACTATCCTGAATTGTATCTACAGCATCAGTCCCAACAACCAAATTAGCAGAACTTTTTGTCTGGTCATTTGAATCATAGAACTGGTCTGAATTTTTAACCTCTATACCATTGATAGTTGATGTCTGTCCATCAGATAAAATCTTGGAAACTCCATCAACGTCAACTGCTACATCACTACCAGATCCTACCTTACTTAAAGTAACTGTCTTGCCATTTACCTCAACACTTTCTCCAGAGTTTAATAAATACTCTGTACCAACACTAGCAGTTACCTTTGTTGCAGAATCTACTGAAGTAATATCTAGTTTCTGACCCAGAAAATTAATTTCTAAGGAATCACTAGACGATGTTTTGTTAACTTGTATAGATTCATCAAATCTGTATAGGTAAACTAAGGCACCTTTTTCAAATTCCATTCTAATTTCAGAGCCATAGTCATCATCTGAGCTAGACAAACTTGTTTGGATACTTACATTTTTATTCAAGTTCAATAACACTTCCTCGCTTGTATCGTAGTTTGTACTTTGGAATGTTATTTCTCCATCAAACAAACTTTCAATGTCATCATCTGTTAAAACAGAGTCAAACTGATTTACAGCAGCTAAGTTGCTAGTTAATGGAATATCCTCAGATTGTCCACCAGTAACACTAACAGTTGTTGTTTCACTTGAACTTCCGACTGAAACAGATGCCAATCCAGATGCTATGTCTAAAGCACCAGATGTATCTCTTGCAGCTCCTTCTCCAGAAGCTCCAGATCCCAGAACCAATAAATAATCAAACTTCTTGGCTCCCACATTAACAAACGGTGCAGGATATTCATTTAAATCAGCTGCTAATGCTCCAGTAAAAGAAGCACCTAGCATTGCTACACCTGTAGAAATAGCGGCTAGTTTTTTAACCATACCTTTTAGTTTTTGCATGTAACACACCTCCATATGTGTTTCCCTTGAGCGGGATATTTATATGTTATTTTTTGTTATCTATTTCAATGCTCATTCTCTTTATAAACTTTTCTTTACTCAAAGCTATAATTTTGCCTTTATTCTCGAGAATTCAGGCTTTCCAGGCGTTCTAAAGGCAAAATACCTGACTAAATTTGCACCTTTTTCAGTTCATTCTTCAGTGGTTATTTCCTGCATAAATCCACTTTAACTCTCACACTTCTAGATAAAGGCTGGGGGGCAGAGCTAAACTTGTTTAAACACCCTTCAGAATCCCCTATTTTGACAGGATTACTACTCTCTACATTAAATTCATATATTATATTAGGCTCTAAAACAGAATTAATCATCTCCTCAATCTCCTTTCCCAGTTCCTCGCATGTTCCAGGACACTCTGGGCTATCAAACTCACAGTTAATAATTTCCTCTTTTACACTTACCCCCTCACATCTGCTATACCCCAAAACAGAGTTCCTAAGACTGTCTGCCTTTAAACTCAATAAACCATCATCTTTTTCCTCCCCTTCCTTTAGGATAAACGGCAGAGCAATCACCATTAACAAAACTATCAAAACTACAACCATCACCAATCCAATTGATTCTATCTGCCCCTTATCCATATGTAGTTATGGTAAGAATACCTAACTTCACCTCTTTTGTCAAAGGAAAGTACAAAGAAACAGGAATAGAAATCACATTTTTGTTTCCTCCCTGCCTGACTTGGCTGTATAAGAGATAAGAATTGCAGTTAGGGTAAGTCTCTCCATTACAAGAAGCTTCCGCAACCTGAGGATAAGCCTGTTTAATCTCTATTGTCCTAAACCCTTGTTCGTTTAACTCTAGATCCAGTATCTTTAATGTGTCTACAGCTTCTTTCTCATCCCCTAACTCAGAGTACTGCAGAAGTGGGGAGTCTGGCAGGTTGCTTAACAAACTAATACTCCTACCTTCCTCCGACTCTGCCCTTATATTTTCAGCAGAAGAGAGGTTATACCTATACACCCCAAACAAAGCTATAACAAAAATTATTGCAAAGATAAAAATCACAATTATCGATTCATGAATTTGTGATTGAGCCTTCTTCATCTAAAACACCAACGGGCAGTTTTTATCCAACAATACTTCATTTTGTCTTTCTAGCACCTTTGTAGCATCTACCAAATCTCTTCCTCCAGATTTTTCCATCTTTTGGAGGCTTAAACGTATATCATTATAATTGCAGCTTACAGGGAGGTGGTTAATCTTGCCATTGAGCGCTCCTATAACCTCTCTCATTTCTTCCCCAGATTTATTAAACAAACATCCAGATTTTTCTCTGGCAACTATTGCCCCATAAAGCATAGCCTTGTTGTAATAGTCTACACTCCCCCCTCCTTTGAAGAATACCTTTCCACTTTCCTCAGTTTCAGGTATTACATAAATGTCTGCATCTTCTTTCTTGTTAAAGTATACTCTTACCTGGTTTCCTGGATTGTTAGTTATCTCTACATTGTCCGGGAAATATTCTTTGAACTCTTTTCCCAACCCTCTTACCATTCTTTCATTACTATTCTCATATACCAGAGAGTAAGTATCCTCCTTTTCTATGATATAAAAAAAGTTAGAGATCCTAAATGGCAGGTTATGGGGGGTAAACCCTATCAGAACATCATCTTTTAAGTCCCCATTAGAGAAAATTAGGTTGTTAGTTTCTAAACTCTTCCTATTTATCACAAGTCTTTCACCAAAGCTATCGCACAGAGCATTCATCGTAACAGGAAGGTTGAGTGAAGTAGAAGTCTGGAACTGGGCTCCTTGCAGACTTGAGAAAGATTCTTCTAAGTTATTCAAAACTCTTATTGTAGTCTTCTCTTCCTGCAAATCCTTGAATCTTAACCCAAAACTTATGAGGAATGCAAGAATGATCGCTCCAGCAATAATCGTAAATATCCAGTAAAATTGAATTTCAGCTTTTTTAGACATTTTTCAGTACTACCTTTGTCTCTCCTTCTACAACCCTGTTTTCCAAAACAAAGCTTGCCTGTCCATTTGTCTTTATGTTCTGGGCTTCTGCCCTTAGGTTCTCAACAACAAAACCATGATATTTGCTATCAGAAGGAACAATCATTGTCTCTCCATTAACCACCTCAAAATAGATCCTCTCAATACTTTTGGGCAACCTTAATGGTTTGTTAGAACTTTGGGCTGAAAAAGTCATAACACTCCCTTGATTTTTGCTATAGGCTTCCTCAACAGCTTTCTTAAAATCACTCTGGAACTCAGCATATATTACTTGCTCATTCAAAGAATTTAGCTTGTTTATTTGTTGAAATCCAAAAATAAAAACCAACCCCGCAACTATGACAATAAAAATGTATATGAAAGGTTCATAAGAAACTCCTCTTTTTTCCATAATCTTTTACTTTTTATGTATCTTAAATAGTTTATGGAATAATTGTATAACTAGGACTTACTCTATTTGTTCTTTTGTCCATGCATTTAACATAATATGTCTTTCCTTCATCCAATGTTACCTGATGCTGCAGGTCACTGCTGCTTGCCATCTTTTGAGAACTCTCATAATTAAACTCTTTAATTTCAGTTGAGAACCCGCATACAGACGGCTGGTCCATCCTTATTATTAAAGCTCCACCGCTGGTATAAACTCTTGTTAGTACCGGAAATGCTCTGCTGTTAACTTCTAATCTTATAGTCTCCTCATCCTCCTTAAATCCATCATTGCATGTAATAGTAATGCTATGTATTCCCTCTGATAAGCTTATATTAGCATCATGGATGGTTTCAGTAGATAATACTTTTTTGCTAAACCTAATCCCTGTCCCATAAACACAGGTTGAATTTCCATTGCCATAAACTCCACCAGTTGTTTTTACAGTGGCTGGAACTAAATTAGTATACACATTTGTATCTCTTGGAGTTATTTCAGTTATTTCTAATGCAGGAGTATCTACATTAAATGTAGCACTTGTGCTAACTTGGTTTCCAGCTTCATCAGTACATAGCACAGTCATAGTATGACCTCCCACATTATATGTTACTCCAACCTCACTCCTTACAGCATTGGTTGAACTAAAATCTTTTTCTTCCTCACTATCCAGCTGATATGTGCATTTCGATGCAGTGCTGGTTGAGACAACTAATTTTTGAGCCGGAGTTAATATCTCTCCACTAGGGATATTATTTGAAGTAATCCCCAGTGGTTCAGTTCCAATCAGTTTAAACTCAAATCCCTGATCCATAGTATTTTGTCTTGGAGATGAATCCCTGCATCTAAAATAATAAGTGTTTTCTTGTCCAGAAGTTATGTCTTTTAATGTTGTAGAACATCTGAATCCGCCCTGTGTGATATCCTCCTCTCTTTCACAGCTAAACATATTTTCTGCAGGCATATCCTCAAAATTTATATCATTATTTTTACTATACCTACATTGCTGCACTCCAGTCTTATCACCAACATACATGAAGAATTCTACTTCATTCACATTAGCAGGAAGGTATGCCCCGCTATTCACCATGGTGCTGACAATAAGCGGCTTGCTTATATCAGGAGCCTCTTTCAATTTAAAGTTAACAAAGTAATCAGCACCCATCACATTTCCAGCTTTGTCTTTACATTTTATATAACCATTACATGAATCACCCTCCCTGCACCTTTCTATAGTTTGTAAAGAAGCATTTCTAATATCAAACAAGAAATAGTGTTCTCTATCAAAGTAACCCGCATCAAGGAGAGTTCCAGAATCAAAGCTTTTTCCAGGGGTTGAAAATACCTTACACTGCGAAATTTCATCCAAATCAAACTTAATTGCTAAGGTAGAGAATGTAGGAACCTCTCCTGCTACCTTGCAACCCTGGTTACTGCTTTCAACATCATACTTCCCCTTTGTACCTAAATCTATAGCCTGGCATCTTTCAACAATAGGGGCAGATCTATCATCTGACTTAACTTCTATGCACTTTTGTTCTTGTTTCAAATATTGGCAATCCTGCCCTAAAGATTCACAATAGTATGCAGAACATGGCATTAGCTTATCATTACATAAGTCACATCTTACCCCTCCTTCTGGAGCAGTATAAACATTACACGTTCCACCAGATGCTTTAAATCCACCAATTGTTCCTCCTATCACCCCCCCAACAATCATAGCTACAACTATTGGGGCAATCGCATTAACTCTCTCTGAACTAAAAACAAAATAACCCAGAGTCCCACCGATCATAACTCCTGGAAAACCAGCTATACTCCCAACACTTCCTCCGACAACAACCCCATAAGGCGCATCACCGATGTACGTGCTTAAAGGAGTTGCATAAAACACAAAAGTAGAGATTAGAATAATCAAAAATACAGATAGACCTTTTTTTAATATTTTATTCATTCTGTTTTTCAGCAGTATAAATAACCTCTGCTCCTTCTGCATCGTTACCAGTAATATAATATGCTTCACCATTTTGATAGACTTTCTTTCCATCACTTTCCCCTAAAGCACTTCCTAGTTGATTAGTTATAACCCCTGCAGCAACCTGTTCAGCTACAAATGTTCCAGTCTTTCCTAATGAAACTTTTACACTTTCTGCTAGAGGTACGTTGTACTTACCAAGGCTTAATATTGCCTTTAAATAACCTGGACCAAAATGATAAGCTCCAGCAGCACTAATCGCTCCAATAACTCCGCCTCCAACAATTCCTCCCAGTGTAGAAACTCCTTCATCAAAGTTTCCGCAATCTCCCATATATGTGCACTCTAATTTATCACAAGAATTGGAACCTTTTCCACATATCCCGCATGTATTTTCAAAGGTGTGCTTACTGCTTGGAACATTTCCTAAATCTCCAACAAAATCAATTCCAGGAGGATATTTTGGCCAGCACTCATTAACCCCTTCTTTGTTATATACACACTGGCTTTTTTCAGAATCAGTAGAGCCTCCTAATTTTAAGCATTCTTTCTCACCACATTTATTGAATTTACCTTCTCCACATTTTGAGCATTGTCCCCATAGATTATCAACGCTATTCGCATTTTCATAACTGATAGGATTTCCATCAATAACTTTTTGCTTAACTTGTGATTCACATATAGTGTCTCTAAAAATACCAAGAGGAGAAACCTGAATCTTGCCTAACTGGCATGAATAAATATAATGTGTTGTTCCCGGAACATTAGGATTAGTATTTGTATTTGTCATACACCATGATTCCCCATTGTATCTTTTTTCTCTGTTTCCTAAGTCCTTCTCACCTATCGTCACTTTTTCTGGTGTGCTGCTTTGCGCTTCAAAATTGTATTGAACAAACCCATTAGCAACAAAAGTGTCTCCGACTTTACAGTTTATATCAATACAGGCATTTTGTCCATCATTATTCAGATCGCAAGTTGAACCAGAGGAATAATCACAATTTCCGTCCTTACCTGCCTTATCTAAATCGCTATCATGGATAAATCCATTATAAATCATTCCAACAACGTTCTCTCTATTGTTTCCTGAATCAACCCAGTAGACATCTTCACCAAAACATTGTTTAGAAGCTTCTTTTTTTATTCCGGGGCATACACCGGCTAGATCAGGATTGCTGCACAATATCCCGGCTTTAAACTCCCCGCTTACTTGTGAACATTCATTTGCAGTTTTTCTGCTACAGCTTGGGGTTGTAACACAGCATCCTTCTTGTAATGAGTTTTTTTCAATGCACTGCTCTATAGATGTAACCTCCGTGTCAATGGTCACAATAGTATTAAACTCCTCTCCTGCTTTTGTGCATTCTTCTTGCGTCATAGGAAAAGAACATTGCCCATTAATTATGCATGCACCTTTTTGGCATTGTGTGACAGCAGAACATGATTCTGAAGAAGTAGGCGTTCCTCCTTGATCCAAGCACTGTACCATCGAAACTTTTTCTGAACAGGTTCCTTCAGCATTAATACAACAGATAGGCTTGCTGCACACTTCTATTTGGGAACAAGCAAAACTACTCTGCTTTAATGGCAGTCTATTTTCAGGGTCAAAATCAGGATCACAATTGCTTGCGGAGGTATAAGAGCAGTATTCCCCATTTAAGTTTTTTAAACAACAGACATTACTTGTTTGTGCATTTACAGAAACAATGTTTACAGGGATAAAACTAAACAGGAACATCAGCATAACCAAAAAAGATAATATCTTACTCATTTTTCACTCCAAATACAAACCCATCTTCTTCTTTATTAGTTACAATTCTATAAATAAGACCATTATCTGCATCAGTTCTTGTTACAGTTACATCTTTATTTTCTAAAAAGTAATCGTTCATATCAAACTCTCCCTGAACTTCAGCATTCACAATGTCATTTACAGCATCATAAATTTTTCCAAAATCATCATCAACAATTAATGAAAAATCGTTTAATGTCAAAGAAGTCTCTCCTTTACTAACGGTTAAGGGATAATTCACTGTAACAACTATGCTACTATCCCTGATTTCAGTGTCAGCTTTAGCATCTCCCTTAACAATATCAAAGTTAAAATCATTTAAATCACAGTTATTAACAATCTCGTTCTCAACATGTCTAGAAATTTCATTCTCAATTCCAGCTTTAGAATTCATCTTGTTTGGTGAGTTTAAGCTCTTATCAACAATAGCATTAATCTCATAACCGGAGTAAACTACAGTAGAACTGATTTTAGTAAAATAGCCTGAATTTTTTTTTAATAGTTCTAAATCCGAACTAACAGATTCCTTCATACAGGAAGCAACAAA
>Ga0209542_10018790_pt1 | contig 11154 bp, 11 predicted proteins | sample RifCSPhighO2_01_FD_184028 | JGI IMG/M metagenome (GOLD analysis project Ga0209542, IMG submission 184028) | Soil microbial communities from Rifle, Colorado - Rifle CSP2_plank highO2_0.1 (SPAdes) (version 2) | ecosystem: Environmental > Terrestrial > Deep subsurface > Rock core/Sediment ...
CATGATCGAAGTCACGGGAACGCGAGCGCTTCGGGAAATGAAGGAACAGCTGCTTGATACGATGGATTTGGAACGAGAGCGTGGCATTACTATCAAGCTGCAGCCGGTGCGGATGCAGTTTAACGGCGTCCAACTAAATCTCATTGATACGCCAGGGCACACAGACTTCCGTTATGAAGTCAGCCGGTCATTGGCGGCGTGTGAAGGAGCTATTCTGCTCGTGGATGCGTCACAAGGCATTCAGGCCCAAACATTGGCCGTCTTATATATGGCGTTGGAGAACAGTCTTGAGATTATCCCCGTGCTCAATAAGATCGATTTGCCAGCCGCGGATCCGGAACGTGTGAGCGATGAAGTCGTCAAACTTCTCGGCTGCAAACGCTCCGACATTTTACTGATTTCCGCTAAAGAAGGACGTGGTGTTAAGGAAGTGTTGCAAGCCGTCATTGACCGGCTACCGCCGCCTCGCATTCCCCAGGGGGCTGAGGCACGGGCACTTATTTTCGATGCGATCATGGATCCCTACCGTGGTGCGGTGGCGTATATCCGGATGATGGAAGGGGAATTGTCGCCTGGCAAAAAAATATGGCTCTTGGGCACTCAAGCTCAGCTGGAAGCGCAGGAGGTCGGTCATTTCACGCCCTGGTATGCGCCGGATCCGGCTCTCAAGGCCGGTGAAATTGGGTATGTCGTGACCGGAGCGAAAGACGTGTTACAGGTTCGAACCGGTGACACTATTGCCACGTCGCCGGTGACGTTGCCGCTACCGGGCTACAAAGAAGTGCAACCAATGGTGTTTGCTGGTTTATATCCTTCCGAAGCGGACGAATACCCGCGTCTGCGCGATGCTCTGGAAAAGCTGGCACTGAATGATGCAGCGTTGCGTATGGAACCGGAGCGAAACGCGGCGCTGGGAAATGGATTCCGCTGCGGGTTTTTGGGGTTACTCCACATGGACATCGTTCAAGAGCGTCTGGAGCGAGAATACGATTGCGATCTCATTATCACGGCGCCGTCGGTGCGTTATGAGGTGAAAATCAATGCCCATAATCCGGCGGAATATGTGCGTTCCAGTTTGCTCAAGCCCGATGAGCCGGATGTTGCCCTCATTACAAATCCCGCGGACATGCCAAACCCGGTTCATATTTTGGAGATCCGCGAACCCTGGGTCCGCCTTGAAGTCGTCTGTCGCAACGACGATGTCGGGCCGATTATGACCCTCGTTTCCGAACGGAGGGGCATGCAACAAGCTATGGAGTATTTGGATGTTGACCGTGTCTTACTGCACTTTGAAGTGCCGCTGCAGGGCATTGTGCTCGACTTCTTTGATCAATTGAAGTCGGCCACCGCCGGCTTCGCTTCCATGAGTTACGAACCGCTAGGTAATCGCAAAGGTGACTTGGTCAAACTCCAGATCTTGCTGCTCGGTGAACCCACTGAAGCGCTGAGTACGATTGTCCATCGTTCCGAGGCTCATGCAGTGGGAGCCATCATCTGCAAAAGGCTCAAAGAGGTGATTCCGAAGGCGCAGTACCAAATTCCCATTCAAGCGGCTGTGGGGGCCAAAGTCGTGGCCCGCGAAACGCTTTCGGCCTACCGCAAAGATGTGACGGGTTATCTGTACGGTGGCGACGTTTCACGGAAGAAGAAACTTCTGCAAAAGCAGAAGAAAGGAAAGAAGCGCTTGAAACAAATGGGGAAAGTGACACTGACCCAAGAAGCGTTTTTGAGTGTCTTGAAACGTTCGTAGTAGTCATCTGTGAGATCGGCGTCGATGCATACCATCATGAAATTCGCTTTTTCGCCGATGGCGTGGTTTATTTGCAGCGGTCCAGTTGGGTCTTTTTGTAGCCGAACGATACCGTATTCTCAGCTGCTCAGTTTCTTCCGCGAGAATGTAGGCAGCGCGGGGTAGCGTGTCGTTTCCATCCTGATGCTCAGACAACCTTTCCATTGGCGGGCATGCTATCACCGGATGTTTCTGATGCAATGTTGCTTTGCCACGCTGTCAAGATAACTGTGACGCGCTACAGTGTTCCCGTGGAACTGTCATTTCCACTGCGCTCGGCGTTTGTTGGATTGCCGCTCGAGCAAGAAGCGCGGTGGCACTTCCAGGCGCTGCAGGCGGGGCTTTCAGAATACGAAGACTGTTTACGCATGCAGTCGGCGGCAACGCCGCACCTTACGCTCCAATTTTGGCCCGAACTCATGGAGATTGAATACCAGCAAGCGTTGCGAGAATGCACAAAGATTGCAGCCGGTCGAGAACAGTTTTCTCTCCAAGTAACTGAAGCCGGAACGTTTGGGAATAGAGGCGAGGATCGCGTGCTGTACCTCGATATCGCCTTCAGCGAGCCTTTGGCTCGCTTGAAAAAGGCCTGTCCGTGGCCGTCGGAGCGTCGGCCTTTTTCCCCGCACATTACGCTGGCGCGCGTTCATCACCCGCAGCGTTTTGTGGGGGTCAAGAAGCGTGTCATGAAAGCGCTCAAGAATGTTTCATTCGATGTTCTTGTCGATCGGTTGCGGCTGTATGCGGAAGTGCAGGGCCAGCCACAAACTCCGCTGCAGGATTTCCCTTTCCAAAGTACGAGGTGACGAGGTTACGAAGTACGAACTCTATCTACCTTCTTCGCAATCGAAGTAAAAATGCTCATGAGTTCGTTTGCTTCTATGATTAACTGTTTTCGCTCTGCTTCTAATGGTTGTTGAAGTCCAATTTCAAGCAATTCCAGCCAGATAAGTGATTCATTGGATTCTTTACGTGTGATTTTGATTCTATATACAAATTCCGGTCGGCTAAAGGCATAGAAGGCTTCATTGTAATTAGCGGCAACAGAGCCAGAAGAGCGTAAAAGTTGTCGACCGTATTCCTGAGTCACAGAGGAATTAGGCAGTTTCCTGACAAAATCACGAACACGTTTTGCAAAGATTCTTGTGCGTCCTCTGAGATCTTGACGCTTTTCTGTAGAAATAGTCATAAGGTCATTTTGATCTACCAATGAAATCACTCAATCAATGGTTCAGAAAAAATAAAGGAACAAACGATTTTCTGATTTAAATGCGCTATTCAAGAAGTTCTGTGCCAGAGAAGAACGAATCGGTTTCGTACTTCGTCACCTCGTACTTTCCTCGTTTTTCGCTAAGCGTTTCCTCACTGCAACAAGAAAAGGTTCGAATACTGTGTGCAAAATGCTCACCGTGAGCGGCTGCACTTTCTCAAACGGCGCGGCGCGGCCGCGCTCGTTGAGAAATTCCTGGATCACAAAGGTTGTCAGCTGAAGCACTGTGCCATCCAAATTCTTCTCGTCAAGCATCAATTTAAGCAGTGTCTTTTCCGGATCGAGAGAGAGAACCATTTGGAGCCGCGCGATCCAGTCGATCAGCGCGCGATTGGTCTCGGCGTCGAGCTCACCAGTCTTAGTCAGTGCAAGTCCTTCCGACATGACAGTGTGATCATCGGTTCCAAGGCGCTCCGTCAGTTCTTCCTGGACTTGCTTGAGTGATGGTTCGTGAATGAGCGAAAGAATCGCGAGAATGAAAATGCTCGGACAGTCTCGCGCTACTAGTCTTGAGATCAAGACGAAGAAATGCGTGTGTTGTGTGCTGCCCAGAAAATGTACAATCACTCGGGCGACTTGGTCGTCTTTCTTCTTCGCTTTCTTCTCCTCCTTCCGGATTTGCTGCAAGCCGGCGGCCGCGGCGGCAAAGCGCTGTTTGGCTTCCTCGCTCAGTTCTTCGGAGACGCCGGCTCCGCCTTCGCCGGGGGTGTAGATTTCACCACCTTGCTCGGACATGAATGTACTATATCATTGTTGCGTTCTAGGAACTGTTTATGCTGATTGATTTTCGGGTAATGCTTCTTCAGGTTTTCCTCTCAGTAGAAATTTACATTTTATTGATTTCCTTCGTCTTATACTGGAAAAAGAAGGATTGGAAGATTTTTTTAAAGACGTGGGGCGCAGGAAATCTCTTTTGTCTTGGCATGATCATTTGTTACCTAATTTATTTATTAATCTGGGATTTAATTGATAATTTTTCAAATCTAACAATTCCATTAAATTCATATGGCTTAGTTGAGCTATATCTAATACTAGTTGCTCTTGCGATAACATTTATGAAGCCAAATAAAGTAAAAACTTTTTTGTCGGTTTTACTCATTATAAATCTTTTCTACGCAGGGCTTGTCGCGTCTGTTCTGGTAGGAGAGAGAATTTTAATTACTTTGAAGAACCTATTTCTAACTGGCCAGAAAATGCCTAACTAGGCTTTTACCGGTTCCACATGCACGAGTGTGCAGCGTTCGCGGCGGCCGTTAAATTTTTCGACGCGTTTTTGGGAGAAGGCGACTTTACCATTGATGTTGGCATGGATCGTCCAGTCCTTTCCGACGTGAACATTGAGGCCCGGTCGGAACCAGTAGCCTTTCTGACGCACGATCACTTCGCCGGCGGATACAACTTGGCCACCGAAGCGTTTTACGCCTCGGCGTTTGGCGATACTATCGCGGCCGTTTGAGGTAGAGCCACCGGCTTTCTTATGAGCCATAGTAGGGGCATTTTAAGGGGTTTTGGCTTCCCTGCAAGCAAATTATGCTGATAAGAAAGCACCAAATTCCAAGGTACAAGATACAACTGGAATACTTGAATATTTGAATATTAAAATTTGTATCTTGTATCTTAAGATTTGGGATTTTTGGCTTATTTCAATGGTAATGAGGCCAAAAGGTTTGTTATGGTATCAATGTTCGTCGCGGGGTGGAGCAGCCTGGTAGCTCGCGAGGCTCATAACCTCGAGGTCGCTGGTTCAAATCCAGCCCCCGCACCCAAATTTAATGCTTGCATATGGAATACGTGGTGTATGTTTTAGAAGAGACAGCCGGGAAGAAATATATCGGTTTAACTTCAGATCTGAGTAAGAGGCTAAAGGAACATAACTCGGGAAAATCCCTGTATACGAAACGAAGCAATAAGTGGAAGATTATTTGGTATTCGAAGAAACTTTCCTTGAGAGAGGCTCGAGTTTTAGAAAGAAAAATGAAGAAACAAAAGGGTGGGGATGGTATCAAGCTTCTGTTGTCAGAGTATAGAGGCTCATAATCCCGCGTACGCGGGATCGCTGGTTCTCCCGCGACCGCGAGGCCAGCCCCCGCACCCAATTTATTTGGCTCGGAACGATTCACGCAGCTCCTGGGCTCGGTCTGGATATAGCAAGTACAACCGCCAGTGCTCGACCACGGGCATTTGCCGCAGTAATTCGAGGTACGCGGCTTCTTCGGCAGCGGCGGTTGCTTCAGGATCTGTGACTGCCAGCGTATCGGGAGCGTGCCTCGCGAGGATAATTACTTTCTCATTAGGATTGAGGAGACCCAACTTCTCTTTGGCAAATTTGTCTTTAAACTGCCGCGACTGAAAATATTCCAAGCGCGCCCGCCCGTTAGCGATTTCTTGCTGGAGCTCCGCATTCTTACCGCTGATGTCTGAAAGCGTCGTTTCAAAGAGTACGTTTCGGTAAAACGAGAGGGCCAGTCCAAGGGCCATCAAACCGACCACAGTCAGCCCGACGACCACGGTAATTTGCCGGCTGAAGGGTTCGAGATGCTGGTAGGCCACGGGGATAGAGTATTAGAATACTAGAATACTTGGGAAGGTTTAATGGCTCCAAGATCAACCCAATATTCTAATATTCGAGTATTCTAGTATTCTCTTACTGATGAAAATCTATTGCTCCGGTATCGGCGGTATTGGCCTGAGCGCCTATGCGGCGCTGCAGCAAGCTGCCGGCCACACAGTGGCAGGCAGTGATCGTACCGATAGTCCACTCCTCAAGGATTTAGCCACTCAAGGTATCGCAATCTCGCTGAACCAAGATAGTTCAGCGTTGCCTACAGATACAGATTTGTTCGTCTATTCGGAAGCTGTACCCGCAGACGCGCCTGAGCGCGTGCGGGCGCAGAAGCTTGGCATTCGTTCCATTTCCTATTTCCAAGCGCTCGGTGAGCTGAGCGAGCCGTATCAGGTGATTGCAGTGTGCGGAACCCATGGCAAATCAACCACCACGGCGATGCTTGCCAAAGCACTCATTGAAGCCGGTCTTGATCCGAGTGTTGTCGTTGGAACATTGACGCCGGATCTTGCTGGTCGCAATTGGCGTCGCGGTGCAAGTAATTTTTTTCTCGTAGAAGCGTGTGAATACCGGCGATCCTTCCACTTTCTTTCACCAACAATCGTTGTAATGACGAATGTTGGTGGTGATCACTTCGATTTCTTCAAAACAGACGCGGAGTATCAGAACTCATATTTAGAATTCTTGGATCGATTGCCAGCCAACGGCAAGGTGATAACGCATGGCAAGGATCCAGCAACGCGCAGTCTGGCGGAACAAAGTGGCCGAGAGTGGATCAACGCTGATAGCGAACCTCTTTTGCCTCTTAAAGTCCCAGGCGTTCACATGCAACAAAACGCACAGCTAGCTTTAGCCACTGCCGTACTGCTGGGTGCAGACCGCGCAGCTGCGGAACAATCGCTCCGCGCCTTTGTCGGCACATGGCGACGGAGCGAGTTAAAAGGGGAATACAAAGGAGTACCCGTGATTGATGATTACGCCCATCATCCGGACGAAATCCGCGCCACTCTCCTGGCGTTTCGGCAGAAGTATCCAACGGAGCGTCTAGTCTGTGTGTTTCAGCCTCACACGCATGATCGCACTCTCAAGCTGTACGATCAATTCGTCGAGTCATTTGCTGATGCAGACGTTGTCATTATTCCGAATGTATACGATGCGCGGCATGACATCGAAACAAACCTCGTCGATGTTCCGAAGTTTGTCAGCGATATTGCAACTCGCAGCAACGTTGAAGCGATCGATGGCCATTCACTTGCTGATACTGAATCAGTGCTCCGCACATCCATGTTGCGAGAAGGGGACGTGCTGCTCTGTTTGGGAGCAGGGGACATCACAAACCTTGCCAGCTCACTGACTCGCTGAACTACGCGGCGCATCCCGCGGATCTTGGCCGGTCATTTCCGGAGTGTCGTCCCCGTAGACTTCGAGAATTTGGGCGAGGATCTTGCTTAACTCGGCCCGATTAATCGGGTCTGCTGCTTTGAATGTTCCATCATCATTGCCACCGACAATGTCATCCGCCGCCGCCGTTTCGATGCTATCGGCATATGGAGTCAGTGGAGTGACGTCTGAAAAGACATCGCCTTTGGGCCAAATTCTCGGGACGTCCAACGCTTGGAGCAGGGTGGCAATCACTTCACCGCGTGTTACGAGACGCGCCGGGTCTTCTGACGGATCGAGGAAGATCTGCCACGAAAGCTTCTCGGCCGAAAGGAAGTACGATTCAAACCAGGCGCCGACGGCCCGCGGGTTACGAGCTGTCCCGCGAACGCTCTTCTCATCGATACCGGCGACTTCATGCGCAATCTTACTCAGTTGGGCGAGGTTCACGGGGTCATTTGGCCCAAAACGGCCGGCCGGCTGACCGCTGGCATTCTGATAGCCAGACATAATACCCACCCGCGCCACAATGTGGACGAAGGGCGCGAACCACTCGCTGATGGGCACGTCTGTAAAGACGATGGTTTGATTCCCGGAAGTCATGCTGACGTACTTGAGCGTTTGTCCACTCCCCGGCGACAACCGGGCCATGGCGGCGGGCGTGCACTCCAGTACAACTGCCAGGCTGATGCGCCCGTGCCGTTGCAATTGGTCAGATTTTGGTGAGATCTTCGGGCACCCCTCGATTGGACTAAATGAAACGGAGTAAGGACCGACGGGTACCGGATTAAAGGAGGCGGGCGTCGTTCCTTTGAGTTTTAAACCATCCGGTCCTTGCAGCGTGAAGTCTACTCCAGGCGGTGACGTACTCACCGAAACTTCACCGGTTGTCCCAAATTCATACACAATGCCGATCTCCCAAGTATCACCATCAGCCACTGCAATACGGGTCCGCGGAATTGATTCGGTCGAAATAATTTCGCCGTTACGACTCGCGGTCACCACGGTGGTCATGCCCGACGGGGGATCAATCAAAAACAGGTAATCACCCGGCATGGCACTTTGAATCACATGCTTTTGCCTGGCGTTTTTGAGCTCTTCACCATCAGGATTCAGCAGTGACCATGTCCCAAAGTAATTCTCAAGAGGCGTCGTTTGCGTAATCGTGATTGTTCCGCCTTCTGCGAAGGCAGGCATACTCAGTGACCCATACGAAACCCCCACCAACGTTGACAGCAGAAAGACGATCGGGCGAGACATGGCTTACATTGTGCCCTTCGACCCCGCTCAGGGCAAGAAAGGGAGGAATCAACCGACGCAGCGTGTCTTTTACGACACACTGCGCTCGGTTGTAACCCTTCCCGTACGTCTTGTTTCTTAACCGCTTATGCTACACGTTGTCGGCGACGATTCTCGAATGTCAGGAGCAAGGCCGCGGCGGTGCTGGCGAGGACGAACCACAGATCCAGTGCTGCGCCAGTCGGAGGCAACACAGGCACACCGACGGCCGCTGTAGCGCGCAGTTCGGTATCTCCAGCTTCGACGTTGGCAATATTTGGGCCTTGGGCGGTGCCGGTGACTTCCAATCTCGTGCCTGCTCGGACGTCATCATTGACATGCACAGGGAATTGGACAGACCAGGTGCGACCGGCCTCCAATTCTGGGATGCGCCAACTTAACATGCTACCGCTACCCACGATGGCCCCATTGGTGGGAACACGCTGGAATGACATGTGGGCCCGATTAATTCGGAACCGAACCATCAGATCGCGTTGAGTGACACTGCCGTCATTCCGAACGCCGATCGTGTAGATCACGTTGCCTCCAGGCATGGCTTCACGCGTCTGCGGACGGACCCACAAGCTTAACTGGCCGGTGATGGCTGAGGTTGAAGATGACGCGCGGCGGCGTGAAGAGACAGATGAGCGCGAAGAGGCGCTGCTTGATGATCGACTTGCAACAGATGATGCTGTGGCTCGGCCACATTCATAGCGTCCCAGGAAATCCACCATCTCGCCGCGACCGGTGGAACGGGTCTGGGGACGAGGGATGCTGCAGCCACGGAGGAAACCGTACTTTGCCGTGTAGGTGCCTGAAGGCACGGTTACTTGATCGGGAGTTTCACCAGAGGCGATCACCCGGCCACGCACATCTTCGATCGAGAAGGGTGCGCCAGTGGGAATGCTTTCGACGCTGAGGAGTGATTCGTAGCGGAGCTCCACAACGAACCGATAATTTCGGTCAGAGGCGAGAGTTGCGGTGAGCGAGAGGTCTTGCGTTTGCGTGATCTGCGTTCCGTCAGCAGTTTCAAGCGAAATGACAATGTCGGGGGCGCCTGCCGGTGGTTGCACATTGAGCGTATAGGAACCACTGGCAACCACGGATACGGTTTGTTCGGATGCATTTCCATGCCAAGTCCGGCCATCAGGGCCGCGCAACACCCAGCTACCCAGCGCATTGGGGGCGCCAACTTGCTCAATCGTCACATTGGCAGCGAGGGCTGGCCCGGCGACGAGTAGTCCGAGAGCGGTACCGAGCGTCAGTGTGAGTTTGCGAAGAGACGACATGGAAAAAAGGGGAAGGGGATTACTGACCGAGCCAGGGATTATAGACCGTAGTTTGGTTGCCGGAACGAATATCATAGGGGTGTTGCCCTACGAAGCGTGGCGGCAAAATTTCAAGCGAGTGCTGCTGGCCGTCAGATGTGACGTACGAAAGCGGTCGTCCACTCACGAATGGGTAGAGAGGCATGTAGTTATACAAATTAAAGTTAGATGCAGTGCGAGGTCGTCTTTGGATGCTACAATCAAACAGCATCGGTTCGTATCCAGGCGGCGGTGTCAGACTCAGACGAGCAATGTGATCGGGCAAAATGGGACGACAATTGGAATGGTCGAAGCTCGCCGTTTTCATAGGTGGCAATCCCGGAAAATAGGCGCTGGGGAGCGTTTCGTAAAACTCTGTAAAGAGCGGTCGGTGTCGAATGTATCCTTTGGTATAGAGGTCGATCAGATCGTCGTTTTGGCTTGAGGCGGCTAGCGCACTGCCAGCGCCGAAGAGAGCACTTCCCGCGAGCACCGCGGCCGCAAAACGGGCAAGAAACATGAAATAGAAGGAAAGGGATGAACTCTAGGAGCCTTTCGTCTGGCCTGTCAAGCAAGTGCCAAAGCTTCCGCCCAAGCCTTCAGGAGCGGACTGAGCGGTGACTCCAGGAGTGAAATGTTGCCGTGTTTCAAGGCCACATTCGCATCATCCGTAGTGTGACCAATTTTAAGCAGCGACACTTTCTGCTTCTTTGCAAGTGCCTCAAACACGGAGACTTTCTCCGGTGTGACAGCCACAACAAAGCCGCCTGTTTCACTGAAGAGCAAACGATCGGGAGAGAGGGGCGGTAATTCTTCGAGTTGCATATCTAGACCACATGAACTTTGACGTTTGCGCAGCGGCACCAGCATTTCAAAGAGAGCGAAGAGTAACCCGCCGTCTGAAATGTCGTGACAGGCGGAAACCAAATCTTGGTTACTGGCTTCAAGTAACAGCGAAATGTCGGAAGCGACGGTTTTGAAATCAGGTTTGGGAACATTCTGACCAAGCATCGCATCACGCGGAGCGCCGCTGAGCTCTTCCAGTACTTCATAGTACAGCGACCCGCCGCACTCATCGCGTCTGTCACCAATGAGATAGAGCTGCAACCCAGACTCACTCAGATGCATGCCGATCGCCCGGCGGGCGTCGGGCATCACGCCCACACAGGCGACAATCGCTGTGGGATCGATGGCTGAACCATCCGGACGTCCGTTATAGAGACTGACGTTCCCGGATATGATCGGTACTGCCTCACCATCCACTTGGATACCGCGGGCGGCCTCGGCCAGACCGCGCACGCCTTCACTGAGTTGCCAGAGTTGTTCCGGCACTTCGGGATTCCCGTAATTGAGACAATCGGTCAGTGCCCGCGGCGTTGCGCCGGTGGCGGCAACGTTGCGCATTGCCTCGGCGGCAGCATTCGCGCCTTGCCAGTATGGGTCGATGCGGCCGTAGCGCCCCTTTCCGCCGCCGGCCACGGCAATCCCGCGGAATTTGTTATCTTCGGAAAGCTCCCAACCAGGATGAGCGCCTTCATGGACGTAACTTTGCAAATCTTGCAGTGGC
>Ga0209542_10018793_pt1 | contig 11153 bp, 10 predicted proteins | sample RifCSPhighO2_01_FD_184028 | JGI IMG/M metagenome (GOLD analysis project Ga0209542, IMG submission 184028) | Soil microbial communities from Rifle, Colorado - Rifle CSP2_plank highO2_0.1 (SPAdes) (version 2) | ecosystem: Environmental > Terrestrial > Deep subsurface > Rock core/Sediment ...
GTTATCCTCCTCATGGAAAATGGCGTCCCGGACATGATCCAAAGTAAAATCGCTCTCGGTCTCCTTGAGCATACCCACAAGCTCCTGCTCAATCTCTTTCCGCCGTTCAAAAATTTGTTGTTTTGATCCGATTTCCATATTATCTAACTAATGCATCGGACATGATCATAATTTCTCGCCCCTTACGTGATTCGTAGGCGTTGTAATTCAAAGAGAAGCCGAGAATCTTCCGATGTGGATATAGCGATTTAATTTCTTTCTTATTGTCATAAGTCAGCAACCAAAAAGCATCTGGGTTTTGATTAAGTTTTTTGGCTAAAGCCTCGTGGTCTTCTTTTTTGTAGTGGTTTAAATATAAAGACGATCCTTTTTCGAAATATGGAGGATCGAGGTATATAAAAGTATTCTTCTTATTCAGATAGTCGTTGATTAATTCAAGTCCGTCTTTATTAAAAATCGATATCTTCTTTTTATAAACCGATAGCTGGCGAATTCGCTCGGCTAGCTTTTCTTTATTAAATCTTGCATTGATTTTATATTTACCTTCCTGTTTCATCCCTCCAATAGGACCGCCGTCCAAGATACCAGATGTATTTGTCCTATTGAGGAAAAAAGTAGCAAACCCGAGCTCAAAGCGGCCGACCTTGGGGTTATTGTAGATTGCTTTTTGTTTTTTCCATTCCTTGATCGTTACCGGCGTTGAATGAATTTTTTTGATGAATTTTGCTGAATTAAAAATAGCCGATTTCCAAAAGGCATAAATTGCCTTATCAAGATCATTAATTACTATACGGTTTACCTTTCCAGACAACAGCAAAGTTAGGGCCGCGCCGGCCCCACCGGCGAATGGTTCAACGTAAGTAACCCTCTCCAATCCATTATCTTTTATAACTCCATCAAAAAATGGGGAAAGAAAGGTTTTGCCTCCGGGATATCTCAAAGGACTACAGTGATTCTTTTGATTTCTTTTTTGTGGTATTTTTTGCATATTATTTCTTCTTTTGGCTCTCAGAAAAAGATTTCCAAAGAGCGACAAAAAAGCTATCTAAGTTTTCCCAATACTTTTTGAGTTCACTGGGGATCGGTGAAGTTTTATGATCGTGGACAAAATCATGAAATGTCGTTACAGACATCACGCTGTTATTATCCTTTGTGGCTACCTTTCGAATTTCTTTTAGCTTAACTTTTTGCTTTGCTTTTTTAAGGTCTTCTGCCGTCGGTTTTGTAATCCCTCCTTCTTTCAGATAATTTTGAGCAAGCGAATCTTCCAAATGGTCAGCGACTTTGAGAACCTTGCCAGCCAGCTGTATATCATCCTTAACAGGAATTTTATATTTTTCTATGTAACAATCGACGGAACATTCTAAAAAGACTCTGAATAAAACAGCAACGGCATTGGGAGTATTATCTACGTCCAGCTTTCGTTTTAACTCATCATAAATATCATTTATGCGCTGACTGGGAATGTAAAGCGACGAGATAATCAAATGTTTCCGCAATATCGAAAGTTGCTTACTCCTACCGCGGAATTCAGTGGCAAGCGTCTTACCGCCAAACAGATCATCTTTAGTTCGCTTTTTAATTTCCTTGTCAACGTTGGAAACATTCTTTTGTTGTAATTTCTTAATATAAGCATCAATGGCATCAATCTTGTTCAGTGAACGAGAATCAACGTCATTGCCGGCAAAATCCTTTTTAGTCCATACATTAAAAGCTACGATTTTCAACAGGTCATCAAAGGCCTTCTGGTTTTTAACGTTAATTTGCCCATCGCTCAATACGTCGTAGCCGAGCTTTTTCCTGGCGGCCGCACTGTCAACAATTCTGTAAAAAGTAGTTACATATCCTTTACCCAAAACAGCTTCTTTAATTGCGTCCGGCAAAGACAACTTTTTTACGGCATTAGCAAGCTCAACACGCAAAACATCCTTAACGTTTCCGTGAGACCTCCGAATAGCAAAATTTCTTCTTTCCGGTTCACCCCAGCCAATTTCGTTGTTCCCCTTATTATGCTTCCTGTCTACAAATCTAAGCCCCTCATCTTTATCTGTCGTAGTATTCGCCTCGAGCACAAAATTATTGTCAATTGAAATTCGCTTTTTTTGCTCTTCAAAACTTTTCTTTAAATCGGTACGCTTGGTAAGACCTGGGTTGATCAAAAGCTTATAAGCGGCAAGGCGTCGATTCCCTTCAAGCACGATATTTTTACCATTCATTTCCAAAACAACAATTTTTTCCAATTGGGGCAGATCAAACTCGCTGGCTATTTCTTTCGCCAGGCCGTCTACCTTTAAATCTCTCCTGCTTAAAAAATATTCAATCAGCTCACTCTCTGTTTTATTGAAATACTCTTCAGGAAAACGGGCATTTTCGTCCCAAAGAGCAAGATCCTTGATGGCTATGTCTTTTTTATTCCATTTTGAGATTTGAGTGCTCATAATCGTAAATTTATTTTATCAAAATTTCAGGCATCTTTCGACTTTTCTCGCTCGTCACTGATCTCGCCAAGGCCGAATCAAACAGCTCTTTGAGTTTCGCTTTTTGCTCAAGAAGCTGTTTTTTATAATCCTGTACCGCGGAAAGTTTAGCGACAATCTGTTTTTGAGTTTTCAAATCTGGCAATGGGACTTTCAGATTTCGGATAACTGCCTGTGAAATATTTGGCTGCGCTCCGCCAGTACTAATCTGAATTAAATACTCAGTTTTTGTCTTCAAAAAATAATATAAATATTCGGATATAAATTTATTATTCGGGAAAATACCGCAAATTGCTTGGTTGGTAGAAGACTCAAATTTTAACAAACCGACTTGGCCGGCCGTTGCCCCGTACATAGCCACCAATACTGTATCTACCGGAAAAATCTTTGCTGAACTATACTCTAATCCTTTTTCAGTTATGAATAGTTCTGATTTATAAATTAAACCCCGTGATACCTCTCCACTTCTCAACCACGGAATAGTACCGTTTTCATAATACTCCGCCTTTTCTTTTAAGGGTGTACCGCCAGAAGAAGTTTCGGCAATATCTCCCAATTTTTTTACTTCCCAATTCTGACTAGCCGAATTTAACTCCACGTGCAAAAGCGACTGAAAAAGCTCGTCGGTTTTTTGGATAAGTTCATCATTTAATTTCTGCGCCTCGGCAATTTTATCCATCCGCTCAACGATTTGTTTTTGGATTTCGAGAGGCGGGAGAGGAATTTCAATATTTGAGCATTCTGAAATCCAGTATCGTTTGTGCTGATCGTGTGCGAATTTCATCGTTAGCATTTTATAGAACAAAAATCTTATATCCGCCTTATCTTTCTTTGCATGCAATATTTTCATCGCTGACGACTTAACCTTGAAAGGAAAATCGACAAATTTTATAGCAGTAGTAAAGTCGTCAAAAATAATTACTGGCAACTTTTCCTTTGGGAAAATACCATTCTTCTCGTTCGTGTTCCCCAATAAAAAAGACTTTCCGGCGGTTAAAACCGGAATGGAAAATTCGTCCCGATAGTCAGTCGAGCTCACAAGATATTTCGTCGGTTGCTCATACTCCAACACCTCTCCTAATTTTTTTGTTGGCCAGTTAGTTTTCATATTCCTTGATTTCGGTTGACAGATTTTTTGTTTTTTCAATAATCGCGATCCAACTTTCAATATAGCTTTTTAATTCAGTGTTGTTTTGAATTGATAATTGAATTTTTGCAAATACTTCTTCAAATTTTTCTTTTGAAGATTCTGGAAACCCAGGTACTACAAATTTATCTTCTTCTATTTGAATATTTGGCAGAGCTGAATCACGCCCTAATTCTTCAAGATACGCATCAAGGTTTTTCTTTGCTAACAAAAGATTTAAAAAAGATATACTAAAATATTTGCCGCCGATTTTGCCTTGATAACGAGTGACCATACCTTCTTCTTCACTAACCAGGAGCACTAGTTGTTCTCGTATAGTGGTAGTAATTTCTTTTTTTAGTTTTGGCAATTTTTGATTAGAAAGGTTTGCAAATTTATTCAAGTCCTCATCAAAACTATCCAATAAATACTTCGCGTTCTGTGGCAATTTAAAAATTAAGTAAGGATTCTCTTTTTGAATATCATGCCACTTTAATTTCCAATTTGGAAAATAATGAGAACTTAATCCTGACCAAACAGACAATAAAGAATTTACACTCTCTTCCAATGGACGGATAATGCGTTCTATAATTTCTCTTTTTTCAAGTACCTTTTCTCGTCTCCGGTATTGATAAGAGCTGTAAAAAGCAGCTGCGACAGCAAAAAATGTCATAACAGCTGCTATCGCTTGCCAATCTATCGGTAGAAGTTTAAATGCTTCCATAAAATTTTAGTTCTCCTAATTTTTTTGTTGGCCAGGGCATATTAATTGCTTATAAATGCTTTTATCTAAATCTACCGGTTGAAAGCTCTATATTATGCGGCTTTTGGGCATTGCTTATAAAAGCCTTTAACCCATGAAAATAAATCCAGCACCTTCCTGTCGGGGTATTGCACCCCGCAGGAAGGCTATATTGAGCCATTCATCCCCGCAGCAAGCTGCGGGGTATTCTGGAAGGTGCTGGATAAACTATGCAAAAATCGCCCAATTTAAGAGGAGGAAAGGCCCTTATCAGTTTTATTATCAACCCACCTTGAAAATAAACCCTTGGGAACCTCTTGGCCGGGCTTCCGGTAATAGCTGTCTTTTTGAGCCACAAAGTGTTGTTTTTCATAGATTTTTCTTAATTTAAGGTTATCCACATTTGCTTGACTTATGCCGACCGCTTGGTATATACTTTAAGTAATGGATCGGGGTGTCCCCGGTCGACAAAAGAGGGACTAGGGCTTTCCTGGGCCCTCTTTTGTTTTCATGGAAAAATCTTCAAGCCGAAATTTTCATAGCTTCCATTTTTGTTATGAAATTTTGTCTTGATAATATCAAACGCCTTATTTTCTCTCTGGCTATCCAAAACAGAAACCCCGATCGGATACGCGGCAAGATCGGCCACTTGATGCCCCGCTATATTTTGAGTTTTCTGATTGAAGGATAGATCAACAAACTTTGATTGGATTTCTTCCTTCTTAAAATATCGCTGATCGTTTAGCCTGAATTTTTCGTAAACCTCCGCCAACTTTCTGTCGTTGTGAGTTTCTCTTGATTCAATTCTAAAAAGCAATGTGTCGCCGGATCTTCCAAGAAACATGACTGCTCTTTCAAGTATAAATTGTAAACAAAGGTTGTATGGATTATCCGGTTCGTGATATTGATTTTTAAGTTTTGACTTATGAATCGCTGCGGCAATAATTTTAAAATCCAACAATTTTACTAGGGCATCCAGTTCAGAATAGAACATTTCTCTTTTTCTTTTATCAACTAAGCTAGAAAAGTCTCCTTTTTGTTTTCTGATATCATAGGAGCGCAGTATGATGTCTATCTTGCCAAAATACTTAATTTTCAATTCGTTAATTTTTGGCTCCGCCACTTTTGAGTAATAATCTAAATCAAAAATACATCCAGCCAGCACAAACATAGGGTAAGAATTATCTATCTTATCCAAACTATGATCCCCTGATTCATCTAAAAACATTATTTTTGTCATGTTTTGTCTTGTGCTTTGTTCATAATAGTTTTTTAATTTTACCAAATTCAGAACTAAGTTTTTTCTCCCCACTTTCAATTTCTTTCAAAATCTCCCTCGGCTCACGATGATTAACCTCTTCCTCGCCGTTGTATGGGCTATAAGTGTTAGCCGATAGAATATAATCGTTCTCGGCGATCTCTTTTACAGATGTGAGCCAGCTGTATGGTTTTTCTACTTTTTGTTCTGTCCATAATGCAAGCAACTTCGGGACGTCATTTTTGTACTGCGGACCGAATTTTTTGGCGGCCGAGAGCGATGAGCCGTCGCCCCTCATATCAAAGAACCAAATCTTTTCTTTCTCGTCGAGCTTGGGTACGGATTTCTTTTTGAAAATCAGAAAGCTCGTTTTTACCCCAGCATAAGGCTGGAACACGCCAGCCGGCATTGAGACAACCGCCTCCAGCTTCGTGTTCTCAAGCAAAAAGCGTCGAATATCTTTATCGTCTTTATTTGTGCCGAAAAGCGAACCCTCCGGCAAAATTATGCCGGCCCGGCCGCCCGGTTTGAGGGAGTTGATAACATAGCCCAAGAAAAGCACCTGTGTCTTGTTGGATTTGACTGGGAGAGTCGGCTTGATGCGTTCTTTGTCCACTTTGCCGGCAAACGGCGGATTGGTAAGCACGACATCAAAACGGCGTAAATCCTCCTCGTCTTCAGCTCCGGCAACCGTATCCTTTCTGCGAACATGCGCGCCTTCTATACCGTGCAAAATAAGATTCATCAACGCGAGGCGCTGCATTTCTGAACCAACATCATAGCCGTGAAATGTGCTTTTAGATAAAAATTGCCATTGCTCTTTGTTGAGTTTATCTCCATAGCCGATCTTTCGGCCTTCCCGTTCTTCCAAATTTTTTGGGTCGCTGTTTTTAAATTTAATCCACTCGTGAGCGGTGATTAAAAATCCGGCAGTTCCGCACGCAGGGTCCAGAATGGTTTCCCCGATTTTCGGATTCACCATTTCAACAATAGCTCGGATAATGTGCCGTGGGGTTAGAAACGCTCCAAGTTCTCCGGCCGATTCAATACTGGAAAGAAGCGTTTCGTATAAATCGCCTTTTATATCTGTGTCCAAACTTGAAAAATCAATCGTGTCTATTATTTCCACGGTTCGCTTCAGCACCGCTTCGTCCGGGATAATTAGTTTCGCGCCGTGAAATATCTGCCCGATGTTTTTGTGGCTGTTTTGGAGTTCTTCAACGAAAGGAAAAACTTCGTCGCGAACATATTTAAAAAGGTCTTTGCCTGTCTTTACTCTCCAGCGCGACCAGCGAAATTTATCACTTTTACCGACAAAAATAGAATGGTGTTTGCGGCCCGTTAGCTTTTCTTCTTTTTCCATGGCAATATCTTGCTCCTCTAACATTTTTAGAAAAAAGAAAAAGCTGATTTGCTGAATTCTCGTCATCGGATCAGGAAGCCCGGCAGTCCAAAGATAATCATTCAAGCGTGAAAGCTTGCTTTTGAATTCCTCTCTTAATTGTTGGATGTTTTGGGTCATTTTTTAGTTATATTTTAGTTATCCCCAACCTATTGACTTTCTTGTTATCATTTGCTAACCTGTAAATACATCTGGTAGCAGTGCTAGATGCTATCAACTGCGGGACCCCGGACTTTGTCCGGGGTTCTTTGCTTTTATTTTCATAAAAATGGAACGGAAATTCGCTATATCAAAATACTCTGACAGTACAGGTGGCAATTCTCGCGCAATGTGACCGGCGCGTGAAAAGCCAATGACAACTTTACTTTGCCCTCGCAAAAACTTTATCAAATATTCAAAATCGCAATCTCCGGAAAAGAGGATGAGCGTGTCGTATGTGTTAATGAGGTGGGTAGCGTCTGTTGCAATTTCTACATCAAAATTTGCCTTGCGGTGGGGTTTGTCGGCAGTATGATCTGCGTATTCTTTGAGCGGCTTGGTCTGGAGTTTAAACCTGAGTCCGTTTTTCAAGAATGCTCTGAATTTTTTATGTCCCTCGCTATTCAGTTCCGGCGTAAAATATCGTATCTTCGTTACATTTCCCATAGAATGGAAAAAATCGGCAAAACACTTGTAATCTACAAACCAGCCAACTTTGTCGGTAGACAGATGTTTTAGTTCCCTTGGCATTTCATCGGGTCGCACAAACATTCCTTTTGCTGATTGCTCAAGATTAGCCGCATCAATAAACACGGCTAATTTGCCTTTTATTACACTCTTCAATTTTTCAATATGTTCATTTTCCATGTGTTATGCTATATTTATTTTGTAGATGATTCTACTAAATGTGCGGTCCCGCTTCGGCGGGATTTTCGCTTCAAGAATTTATAAAAACTGATTGATTTAACTCTTGAAGCGTTGACTGAAGTTTAACATCATCAAACACCTTAAGCACATAATTAAGGCCGCCTAGAGCCGAAAAAATAGGCTCGTTGAAAATAGAAATTTCGATCGGCGAGCGGCGAGCGATATACTGGCTTTTAACCAAACGTAAAATCTTGGCCTGCTCCGGCTCAAATTGCTTATCAATCATCCACGCTTCAAACAGTTCACCGATCCGGTCTTCATATAATTGTTCTTCGGTAGGGAGATTTTGAATACCAAGAGCTGTTTTTATAAAGTCATTCAGCGTCCCAATCGGGTAACGATACGCTTCGCGCAAATTCACTTCATTGAAGTAAAACTTTGGTGAATTGAGACGGTCCGCTAAAATTTGAGATTCATCATTTGAGAGTTCTTGTCCGTCTTTTACTTTTTTTACTAACGGCTCGGCTTGTGCGAGTTCCTGAACCTGCCGCTCCCATGCCGTTTGATAATCATCGGAGTCTATTTTTTCTCCCTCGGCCCCAACTTCAATATAAGCGCGTTTTATAACGACATCGGTATTTTCTTGAGCGGTCTCTGCAACCTGAATAAAGCCGGCCGGTACCTCGATATCTTCCTCAACAAAATCCTTGGCTTCTGTCCCCCACGGAATACCGGTTTTTGCTTTTGCAATTTCCGAATATGGATTGTAACTTTCGTCATTGAAATATTTTGTAACTCCGGCAAAGTCGTAAATCCTGAACGATTTTTTGTTGATACGAAAATCAAGACGACTGCCACGTCCACGCATCTGTTGATAGAGAATCGGCGATCGGGTCGGGCGAACCATAATTATATTTTCGACTTGCGGCGCATCAATACCGGTATCCATCATACCGACGGAAACCGCGATTGTCGGCATTTCTTCGAGTTTAAAGCGACGAATAGCCCCACGAGGGTCTTCGGTATCTGAAGTGATGATCTCCGCGAACCTGCCATTATATTCCGGTTTGGCTTGATTGAAATAGTACGCAAGTTGGGAGGCGTGGCGTTTTGTAACAGCGTACACGATAGCTTTGCGCGGTTTCTTTGGTTCTCGTTTTTCTTCCTCGGCAAAATAAGCTTGAACGACCTGCTCGTTTCTGGCCGGTATGTTTATCTTTCTTTCCAAATCATCCGGACTGTAATCTTCGCCCTCAAAATTCACGCCTTCAAGCGACACTTTTGTATCTATCTGAACAATGTCATAACCGGCAAGGAAACCATCTTTGACTCCGCGACGAATACTGTATACGAAAGTCGGTTTACCTTTCTGTTCCGTCTCATCCCAACATCCAAAAAGTTTATAGGTATTGCGATCAACATATCCGCTGGGAGTTGCCGTCATTCCAATGCGAATGGCATCAAAGTGCGAAAGGACGCCGTTATAAATTCCAAAAATTGAGCGGTGAGCTTCATCAGAAACGATCACATCAAAATAACCACTGGTGAATAATGAAAGTTGGGAATAGAGAGTCGGGAGGGTTGAGATAATAATTGATGATTCATCGCGCTGTTTGCCGCCGTAAAGCAGTTTGGATGGATAATCTTTTAGAATTTCATCAAAGACTTCTTTTGTTTGAACTCCTAAATCGATGCGATCCACTAAAAAGAGCGCGCGATTGGCAAGTCCGGCTTCAAATAGTCGTTTGAGATAGAGCGCGATTGTATCGGTCTTGCCTGTACCTGTTGCCATAACCAAAAGCATTTTGCGTTTGCCACCCTCAATAGCCTTATCCATAATCTGCATTGCTTCTTTCTGGTATGGCCTCGGCGTTCGCCATTCACTGCCTTTGTAATACTTTTCCGGAATGGGAATAATCGACAGCGGTTTTTGTTCGAGCCGGAGGGTTTGGATCTTCTCAAGATCACGTTGTGAGAAAAAAGTGGCGACTTTTTGTTCCGGCCGGTATTTATAATCCCAGAAATAAATTTCTTCGCCATTTGATAAGAAAATAAAACCGGCATTGATGGATTCTGCGTATGAAAGAGCTTGTTGCTTGGCGGAAGCCGGATCAACAGCAAAACGCTTTGCCTCAATAACGGCTATGGCACGACCCCTTGAATCTTTGAGGATGTAATCGGCGCGGCCGTTCTGTGAAGTTTCTTCGGTAGAAACCTGATTTTTGTCTTCGATATCCCAATCGGCCTCGCGGAGTCTGCGGTCGATAAGAATACGCGCGTCTGTTTCGCGCATGAACTTTTTTCCGGTTGTGTCTTGTGTAGCCATAATATTTAAATCAATTTATGCTCTTTGAAGCTGAAAAAATTCGCCTTACTGACGATAACATGATCACTTATATCAATGCCGAGAAGTTTTCCGGCATCAACTAATTGCTTGGTTAATCCCTGATCTTCTTGCGATGGCGATGGATCACCGGACGGATGATTGTGAGCGATAATAACCTGAGCGGCCAAATGTCTGACGGCCGGCTCGAATACTTCCCGGGGATGGACAAGGTTGGTATTAAGTGAGCCGACTGAAATAATTTCACGCTTGATTTCCTGATTTCTGGAATCAAGAAAGAAGATAACAAAATGTTCTTTTTTATTATCTCGGATATCTTTCAGTTCATCCCAAACATCTTTTGGCGATAAAAGCAGAACCGATTGTTTATTCTGTAGATGCCGGTGACCAAGTTCGTAGCAGGCGACGATTTCACATGCTTTCGCGCTCCCAAGACCAAATGTATTTTTCAGTTCCTTGACCGACGCCTTGGCCAAACCAGCACCGCTGAATTTTCTCAAAATCTTGCCTGATAGCTCAACGACATTGATACCCTCGCTTCCAGTCCGTAAAAGAATCGCCAAAAGTTCCGAATCCGAAAGTCGCTCGGGACCGTATTTCTCCAGTTTTTCTCGCGGTCTATCAATTTTTGGCAAATCTTTTATTTTCATAATTTTCTTTGTCTCTTAATTTCTTCCCGATCAGTTTCATCGCCGATAAGCCGCACATAAAATTCGCACCCATCGACTCCGAGGGATCCACACTTACACATAATCATTTTCTTGTGCGTGTTCCAATAAATCTCATCCCTGCACTTTTTGCACCTGTAATGAATTTCCTTTTTGGTTTTGATGGCGATTTCCTTTGGCATAAATTTATCTCGGTTATCTTTCCCCGCTTAATATCCTCTCGAATGCTTCGAGATTGCCCATGGCGTCATTCACGGGGTTATGGTCATGCGCCGTAACTCGTAGCTTTT
>Ga0209542_10018795_pt1 | contig 11153 bp, 6 predicted proteins | sample RifCSPhighO2_01_FD_184028 | JGI IMG/M metagenome (GOLD analysis project Ga0209542, IMG submission 184028) | Soil microbial communities from Rifle, Colorado - Rifle CSP2_plank highO2_0.1 (SPAdes) (version 2) | ecosystem: Environmental > Terrestrial > Deep subsurface > Rock core/Sediment ...
GCAAAATAGTTCTTTTTTGGCCCCCAAAATTTGGAATTTCTGTAATTTTTTTAAACTCAACGCACTTTATTTTAAATAGTGTCTTGGGGAGAAACATTCGCCTTCACCCGGAAGAAATATCTCTTATCAAATCAAAAAGGCAGGTAAAGGAAATTTTGAAAAAATCGGGATTTAAATTAACAAAATTTTATTTTGGTCCATTGGATTTTTTTACCCACTGTATAATCGTTGCCAAAAAGGCTTAAGTGTCATTTTATTAAATAAAGATAATACTGAGCACCTGAATAGGGGACAGCAGAATATTTTGATAATAATTTATAATTTTTGGGTTTGCAGTTTGACAAATTTAGATTGTTGCAAAACCAATTGATATCCCCACCCTTAATAAAAAGTTTCGTTGCTCCTTTATTTTTAATATTGTGAAAAGATAACGATTTTTTATCAAATATGTAATTGATATCGATGTAATTAAAATTTGCATAATAATGTCCAAATATTCTGTATGTTGCCACGAAATCTTTTTTGTTTATATATTTATCAAACTGTCTATTAAAATCATAATAGCTTGAATTATCCTTTGAAAGAGTTCTCGTTAAGAATTTGTTTTTATCTGAGATTCCTAGTCCGTATGGCAAAACTAATAAGCTGTTTATAAAGTAATATAAAAATAGTAAAAATAAAACTACTGATATTAAATATTTAGATAACTTATGCCTAATTATAATTCTATGCAGGCCAATAGAGGCTATTATTACTGCAATAGAGTATAGTCCTAAAAGATATCTTCCGTAGGGATAATTTATGAGCAAATATTCAGTTGATAGGAAAATGAAGAAAATTGATATACCCAATTTTTTAAGATCTTTAATATTGTCTCTTAATTTGTAGAGTAAAAAAACAATTCCCAAGAAAAATATTGGACTGAATATTTTAAGATTTTGAATGCTTAGCAATGCAGAGTTAAATTGAATATAATGAAATATTCCAAAATTGATAGTGATTTCAAGCAACTCCTTGTTGGAAAATGCAGGATATACCGGGCTTCCGGTCAGGATATATGATCTTAAAAACCAAATTAAAGGAATAATGATGGACGATGATACAAAAATCAAAATTGGTTTAATCTGGGTGATTACTGATTTGCTATTTTTAGTAATTAAATAAAGAGTTAGCGCAATTATGAATGCGATTGTCCATAATTTAGTTGAGACCATTGCGCCAATAAGAATTCCGGAAACGATTATGTTGGCTAAGGTTAACTTTTTTTTAATTAGAATGAAGACAGCAAGCAGAAAAAGAAAAATCCATTGAAAGTCAGTATATTGAGATGTTGTCTCTCGTATTACTTCGGGTGCTGTTGCAAATACTAATGGAGCAATAATAGCGAATTTATATTTTTTATCTTTCGATAGCGAATACAGTACTAGTAAAACTAAGGCGTAAAAAATAAAATGAATATATCTAGTTGCTTCCTTAGAGCCCAAAAATATTGCAATTAAATAACTCATTTCTCCAAGCTGGGGACTTGCAGAAACCATAATTCTCTCCCTGGATGGAATCATTGTTGTATGGCTTTTTAAATATTGGATCGGAAGATCAGTATGATATTGATCTTCTCGTATTTCAGGAGAGATTAGTTTTATAAAGCCTATGAGTACAAATAACGATATCCATATAAATATCCATTTATGAATTTTAAAATCTTTATTCAGTTCTCTTATAAATTTGTGTAATTCAATTAAGTTACTCTTAATAGAATTTATAGGCAGAATAGCTAATAAAACACATGTTAGTAAATATGTGATTATTATTGGAGGATATAAAAGAGACAAGAAGCCAATTATTGCCAGTCCGCTTCCTATAAATATATATCCTAGTGCAATTTTTATAAATATTTCCTGTTCTTGAAGGTTATTTTTATTAAAAAAAATATTTTTTATTTTATCTCCTAATAAATAGAAGATTATAATCAATCCTAATGAAATGGAAATATTGATTATTGAATTAGAAATTATTGAAGAATTAAATTGAATTCCGGTATAGTCTTGCTGAAGATATCTATAGTTATCGATTATGTTAGAGATTAAATCCATTTATATAATGCAAAAGATTAATTAGTTTAATGAATTGTATAATAGACAGTGATATAATTTCAATCATTATATGAGAAAAATAAAATTTAGTCTTATTGTAACCACATTTAATGAAGAAAAAAACGTCGGAGAATTAATTGATTCTATATCTATTCAGTCAAGAATACCTGACGAAATTGTTATTGTCGATGGAGAGAGCAAGGATGGAACGATCTCCATAATTAAAGAAAAAATTCTTTTATACAGAAAGAAATTAAATATCAAGTTGATAAAGAAAAAAGGGAATAGATCTGTTGGAAGAAATGAAGCAATAAAAAATTCAACAGGTGACATTATTTTATCTACAGATGCTGGTTGCATACTTGATAAAAATTGGGTTGAAAACATTACCCAACCGTTTAAAACAGAAAAAACCGATGTGGTTTCGGGATACTATAAAGGAGTTTCAAAAAACGTGTTTCAAAAATCTCTTATTCCATATGTTTTAGTTATGGAAGATAAAATAACAAACGAATTTCTTCCTGCAACAAGATCCATGGCTTTTAAAAAATCAGTATGGGAAAAAGTTGGAAGATTCAACGAATCATTATCTCATAATGAAGATTATGCTTTTGCATTGAAAATCAAAAAATCAAAATATTTAATCAAATTTAAAAAAGATGCACTTGTCTTCTGGATGCCTCGAAAAAATCTTAAAGATGCTTTTATAATGTTTTTTCGATTTGCACTAGGCGACATACAAGCGAATATTATTCGGTCGAAAATCATTTTTATTTTTTTAAGATATATTTTTGCTTTATACCTTACAATACTTAATCTTATAATGAAGTCTTTTCCTCTTGTTGTCTTCACGGAATTACTTTTTTTATTTTACATACTATGGTCAATTTATAAAAATTATAAATACGTAAGCTCGTATAAAGCTTTTTTATATTTACCCCTTCTTCAGTTCACTTCTGATATAGCAGTAATATCGGGAACATCACTGGGTTTAATTGGAAAAATTAATTTAAAATTTTTCTTTAATCTGGCAAAAAAAAATAAAATTGCAGTTATAATTATTGCAATTTATTCTGTTATTGAAATAATTTTTCTTTCACATGGTATTCCAAGCAATAATCACCCTTTTGCCTATTTTATGGATGAATGGCATCAGTCTCAGGCTGTTAGAAACGTATTCCAATACGGGACACCCAATATCCCGGGATCTGCTAATGGATCGATGCTCCAGTTCTTTCTTACGGGATTGTATTTAATACCGTTTTATCTGCTTGGAATAGTTAATCCTTTTGCCATTGAATCATCTGTTACGCAGCTTTTTATGCAGCATAATTTATTTTTGATTTTAAGATTTAACACTTTGATATTCGGAGTACTTTCAATATTTTTAATGCTTTATGTAGCAAAAAAATATTATAAACTTAATACTGCTTTAACTGCATTTATTTTTACAATAAACCCCTTATTTATTATCTTAAGCGGTTATTTTAAATATGACATAGCTTTACTGTTTTGGATACTACTTTCTTTTTTGTTTATTTTGAAGTTTTCTTCTAATCCCAGTTTTATAAATTACATACTTGCCGGATTTTTCCCTGCTCTTTCTCTTTCTACCAAATTTAGCGCAATTCCTATTTTGCCAGTATATTTAATTACGTTTATTCTTTTTTATCCCAAATTAAGAGAATGGCCTAAATTTATCGGATCAGGCTTTTTAATTTATCTTTTAACATTTTTATTTTTTGGTATTCCGGATTTAATTCTTGGTAAAGGAAATATAACAGAATATCTTGCCTCAAATCTTGTAAGAACGCCGTCTGAGACTTCCTATAATTATAATCTAGGAATGCATTATTTACCCTTTATGATTTTTAAAATTTATCCCGTTATCTTTAGCCGTTTTTTATATTTCACATTTATTGCCTCAACAGCTTTATTTATAGTTTATTGTATAAAGAAAAATTTATTAGGAAAAATTTTTTCTATAGATTTTAGATTAAAACACTCAAGCCATATTATTCTTTCATTATTATTTTTATTCTTTACGGCAAGTCTATATCCTTTAAAATTAGGAGCAGTGGGAAACAGAGTTCTTGTTCTCCTGCCTTTCGCTGTTATAACGACTGTTTTAGGCATTAAATTTGTTTATGATAAAACGAACTCTTTAGTATTAAAGTACTTCGTTATTGTAATAATTGTAATTTTAGGATTTTTTCAATCTTTTGAAACGTTTTCTTTTATTCATATAAGATTGTCCACTGACCCAAGGATTGAATCTTCAAAGTGGATAATAAAAAATATTTCCCCAAAAAGCATAATCGGAATAGAAAACATTCCGATTTATCAGCTACTGCCCGATTTAATTTTGAAAGAGTTTTATTTGCATCAATACGGTAAAGATGCAAATAATAGATTCAGGTATGAAGTTATTAATAGCAGAAGCGTAAATCTACCAAAGATTATTGTTTTGAGTAACGATGAAATTGAAAGTAAATATTTAATAAAATCGGATAAAAAAGACTTAGCTGCCCGTTTGAAAAAAGAAAGCTATAGGAAAGCTGCAGAATTTAAACCAGATTTTAAATATTTTAGATTAATAAACAATGAATTTGATTTTTATATTTCCGGTTTCGCTATAGGGCCAAACGATATTTCTGTATACAATAAAAATTAACATGGATAAAAAGATTGCAATTGTAACTCCTTCCTACAGAGAGTTCAAAAATATACCCGTTCTCATAAAAAAAATTAGAAAAATTCTTCCCGAATCAGAAATTGTAATAGTCGATGATTCACCAAAAAACGAAAATTCAAAGCTTAACGTATCGTTGAAAGGGAAAAATGTAAAAGCTATGTCAAGGTTTAAGAAATTAGGCAGAGGGAGTGCTGTTCTTGCGGGACTTAAAGAAGCATTTAAAAATAAAACAATTGAGTATTTTTTCGAAATGGATTCTGATTTAGCACATGATCCAAAAGAAATTCCAAGGTTTGTAAAAAAAATCGGTGCTGGCAATTTTGATTTAATTGTTGGCTCTCGTAATTTGCCCGGAGGGGGGACAATAAATATTCCCAAGAATAGAATCGTGCTAAGTAAAATAATTAATAAATTCTTATATTTTTGGTTGGGAGTTAAATTAACAGATTACACGGGTGGGTTCAGATTGTATAGTAGGGCTTCGGTAGAATTTCTTCTCAAAGCTCAATTAAAATCAACTGGATTTATAACGCTTTCGGAAGTTGCATATAAACTGAATCGTAATGGATTTAAGATTGCAGAAGTTCCGATTACTATTCACAATCGAATACACGGAAAATCTAATGTTGACGCTAAGGAGTTTGTCAATTCCTTGTTCTTTGTTTTAAAAATGAGACTTAAGGATGTCCTTGGTAAAAGAAGTCAGAGGCGAGATGTGAACAAGCGTGTAGATTTTGGAAAAATAGTTTTAATATTTATTATTCTTATTCTTGCTTTTGGCTTGAGATTTTTGACCTTAAATCAAATAGGCAAAACTTGGGATGAACCGGAGTATATAGAGCAGGGTTATAAAATGATTGAGCTGCTCAAGCAAGGAGATTTTAATAACAGTTATTTTTATACGACGTATGATCATCCGCCTCTAGTCAAATATTTGTATGGAGTTTCAGCTCATTTTGATACCGATAAAAATGTAGAGATCGGAAAAACGGTATTCAAATACGATTATACTTTTTCGAGAATTCTTTCCGCAGTAATGTTTTCAATAGGTGTTGTTATAACGGTTCTGATTGGCTGGAAAATATTTTCACCAGTTGTTGGAATAATTGCCGGAATAATACTTTCAATGCTCCCTTTTTCTCTGGGACTTTCTCAGCTTGTTACAACTGAAAGTCTTAAAATTCTCGCATATCCTTTAACAATTTATTCATATTTGCCTTTGATGAAAGAAAAAATAACAAAAGTGAACATATTGCTTGCAGGCATTGCAACAGGAATTGCATTACAGGCTAAGCAGTCAAATTTCTTATTGGTAGTTCTTCTGGGAGTAATCTTCTTTCTGCAGTTTAAGAAATTAAAAAAAAATTATAGAAAAATTTTTCTACAAGAAAGAGCGAAAATCATTTTTGTTATTTGTATTATAAGCGTATTAGTTTTTATTATTATATGGCCTCAGCTTATTTTTCATCTAAAAGAAGTCTGGGAAATTAATCAGCGTTTATGGAATCCACAATTTTCTTCAAATATTTGGCAAATTACTCTAGCGCCGCCTGAGGTTTTTTTTGGGAGATTAATGCTTGTGCCAATATTTTATTATCTTGTTTATTTTTTTATATCAATTCCTATATTAATATTGCTCTTATTATTTATAGGAATTAAAAAAATTATAAGACAATCAAGTATTTACTCACTAATTATCTTAATTTGGCTTGTACTTCCATTTTCTCTTTCTATTTATTCATGGAGGCAACATGGGCTAAGATATATAATAGAAATCTATCCGGCAATCGCATTAATTTCAGCATTAGGTTTTAATTATCTTGTAGGTAAAATCACAGAAAGTGAGATTAAAAAATTTTTGTACTTTACCCCAATATTTTTATACCTTTTGATTGTGCTTTGGCAAATAAAGCCATATTACCTTGATTATTTTAATGAACTGACAGGTGGAGTAAATAATGTATATGAAAAGAGAATGTTTCAGCTTGGATGGTGGGGGCAGGGGCTAAGAGAGGCTGGCCTGTACATTGAAAGTAATGCTTCTGAGGGTTCAAGCGTAGGACTTGCAATATCTCCTCCTCATACTTTCCCGCCCTTAGAAAAACTTAAGATTAGTAAATACAAGAAAGGGAAGAAATATGACTATGTCGTTATTAATTACTACAATATTATTAGAGAAGGATTTGATGACAGTTCAATTAGGGAAAACTACAAGCCAATCTATAGGGTTTTTGCTGATAAAGCTGTTCTTGTTACGGTTTATAAGAAGTAAGTGTTTATATAATTTTAAATTGAGGGAGTGGAAAAATAAAGTGCCCACCTTTTTTAAGATATTCACTTTCTCTTTTTAAAAATTCTTTTTTAAAAAACCACGGTAATACTAGCATGTAATCTGGCTTTTCTTTTCTAGCTTGTTCTTCTGAGATAATTGGAATTCCTATTGAGGCGATTTTCGCACCCCATTTTTCAGGGTTTCTCTCGACTGCATAAGGAATTAGTTTTTTATTTAACTCAAAATATTGAAGAAGTGTATTTCCTCTTGTGGAAGCTCCATATACATATATTTTTTTGCCCTTTTTGGCCTCTTTTGTTATAAATTTTTTTAAAATGTTTTTATTTTCTCGCACCCTTTTTGCAAACTTCTTATAAACTGTTTTCCTATCAAGATTAAACTTTTTCTCACTTGCTAGAAGATTCTTAACCGATTTTGATATTGGCCTTTTCCCTTTAATGCATATATAAGTTCTAAAACTTCCTCCATTTATCTGATTTAGTTCAACATCAAAAACTTCTAAATTGTGCCTTTTCAAAAGGTTTTGAAGAGATGTTAGGAAGTAATATTCCAAATGCTCATGTACTACATTATCAAATGCGTTCTGCTCAAGCATTGATTTTAAATAATTCTGTTGAATAACTAAAATACCGTCGTCTTTTAAAATTTTTATGATATCGTGCAAAAACTTGTTTGGGTTATCTATGTCGTAGAAACAGGAAATGGCAGTTATAATATCAGCTTTTTTATCAGGAAGATATTTATTGTAAGATTCAAAATTGAAAAAATCATTTATAACAACATTTGCATATTTTTTGGCTTCTTTGGCAAATTTTTTAATTGGTTCAATAGCTACTTTGTAGATATTTTTAGGATAAAACTTGAGAAGTGTTCCATCATTTGCTCCTATGTCTACGGCGATAATTTTACCCTTGCTTTTTTTTGAACTATTGAGTGATTTTTCTGCTATTTCCTTGAGATGATCTCTCATGGTCTGATTTATCCCCGATCTATATCCGTAATTATCTGTATAGAGAAGGGAAGATGGAGTTGTATGTTTGAGTTGTAAAAGCGAACAATCCTGGCATAGAACTAATGCCAGCGGATATTTCGGCGGTTTTTTATTTGTTTTTGAAAAGTCAGAAAGGTACAAGTTTCCAAACGAAATAATATTAAATAGTCTTTCAGAATAACATGCCCTGCATTCCTTAATTACGTTTATTGTAGTTTTCATCAATGTAAGTTTGATCAATTATAGATTAAAAGATGGTATAATTTCAATATAATTTATGGGTTACACGAAAGATACCATAAGAGGGGTGGGTTGGGTTGGCGGACTCAGATTAATTACAAGAATAGTTTCTTTTGCAAGAATAGCAATATTAGCAAGGCTTCTTTCTCCGGTACAGTTTGGAGTTTTCGGAATTGCAATGCTTGTTACAGCGCTTCTTGAGGTCTTTACAGAGACAGGCGTAAATGTAATTCTCGTTCAGGAGAAGAAAGATATAAAAGAGCACATTGATTCTGCCTGGATTGTATCAATTATTAGAGGGATTATTATATCAATTGTAATTTTTTTCAGCGCCAATTTTGTTTCTGGTTTTTTCCGTTCTCCCGATTCAATTTTTCTAATTCAACTTATTAGCATCGTTCCGCTGATTAGAGGTTTTATTAATCCCTCATCCGTAAAATTTCAAAAAAACTTAGAATTTCATAAAGAATTTTGGTATCGCTTTGTAATTTTTTCTTTTGATGCAGTTGTCGCAATTGTTTTTGCATACATAACAAAAAGCGCAATAAGTCTTGTGTTTGGACTTTTGGCAGGCGTGATAGTTGAAGTTATTCTTTCTTTCTTAGTAGTAAAACCAGTGCCTCATTTATATTTTAATAAAGAGTATATATCAAGAATTTTTCATAGAGGAAAGTGGATAACATTAAGTAGTATCTTTAATTATCTTTATCATAATGCAGATAATATTGTAGTTGGAAGAATTCTTGGAACATCTTCTCTGGGATTATATGAAATGGCATATAAAATATCTATACTTCCCATAACTGAAATTTCTGATGTAGTTTCGAAAGTAACTTTTCCTGTCTATTCAAGAATTGCAGGAGACATTCAAAGACTTAAAAAAGCTTTTCTGACAACATTAGTATACGTTAGTATAGCCTCTATTCTATTTGGATTGACCCTTATAATATTTACAGAACAAATCGTAAGGATTATTTTAGGGAACCAGTGGATTTCGATTGTTCCCGTTTTGAAAATCTTAGTTATATTTGGTGTAGTCAGAGCTATCTCCGGATCAACTTCAGCGCTTTTCTTGGCAGTTCAAAGACAGGAATACGTTACGGTTGTGACATTAGTGAGTATTGGGGTTTTGGCAATAACTATAGTTCCCCTCGTTGTAAACCTGGGCTTAAGCGGCGCAGGTTTAGCAGCTCTTCTTGGAAGTGTTTTTTCTCTCCCCCTTATGATTTATTTTACTTTAAAAACTTTAAATAAAAATGAGAAGAGTTGATCCTACTGTTTATACAAAAAAATATTATCTTACCGATTGTACAGGATTTAATGAGTTCAAGAAAACATTTGGAAATAAGCTAGAGCCAAGATTTAAGGAAATAGTCAAGTATCTAGAAATAAAAAAAGGAACAAAAGTGCTTGATATAGGATGTGGCAGGGGAGAGATGGCTATTTACGCTTCTAAAAAAGGGTCAGATTCTATTGGCATTGATTATTCAAGAGAGTCCATTGCGCTTGCAAATACTGCAAAACGAAAACAGCCATTTAAGATACAAAAAAAAATAGAATTTAAGGTTATGGATGCAAAAAAACTTCTTTTTTCAGATTCATCATTTGACATGATTATCTTAACCGATGTGGCAGAGCATTTATATCCGGAAGAATTGGAGATAGTCTTCAAAGAAATAAAAAGAGTTTTAAAAAATAAGGGATCAGTTATAATTCATACCGCGCCAAATAAATTGTTTAATGATATTTTTTATAGATTTTATTCTTATCCCTTAGGTACGATTGTAGTATCGCTTTGGAATTTTATAGCAAGAAGGAGGTACCCAAATATTGCAAAACCAAAAGATCTAAGAACGGATTCTCATGCAGTCATGCATATAAATGAGCCTACTTATTTTTCCTTAAGGAATCTATTTAATGAATTCAAGTTTAGCTGGATTATTGAAAGTACAAATATTACCACAAGAAAGCCTATTTTAAGCTTTAATGATAGAATTTTTAATCTTATCGTTTTTATTGATCCTCTTTCCAGAAAATTTCCATTGAATATTCTTTGCGGCAGCGATTTTATCAGTATTCTTAAAAATATAAAATGAAGATTGCTTTTTACCATGAACTTCATAAAGGTGGCGCAAGAAGAGCAGTAAATGAATTCGCGAAGGAGCTTAAAAAAAATCATGAGGTAGATTTATATACGATTGGAGAGAGTGAAGAAAGCGAGAAAGTTTTTTATACCGATACATTCTTTTTTGAATTTAAATCTAAGACTTGGAAGGGGAAAAATTGGAAGCTTCGATTATATAAAGATACACTAGAATTATTTAATCTCTTCCTACTCAATATAAAAATAGCGACCGTTATTAACAGTAAGAACTATGATTTGGTTTATGTAACATCATCTCAGTATATAGAAACACCTTTTATTCTCAATTTTATTAAAGTTCCAAAATTTTTTTATTCTAATGACCCATACTACAGAATGATATATGAGCCGAGCTTGTACCAGCCTAAAAACACTAACTCTATAAAAAGAACTTATGAAAAAGTTAACAAATTTATGAGGAAGTATCTTGAAAGGTGGAATGTAAGCAAAATTGATTTTTTATTAGTTAATTCTAAGTTTACTAAAAATAAATTTTATAAGACTTATGGCAAGTGGGGTAAAGTTCTTTACTGCGGGGTAGATACTAATTTTTTTAAACCATCAAAAAACAATAAAGATATAGATATATTATTTGTAGGTTCTTACGATAACGTTTTAGATGGATATGTTTTTTTTACTAATGTTTTAAAAAAAATAAAAATGAAGGTAAAAACAAAAGTTCTAGCATTTGAAAAGGA
>Ga0209542_10018796_pt1 | contig 11153 bp, 10 predicted proteins | sample RifCSPhighO2_01_FD_184028 | JGI IMG/M metagenome (GOLD analysis project Ga0209542, IMG submission 184028) | Soil microbial communities from Rifle, Colorado - Rifle CSP2_plank highO2_0.1 (SPAdes) (version 2) | ecosystem: Environmental > Terrestrial > Deep subsurface > Rock core/Sediment ...
TAATGAACGCTCTGACAGTCGTGCGCAGAGGTGCTCCGCCTGCTGCGACTTTCGTTGCAACCTCTTTCAGATAGACCACGTATGTCTTGTTGAGAAGTTCGATTTCCTTTTGACAGATAATCTTGCGACCTTGCTCCATTGGTTGTTTTAATGCAAGAGTTAACATTAACCTATCGTTGATAATTATCAACCGTTTGGTTGATTTTTTCCGTTAATTTTATATACGGCAAACTATGGCTTCAAGAATATGGGTGTGGTGGACGCTATTACGGATTTGACAAGCCAGAAGAACCTGAGCAATCTTATCGTAGATATTCTTCTTGCCATGCAGCCAATCACGGCTAAACAAATCTATTTCAAGCTCAAGAAGAGACATGGCATTTCGGTCAGCTATCAGGCAGTCCACAAGCGACTCAAATCGATGGAAGGCGACGGACTACTCAAAAAAGAACAACTGGAATACATCATCAACCCAATCTGGTTAGATCAGGTGAACGAGTTCTGTTCGCTGGTCAAAACCCGTCTCCAAACCAGAGAAAGAATCATCACTCATCTTAAAGAGAAAAACCTCTCAGATAAGAAAAATATCAAAATCATCTCATTTGACTTAGGAGGTGCGCTCTTCAACAACGAGTTTGACGAACTGTTATGGAGAAGCGAAATCCCACGTATTTACGGCCAACAGTACAAAATCTCCAAAGAAGAAGCCTTTGAACGAGTAACTGCGGAATACAGACGACTCCGGGGAAAAACGCCCGGCTGGCGCAACCCCGAATTCTGGCTCAAACACTTTCATCTGAATGTCAACTACAGTGCGCTCATCAAGGATATCAAAAAGCACATCATCCCTTACTTCGACGCCACACCAATTCTCAAGAAACTTTCAAAGAAATACCCTCTCATCCTGATTAGCCACGCGCAGGACAACATCATGCATACCAAACTCAAAATTGCCAAATACGACAAATATTTCCTCAAAGTCTTCTCCACAGGATCCAATTTCACCAAGATGACCAAAGAAGCAGACATCTACCGCGAAGTATGCGAAGAGTTAAAAATCGAACCCGATGAACTCGTTCATATCGGAAACAATACTGATTTCGATTACAAAGTCCCTATCTCAATAGGAATCAACGCGTTTCTCATCGACAGAATTGGACACTACAAAGAACCATACGTCGTTAGAGACTTATACGAATTCGAAGAAAAAATCAAAGAATTGGAGGCAGAACAATGATAAAAGTAATCAGTTTCGACCTTGACGACACGCTCAGCGACTCACAATTTGACGAACTCATATGGAGAACTGAGATTCCAAAAGCATACGCCAAAGAAAAAGGAATGACGTTTGAACAAGCATACAAAGAAGTCACCACCGAATACAAAAACCTCTGGGGCAAAGCCGCAGGAAACTGGAGAGACGCAAGCTTCTGGCTCACACACTTTGGCTTGAAGACGACATGGGAAGACCTTCTTTCCATGTTGCATCACGAGATCAAGCATTTTGATGATGTGGTTCCGGTGCTTGAAGAGCTGTCAAAGAAGTTCAAGCTTGTTATCATATCCAACGCGGAGCGTAAATTCATTGATGCTAAGCTTAAACTGAATCACATCGGTAAGTTCTTTGTAAAAACATACTCCGCATCTTCTGACTTTAACCTCAAGAAGAAGGAAGCACAGGTATTCAAGAAAGTCTGCGAGGACTTCAATATCGCTCCAAACGAGCTCGTTCACATTGGAGATGAGGAAGAATATGACGTAACAGCGCCAAAGTCAATCGGGGCACAGGCGTTTCTCTTATGCAGGAAGGGCGATAAGAAGTCTGATTTCAAAGACCTTCATGATTTCAAAAAAGCGGTGTTATCAACTGTAACGAGGGAAGGTAACAAAAATGACTGAACATGAATCGAAACAAGGAATTGAATTATGCTTAAGCCAAACTTATCAAGAAGTAAAGGGCGTCATTATTAAAGCGGCCTCGGTGCTTGATCCGTTTCCCACTACTAAATTTTACGCAAAACGAGTCAACTTGTGGCATGGCCGCTTCCGTCATAAAGATGTTAAGTCCTTTGAATCGTATCCAATTATCGAACTACCCGGAATTGATATTGACGTATCAGCAAAGAAACACAAGATATTCAGGTACCTGGATCCAAAGACAAACGCATACCACGCTGAACATGAATGGTATGTCAAACACTTTATTCTTCACCATGACGGACTCTATGTCTATGATTCAGTAGGAGTGGGGCTGGAGGGCGTTAAGGCAAATGCTGAATATTGGCCTTCTTTACCGACAAAAAAGGAATTTCTTGAAGCATATCCACTATTTTACTCCGAAGCATTAAGTGCAATCTGTAAAGCGGCGAGACAGCAAAGAAGGTCATAAATGGCGCATGAATCGACCAATCCAGATGACAGGTCTCCTGAACTTAAGAGGATTAGCAACAAGGTTCTTGAAGTAGAATTTTTCCTTGAACAGTTGAAGATGCTCCGCTCGTTTGATGAGATGAGATATTTTCTAAGTGCTTTTCTAACGGCTGCACGTAGCATTCCTGATGTAATTAATTCATGCTACGCGAAGCGAGAAGGATTTAAAAACTGGTGGAGTCAAGAGAGAACTGCGTTAGATGGACCTGCAGAGAAATATCTGGACAAGGAAAGAAACCTGAGCGTTCACGAGGGCAAAAGCGGCATGAAGCAAAAACTTTATGTCACGAGTCGCGTTGAAGTGCCAGCAAATGACACAGTTAAAGTATCATTTATGGGACGAGACCTTCATGATCCCAGCAAATACACCGTACAGAGTCTCGGAGATCCAGAACTAAAGCCAAAAGCGAGTTTTGAAGTAAAACATGAATGGCAGTTCACAAAGTTTCCATATGAAAAGGGCGTAGATCTTTGTTCGAACTACATGCAGACTTTGAAATCACTAGCGTCGAAAGCCGTCCAAAAGATGGAAGCACGCACGGCACCTAAGCCAAATGCTTTATAAAGAATCATCCTTATGTCTATCGAGATGGAAAAGGCGAAATTATCGAATGACTCAAGCTTAGGATTCGAGCAAAAACTTTGGCAAGTAGCAGACAAACTTCGAAACAATATGGATGCTGCCGAGTACAAGCACATTGTCCTTGGCTTGATTTTCTTGAAATACATATCAGACGCATTTAAGGAAATTTATGAAGGCCTCAAAAAGGAGGACCTTTCCGATCCTGAAGACAGAGATGAGTATAAGCGAGTGAACGTTTTTTGGGTTCCCAAGAAAGCACGTTGGGACTTCTTACAAAATAATGCCAAACAGCCAACTATAGGCGCGTTTGTTGACGACGCGATGGATGCGATTGAGCGGGAGAACCCTTCGCTCAAGGGCGTACTTCCAAAAAATTACAATCGACCCCAACTTGACAAACAACGACTCGGCGAGCTTATCGATCTAATTGGTACCATCGGATTAGGTGATAAGGAGAATCGCAGCAAGGACGTTCTCGGCAGAGTATACGAATACTTCATTGGACAATTTGCTGATGCAGAAGGGAAGAAAGGAGGGCAGTTCTACACTCCTCGTTCTATCGTTAAATTGCTCGTCGAAATGCTTGAACCTTACAAAGGACGAGTATTCGACCCCTGCTGCGGCTCAGGCGGCATGTTCGTGCAAAGCGAAAAATTCGTGAAAGCACACTCTGGGAAGATAAATGACATTTCCATTTATGGCCAAGAAAGCAATCAAACCACTTGGCGACTTTGCAAGATGAACCTTGCCATTCGAGGAATTGATACAACGTTCATCAAGTGGAACAATGAAGGAAGCTTTCTCAATGATGAGCATAAGGACTTGAAAGCAGACTTCCTCATCGCTAATCCTCCATTTAACGATTCGGATTGGAAAGGCGAAATGCTCAAATCCGATGCGCGCTGGAAATTCGGCGTTCCACCACCCGGAAATGCAAACTTTGCATGGGTTCAGCACTTTATCCACCACTTAACACCAACTGGAATAACTGGATTTGTCCTTGCCAACGGCTCAATGAGTTCTAATCAATCAGGCGAAGGCGAGATAAGAAAGAACATCGTTGAAGCAGACCTTGTTGACTGCATGGTTGCGTTACCGTCCCAGTTATTCTATAACACGATGATTCCTGCATGCCTCTGGTTTGTCGCCCGCGACAAGAAAAACCACAAATTCAGAGACAGACGAGGCGAAGTACTTTTCATTGATGCTCGAAAAATGGGCAAAATGACTGATCGAAGACATCGAGAGCTCACCGATGAAGACGTTAAGAAGATTTCATCAACCTATCACGCATGGAGAGGAGAACTAGTTGACGGAAAGAAGGCAAAGTACTCCGATATCGCAGGCTTCTGTAAATCAGCTAAACTTGACGAGATACGAAAACACGAGTGGATACTCACGCCCGGACGCTACGTTGGAGCCGAAAAAGAGGAAGAAGACACAGAACTATTTGATGAAAAGATGAAAAGATTAACCGCGGAACTTACGAAGCAGATGGAAGAGGGGAAGAAGCTTGATGCAGAAATTAAAAAGAATTTGGAGAAGATAGGATGGAGATTATAAATGGAAAATAAAAAAATAATTGATAAGTTGAATGGATTAAAATCTTCTTTGGACAAACTAAAAAATCAACATCATTCAACAGGCGATAATAACCTTAAATCTTACGGGGATTTACTTGAAAGAATAATTGATAGAATCTACCCTGAAAAAGATGCAAAAGGACTCAAGGAGAAATTAATTAATAGATTTTGGATATTAACTGGAAATGAAACAGATGAATACTGGCAAAAATCTTATTTAGATAAAATTGATAGAGCAATAAGAGTTATAGATACAATTTTGGAAGAGAGTTCTCTTTTTGGTTTTGATGATTTTAAGCCAATTAAAGAAAAAGTTGAAACAGAATTTGGAATTAATAAAGGAAAATTTAGTTTATTTAAAAGAAAAACGAAGGATAAATGAAAATCAAATCAAAATTCAAGCAAAGGGAAATAGGAATGATTCCTGAAGACTGGGAAGTTAAAGTGTTAAAAGAGATTGCCTCATATATTAATGAAAAGATTAGTCTTGATGAAATAAATCCGAATAATTTTATTTCAACCGAAAATATGTTACCTAATAAAAGTGGAATTACTATTGCGTCATCACTACCTAAAGTTGGGAAAGTAACTCAATTTAAAAAAGGAGATATTTTGTTCTCAAATATTAGGACATATTTTAAGAAATTTTGGTTGGCAAAATTTTCCGGTGGTTGCTCTAATGATGTATTGGTTATAAGGAAAAGATTAAGTATAGACAACAAATATCTTTACTACTTTTTATCTCAAGATAACTTTTTTGAATTTACTGTTCTGACTTCTAAAGGAACCAAAATGCCACGTGGGGATAAAAATTCGATTATGAGCTATGAAATCAATATCCCATCTTTTCCTGAACAAATTGCCATCGCCAAAATCCTCTTCGACCTTGACGCAAAAATAGAGCTCAACGAACAAATGAATAAAACTCTTGAAACACTCGGTCAAGCACTCTTCAAGTACTGGTTCATTGACTTTGAATTCCCAAATGAAAAGGGCAAGCCGTACAAGAGCTCAGGCGGAGAGATGGTTGAGAGTGAACTTGGAGATATACCGGAAGGATGGGAAGTGAGCAAACTTGGCGACGTTTTATCTCTTTTAAAAGATGGAAGTCATAATCCTCCAAAACGAACCACATCAGGAATAAGATTTATTGCTGGAGCAAGCGATCTGTCCCATTTCGAAATAGATTTTGAAAATTGTTCTTATATCTCTGAACAAGATTTTAAAGAAATGCACAGAGTCTGGGAACTAAAAGAAAACGACGTTCTATTAACAATAGTTGGAACCATTGGAAATATTGCAATAGTTAAGAAATCCGACCTTCCTTTTTCGTTACAACGAAGTATTGCCGTAATGAGAGCCAATGAACAAATAAGCTACTCATATTTGTATTTTCTGTTAAATAGTACTAATTTTAAAATGTTTTTGGGCTCCAGAGTAAATCCAACAGCTCAGCCAGGGATATACCTGGGAACTCTATCTAAAATGGAATTAATTATTCCTAAAAAAAATATTTTAGCACAATACGATATTCTCGCGAAATCGATCATTTCCTTTATGCAAAAAAAGTGCGCTGAAACAAGAAATCTGATTCAACTCAGAGACTCCCTTCTCCCACGGCTTATGTCCGGTAAAATCCGGGTGCCTGTATGAACAAGGACGATCGAGACTTACTCATCGCAGCAGGAAGTCTTGCTTTCTTTGGTTGGCTTCTCAGTAAAGACAAGTACAAATGTCCTCGTTGTAATCAACCAGTCACCAAGCAAAATTTCTCGTGTCCGAACTGTGGCCAACCATTGAGGTGGCTTTAATGAGTCAAAAAATTAAGGCGCTTCGACCGGTTATCGTAAACATAAATCTCGGGAATACCATTAAGCTTTGGTTTTTGGCAATAGTTTCGGTTATGCTTTGGATTTCGCTATTGTTTGCAAGCGTAAACGTGCTTGCATACTACATCTACTCAATCAAGGTAAACGGAATCTTCAATGATGAAACGCTCAAGTACGCAATCTACATAGTAATAGGTGCATATTTCTGCATGATATTGGACAAAAAGAAAATTGAAGAGGCATTAGGAATAATCAAGGGGCTACCGTTCATCACAATCGAGCAAGTAGACGAAACCCCTTCCGAAAAGAGAATGAAGAAATGAAGTTCGTATTTATTGATGAAACTGAAAAATTGGGTCACTTCGGCATATGCGCAATAGTACTGGATTCATCAAAATACCTGAAAACAAGTAAGTCTCTTCTTAACATTCTGAATAAAGCAAAATGGGGGTTAAATTTTGAATTCAAATCAATATACATATTCTCATCCAGTAAAGGCGATCAGAAAATATCTGTAAAAAATAGAATGAAAATGGCAAAAAGGATGATCCAGACAAACCTTTCAAAATCAAATGCGAGTTTTTCAGTTTTCTTTTCATTTCTCAAGGGCTCAAAAAGTGCAGAAAACTATGAGAAACTCATCGCAGCCATATTCAAAAAGCTGCCTAAAGCGCAAACGTCAAAGGGCGGCAAAAATCTTGTTTGTCTATATTTTGATCACACGGGATTCGCAGGAAATGAGTTAGCTGCAGAACGAATCAGTGCGGCATTCAAAGAGTTGAGTAAGAAGAACTATTATCTTGTCGAATACCCGTCCAGCGTACATTCTTCAAATCATACTGCTGGAATAATGCTGGCGGATCATCTGGCGTTCATATGCATGTGGAATAACCTTCACAAACATGAACAGCAAGGAGAGAAACCAGAAATAAGAAAGCTTAAAGATGCATACATCTCCTCATTAGTTAAGGAAATAAGAAAAATCAAAATCGTAGCGCTATAAAAATGCCCCATATCATAACTGAAGAGGAAGTTGAAAACGGTGTTTTGGACATATTGAGAGAGTTAGGTTACACGACAATTCACGGTCCTGATATTCTGCCAGACGGTTCGTCTCCTGAGAGAAAAAGTCCAGAGGAAGTAGTGTTGGTTGAACGTTTGCGTTCTGCTCTTGAGAGAATCAATCCTAAAGTGCCAAAAGACGCGATTGAAGAGGCAATTAAGAAGGTCTTGAGAACTGATAGTCAGAATTTGACGCTGAACAATAAGGATTTTCATAAATTGCTAGTTGATGGGGTTCCTGTTGAGTACAAGAAAGGTAGTGACGTGAAGCACGACACTGTAGACCTATTTGATTTCAAGAACACAAAGAACAACGAGTTTTTAGCAGTGAACCAGTTTACTATCGTTGAAGAACGCAACAATCGACGACCCGACATAATTCTGTTCGTAAATGGGCTTCCGCTGGGAGTCATTGAGCTCAAGAACCCTGCTGATGAAAACGCGACTTTGTGGACTGCGTTTAACCAGTTTGAAACGTACAAACAGCAAATTCCATCACTTTTCCGTTTCAACGAGATATTGGTCATTAGCGACGGCTTGGAGGCTCGTGCAGGAACGATTACTTCCAACAAAGAGCGATTTATTCCTTGGAAGACTATTGATGGAGACGACCCTCCGAAAACGATGACTCAAATCGAGGTTTTGCTCAAAGGAATGTTCGAAAAAGCACGTTTTATGGATATCGTGAGAAACTTTATCGTTTTTGAAACCGAAAAGGACAAAAAAACAAGCACGGTCAGAGTTTCTAAAAAACTCGCCGCGTATCATCAATACCACGCAGTCAACAAAGCAGTACAGTCAACCGTGAAGGCCACCAAAGGGGATAAGCGTGCAGGCATCATCTGGCACACGCAAGGATCAGGGAAAAGCTTAGTGATGGTATTTTACGCAGGAAAACTGGCCGTTGAGGACGCGCTTTCCAACCCCACAATTATTGTCCTCACCGACCGAAACGATTTGGACGACCAATTGTTTGGTACGTTCAGCGGATGCAATGACCTGTTAAGGCAAGAACCAGTGCAAGCAGATTCACGAAATAAAGTCAAAGAACTCCTCAAAGTCGCATCTGGCGGAATCGTGTTTACGACTATCCAGAAATTCATGCCCGAACTAAAGGGAGGACAGTATCCTCTGCTTTCAAACAGGAGAAACATCATCGTTATCGCAGACGAAGCCCATCGCAGCCAATACGACTTTATTGACGGGTTTGCGAAACACATGCGAGATGCGCTACCCAACGCATCTTTTATCGGATTTACCGGAACTCCAATAGAAAAAGCAGACAAAAGCACTCCTGCAGTTTTCGGGAAATACGTTGACATTTATGACATCCAACAAGCAGTGGAAGATGGCACAACAGTTCGAATCTACTACGAAGGAAGATTGGCAAAGCTTGAGCTAAAACCCGAGGAAGTGCCAAAAATAGATCCGGGATTTGAAGAAGTAACCGAGGGGGAAGAAACGGCGAAAAAGGAGAGACTCAAAAGCAAATGGGCCCGTCTTGAAGTAGTTGTAGGTTCTGAAAAACGCATCAAACGAATCGCAAAAGACATCATTAAACATTTTGAAACCCGTCTCTCTGTTTTAGAAGGTAAAGCTATGATTGTGTGTATGAGCAGACGCATCTGTGTTGCTTTGCATGATGAAATTGTCAAATTGCGGCCAGCATGGTATCATAAAGATGACACTAAAGGGTTTGTTAAGGTTATCATGACTGGTTCGGCCACTGACCAACTGAACTGGCAAGAACACATTCGAAACAAGCCAAGACGCCACGATATTGGTGAGCGAATGAAAGACCCATCAGACCCGCTGAAACTCGCCATAGTAAGGGATATGTGGCTTACTGGTTTTGATGCTCCAAGTTTGCACACAATGTACCTCGATAAGCCCATGCGAGGTCACGGCCTCATGCAAGCAATAGCTCGAGTGAATAGAGTATTTAGTAACAAACCAGGAGGGCTCATTGTTGACTACATAGGTGTAGCATACGAACTCAAAAAAGCGCTTGCAGAATACACGGAGGGTGACAAAAGACAAACAGGCATCCCTCAAGAAGACGCAGTAGCGCTCATGCAAGAAAAATATGAAATTGTCCAAGGAATATTCCACGGTTTCAACTATAAAAGATTCTTTGAAGTAAAACCTACTGACAAGATGTCCATCATGAAACAAGCGATAGAACACGTTTTGAAACAACAGAATGGCAAGGAGCGATATCTCAAAAGCGTCACAGAACTCTCCAAAGCGTTTGCATTAGCAGTTCCACATGAAGACGCTCTTGAAATAAGGGATAACGTTGGTTTCTTCCAAGCAGTTCGCGCATCAATCGCTAAAAACACAGAAACCAAAGAATCACAACCCGAAGACATCGATTCAGCAATACAACAAATCGTATCAAAAGCCATCGTTTCAGATAGAGTGATTGATATTTTTGCAGCTGCTGGCCTGAAAAAACCAGACGTTGCAATTCTATCCGAAGAATTTCTTTCAGAAGTAAAAGGAATGCCTCAAAAGAACCTTGCCTTTGAAATGTTAAGGAAGCTCTTGAACAACGAGATTAAGTTCCGCTCTAAAAAGAACCTCATACAAGCACGCTCCTTCGCAGAAATGCTTGAAAAAGCCATCAAATCATACACAAACAAAAGTATCGAAACAGCTCAAGTCATTGAAGAACTTATCGATCTTGCTCGCGAGATGCGAGAAGCAGCAAAAGATGGTAAAAAGCTCGGACTTACTGAAGCTGAAACGGCATTTTATGATGCACTTGAAGTCAACGACAGCGCTGTTAAAATTCTCGGAGATGATATCCTGAAGAAAATCGCAAGAGAACTTGTAGAAATGATACGGAAAAACGTGACAATAGATTGGACAATCAGAGAAAATGTGCAAGCCAACTTGCGCGTAATGATAAAGAAAATTTTACGAAAATACGGCTACCCGCCAGACAAACAACAAAGAGCAACTGACACTGTGTTAGAACAGGCCAAACTACTCTGTGGCGATATCGCGCAGTGTTTATAGAACTCCTGTCTGCCTCCCACAATTATCACAGCACCCTTCTTCAATGTCGTATTGGTCTATTGGCATCATACATTGACGGCATCTCATCTTGACCACCTCTGTTGAATCGCTGGTGCGTGTTCAGATTCGCAAGCTCGGCGACCTGATCTCTGACCAAGCTCGAAGATTGCTGTTCCCAAAGAGGCGCCACAAAACAAATAGCCCATAATAATGGCACTCTCAGGTGCAAAGTAGAGAAGTTCAAGCCCCAGACAAAATCGCACTCCATTACGCAGAATTATAGAGCCGTTTAGCCAGTTGTTGAATTTACTCAAAATACTCCGCAAAAAGCCCGTTAATGCGTTCATATCTTGTTTGAATTGCGTTATCATTGCCACCCCGCACTGCACGGCCCGCAGAGGATGTCGTCACTACGATAGAGACAATCCCTGCAGGTTCGACATTTTCGGCCTGTCAATGGTCCGCACACTAGTTCGATTTCAGTCTGGTTCATGTTCCACCCCTCAGCAATGTTCAGTTATGAGCCCGATAATGTACCGTTCAACATCGCTCCCACACCCAACGTATTGTGCTGCTTGCTGGATCCGTGCGAATGTGTCGCAGTCAATCCAGAGCGTGATTTCGTGCTTGTGTGCGGGACAT